>Ga0334900_1001299_pt1 | contig 27875 bp, 18 predicted proteins | sample GraSluR3_MG_2_FD_207231 | JGI IMG/M metagenome (GOLD analysis project Ga0334900, IMG submission 207231) | Sludge microbial communities from methane-producing bioreactor in Wageningen University, Netherlands - Granular Sludge_31_08-R3 | ecosystem: Engineered > Bioreactor > Anaerobic >...
CTCATCCGACATCCTGTCGTGGTATGTTGACAATGTACACATTTACAGGCAGTGCGATGCCCCGAGCGACCTTGTTGCCCTGGGTGTTGATCCTTACACGATTGCCCTGAACTGGACACCTCCGGCAACCGGCGGTGGCGGTGGCGGCGGCGACTGGCTGTTCTGGGATGACGGCACCACCACGGGCGGCATTGGCCTGACCGGCGGCGGTGTGTTCAGTGTGGCTTCACACTGGGATCCCGACATGATCAGCCAGTACGAGAACATGTCGATCACCAGGATCAGCTTCGTACCTTTTGCCAATGCCCTTACCACTGACTTTACGCTGAAGGTATGGGAAGGCCCGAATGCCGGCACGCTCTTGTATGAGCAGGCCGTCAGCGGGCTGATCATCGGCGACTGGAACGAGATCATGCTGACCACCCCGGTAGCGATCGATGTTACCCAGGAGCTGTGGTTCGGTTATACCTGTGACTCGCCCGACGGAGAAAATCCGGCAGGCTACGATGCAGGCCCGGCCGTTGCAGGCTATGGCGACATGATCACCCTTGACGGTGTGGCATGGGATCCGATCTCAAGCTTTGGCGCCCAGTTCAACATCAACTGGAACCTGCGCGCCTGGGTTGAAGAGGTGACCGATGCCCCGGCCCCGGTGAACTATGTCGACAACACTGTTTACAACAATCCTTCGGCCGCCCCGGTAGCCCTCGAAGCCACGACCCCGGTCAGCATCGATGACTATGCCACGCGCGAGCTGACAGGATACAACATTTACTGGAACAACGACGGTGCCGGCTATATTTATGCCGACTTTACCACCGACACCTTCTATGTACATGTTGTAGATCCTGAATTTGTCGTAGGATCGCTGCAGTGCTACTATGTAACGGCCGTATGGGCCGACTGTGAGCCTGCTTCAAATGAAGCATGCGTGGTCGCCACCGGTATCGAAAACCCGGCACTTGCCGATGGCATTGCCGTATATCCCGTTCCGGCGCATGAAATGCTGAACGTGGTTTCCGGAAGCGATATCTCACGCGTTACCATGATGAACAACCTCGGTCAGGTAGTCTTCGACAAGAAAGTTGTTGAAGACAGGAGCCTGCAAATCGGCGTTGCCGGCTATGAAACTGGCGTATACATGCTGAAGGTTGAAACAACTGACGGTATCCTCGTGAAGAAGATCGCCATTGCTCATTAAACCCATCAGCGCTGCCATGGCAGTACTGATGAACCATATAAACGGGCGCCCGCCGGGCGCCCGTTTTTTATTATCAGCTGCCGGCTTTCTCATCCATGTATCCTCTTGTGATGTTTTTTGTCTGTGAATAACAGTGGATAAGGAGGAGTTCCATATCAAAAGGATACATTGGCCCTTGTCATCTCAAATACCGTCGGTGAGCCACTTCAGTTCAGCTTTCCGGATTACACAGGGGGGCCGGTCCCTGATGGTTTTATTGCTGATGTTGTTCCTGCCAGCGGATCATCGGCGGGTGCCGACAGCATCGAAGTTGCAGTGCATATTGATGCCGGCACCCGTTAACCGTCTACTCGTTACCCGGCACCCGTTTTTTACATACTTTTGCATTCTGATACTTCAATGATACCATGTACTCCGTCAGCGATCTGGCAGTTCATTATTCAGGGGAATACCTCTTCCGCAATGTGTCTTTCATCATTAACAGGAAAGACAGAATAGGGCTTGTGGGACTCAATGGTTCCGGAAAGACCACCCTACTGCGTTTGCTGTCGGGGCTTCAGCAGCCCGAAAACGGTGAAGTGGTTATACCTTCCGGCGCCCGTATCGGTTATCTCCCGCAGGAAATGCAGTTAAGCAGCGAAAAAAGCATTTATAATGAAACCCTGGTTGCTTTTGATGAGATAATCTTACTGAAGAAAGAAATTGACCGGATCGGTATTGAGATCGCCGAAAGAGTCGACCATGAATCAAATGCTTACCACAAGCTGATCCACAGGCTTTCTGAAGCAAATGAGAAATACCTGATACTGGGCGGGCAAACGATGGATGCCGAGGTTGAGAAGGTGCTGACGGGCCTTGGATTTGGCCGGAACGATTTTCAAAGGCCTGTGAAGGAATTCAGCTATGGCTGGCAGATGCGCGTTGAAATAGCCAAAATCCTCTTACGCAAACCCGACCTTATCCTCCTGGATGAGCCCACGAATCATCTTGACATTGAGTCGATCCAATGGTTCGAAAACTTCCTGGCAGAATATTATGGCGCTGTGGTACTCGTTTCTCACGACCGTGCTTTTCTCGACAACCTGTGTAAGCGCACCATCGAGATCAGCGAGGGGCGCATTTTCGATTACAAGGCTCCCTATAGTGAGTATGTCAGGCTGCGGGAAGAACGCCTCGAACAGCAAATGGCTACACACAGTAACCAGCAGAAACAGATCAGGCAGATCGAACGTTTTATTGAAAGGTTCCGTTATAAGAATACCAAAGCCAGACAGGTACAGTCAAGGATCAAAATGCTGGATAAAATGGAAATGGTCGAAATAGAGGATTTTGACCATTCCGCCATCCACTTTAGTTTTCCTCCGGCACCGCGATCAGGAAAGGTGGTGCTTGAAATCTCAGGACTGGCTAAAAGATTCGGGAAACACGAGGTGTTGAAAAACGTTAACCTTTCCGTGATCAAAGCCGACCGCATTGCCTTCGTGGGAAGGAATGGGGAGGGCAAAACAACCCTCTCGAGGATCATTTTGGGGCTGGTTGAGCATGAGGGGACAGTGAAGTTCGGGCACAATGTGCAATTGGCTTATTATGCGCAGGACCAGGCCGAAGTTCTGGATGGCAACAAGACTGTTTTTGAGACCATAGATGATGAAGCTACGGGGGATATGCGTACCCGGGTCCGTACACTGCTGGGTGGGTTCCTCTTCTCGGGGGAAGAGATCGACAAGAAGGTGAAGGTGCTTTCGGGCGGCGAGAAATCACGCCTCTCACTGGCCCGTTTACTGCTGAAGCCATCCAACCTGCTGATACTCGATGAGCCTACCAACCACCTCGATATGCGTTCGAAAGACATATTGAAAAATGCCCTCCTGAATTATGACGGCACGCTGATCATTGTTTCCCACGACCGTGATTTCCTGCAGGGTCTCACCACCAAAGTGTTTGAATTCAGGAATAAGGGTGTGAAAGAATACCTGGGTGATATATATGATTTCCTTCATTTTAAAAGGCTGGATCATTTAAAGGAACTGGAAGAAAAGAAGGTGACGGAAAATGATATGCCCCGGGAAATATCCAAAAACAAAACCTTTTATGAGCGCAGCAGGCAACTGGAAAGGGAAATAAGGAAAGTAAACGCAAGGATCGGGGCATGCGAAAGGGAAATCGGTAAACTTGAATCGGAAATTGCTGAAATGGATATCGTTATGATGGATCCCCATGCCCACCGGGAAAAATTATCGGATCCGGAAGTGTTTAAAAAATATCATGCCCTGAAAACCCGGCTCGAAAAGGAAATGGAAGATTGGGAAAAACACAGCCTGGAGGCCGAATCCCTGAAAGACGAACAGCAGGCGCTTAAAAACCCATGATTCCGGGGCATTGTCTGCCCATCTGTGCGGACGGACTTGCCGAAATCCCTTAATTGTCGCGGTACATCATTTTTTTAGCAATGGATATGAGTTCCGTCTTATTTTCTTCGGGCAGTTTGAGTTGTTGCAGGTGATATTTGGCGCGCTCATAATAGCGTTCCATTTCGGTGGTGGTGATCTTGTCGATATTCAGTTTTTTATAGATGGCCGTGATGTCCATGATCTTCTGTTCGGGATCACCCTGGTCATCGTCCATATAATTGCAGATGACTTTCTTATCTTTACTGCTGCCAATGCTCAGGGCCTTGAGCAACAGAAAGGTTTTCTTGTCGGAAAGTATATCGCCACCCGGCATTTTCCCGAATTTATCCACATTGCCGAAAACGTCGAGCAGGTCGTCCTTTAGCTGGAATGCCATTCCGATATTTTCGCCGAAAGCATGGATGTTGGAAAGGTCTTCTGCACCTGCATCACCGATGATGGCGCCCATTTTCAGGGATGTGCCGATCAGTGCGGATGTTTTCAGCCTGATCATGTTCAGGTAATCGGAGATGCTGACCTCTTCCTCCGTTTCGAAGTTCATGTCGTATTGCTGTCCTTCGCAAACTTTCCTGGCTGCATGGGTAAATTCATGTAAAAGGATGTTCAGTTTGCCGTTCCCGGTTCTCAGCAGGTAGTCGATGGCCAGTGTGAACATGGTATCGCCGGCCAGTATGGCGGTGTCTTCACCCCAGATATTCCAGATGGTATCTTTTCCCCGTCGCATGATGGCATTGTCCATGATGTCGTCGTGCACCAGGGTGAAATTATGGAATACCTCCACGCAGAGCGCTGCCGGCAGGGCCTCTTCAATATTCCCTCCCCATGCATCACAGGCCATGAGCAGGAGTACGGGGCGGAGCCTTTTTCCGCCCAGCTCCATCATATAGGCAATGGGTTCATATAATTCGGCCGGCCGGCCGGCAAATTGTTCTTTATTCAGTGCAATGCTGAAGCGATCGAGCAATTCTTCGTATGTAAGCATATCCTGTTTGGGTTTTATTCGGTGATTTTAAGCAGATATTCGCCGTAGCCGCTTTTGAGAAGTGGTTGAGCCACTTTCCTGAGCCCTTCCCGGTCGATAAAACCCATATGGTACGCCACTTCCTCAATACAGCCGATTTTAAGCCCCTGGCGTTTTTCCACCACCTGGACGAATTGCGCGGCCTGCAGAAGCGATTCAAAAGTCCCTGTGTCAAGCCAGGCAGTCCCCCTGCCCAGGATGCCAACTTTCAGCTTTTTCTCCTGCAGATAGTGCCTGTTCACATCCGTGATCTCATACTCGCCCCGGGCGCTGGGTTTAATGTTTTTGGCCACATCCACAACGCTGTTGTCGTAGAAATAAAGCCCCGGAACGGCATAATTGGACCTGGGTGCCTTTGGCTTTTCCTCAATGGAAACGGCCATGCGGTTTTCATCGAATTCAACAACGCCGTAGCGTTCAGGATCCGAAACATGGTATGCAAAGATCACACCGCCTTCGGGATCGTTGTTTTCCTGAAGGGTCTTCTGCAGTCCTGCACCATAAAAGATATTATCGCCCAGTATCAGCGACACCTTGTCGTTGCCCACGAATTGTTCCCCGATCACAAATGCCTGCGCCAGCCCGTTGGGCACTTCCTGCTTGGCATAGCTGAAGTTACAACCCAGGCTTTGCCCGTCGCCCAGCAACCTGATGAAACTTTCCTGGTCGTGTGGCGTGGAAATGATCAGTACATCCCTGATCCCGGCCATCATCAGGATGGAGAGGGGATAATAGATCATGGGCTTGTCGTAAACCGGCATCAGTTGCTTGCTGGTTGCCAGACTGATCGGATAGAGGCGGGTGCCGGAACCCCCGGCAAGAATGATTCCCTTCATGGTAATGTATTTTTTTCGGATGAGGTAAAGGTAAGGAATTATGGAAAAATCCCAAAAAAATGTCAGGATGCCCCGCGGGTATCAGGCTCCTCGATCTCGAGTTCCTCCAATTCTATATCTTCCTCCTCATCAAAGATCTCCAGCAGGGGTTCCCTGAATCTCCTGGTTGTAATATATTTATCAAGGCTCAGCAGGAGCGATGGCAGCAGGAATAGGTTTGACAGCAGGGCGATGAGCAGCGTAAAGGAAATGAGGTATCCAAGGGCTTCGGTCCCCCCGAAGGATGAAAGGATAAAAATCCCGAAACCAAAGAATAATACCACGGATGAATAGATCATGCTGTAGCCGGTCTCGCTCAGTGCCGCAAGTACGGAAGGTTTGATATCCCAGTTGTTGAATTTGAGCTGCAGCCGGTAACGGGAGAGGAAGTGTATGGCATTGTCGACGGATATCCCCAGCGCAATACTGAAGATGAGGATGGTGGAAGGCTTGATGGAAAGCCCGAGGTACCCCATCAATGCTGCCGTCATCAATTGGGGAATAAGGTTGGGGATCAGTGAGATCACGATCATCCGGGCCGAAGTGAACAGCAACGCCATCAGCAGGGAGATCACCGCAAGGGCAAGCAGGAGGCTGGTGAGCAGATTTTTCACAAGGTAGCTGCTGCCTTCCAGGAACACCACGCTGGTACCCGTGAGTACCACGTCGTAATCACCGGGAGGGAAGATCTCATCAAGATGTGGCCGCAGCCTTTCGGTGATCATACTGATCTCGCCGGTGCTGACATTGGCCATCTGTATACTGATGCGTGTAATGCGGTTACCGTCGTCGATAAATGAATGGAACGGGTTGTTTCCGGTGCTGTCCATGGTCGCGGAGTAGTGGTTCAGTTCCGACAATTCCGTAGGTGGCGGCAGAACGAAATACTTCGGATCGCCGCCATGATGGGCCTGATTCAGGAAGCTGATCCCGTCGACAATCGACAGGGGTTTGGAAAGGTAGATGGAGAAAACCGAATCCCGCTCCAGCAGCCGGTGCAGCCTGCGCATCCCGTAAAGGGTTTTGCCCCTGTCGGCAAAAATGCCTTTCTCTTCTTTCGCATCAATGGATATCTCAAGCGGCATCACCCCCTTGAAATGCTTTTCGAAAAACATGAGGTCCTTGTACAGCTTGTGCTTCCTCGAGATATCATCAACAATGTTACCCGTTGACCTTAACCTCGAAACCCCGATGACCCCCGCAACCAGCATCAGACCCGTAATAATGTATATCAGCCGCCTGCGCGTTTGAACAATGTGCACAATATGCCGGATGATACTGGCAACTGCCGATTTGTCGAGGTGTTTGGTGTGCCTGCGCCCCGGCGGGGGAAGGTAACTGAAAAAGATGGGGATGAGAAAGAGAGAAAGTACATAGGCCACCATGATATTGATGGAAGCAATGATGCCGAACTCGGTAAGCATTTTGTTCCCGGTAACAATGAAGGCGGCAAAGCCGACTGCCGTAGTGGCATTTGTGAGTAAATTGGCATTGCCGATACGGGTAACCATCCGCGAAAGGGCTTTCGCCTTGTTCCCATGCATCAGGTATTCGTTATGGTATTTGTTGAGCAGAAAGATACAGTTCTCCACAACGATCACCACCAGCAAAGGCGGCAGGATGCCGGTGAGGATGGTGATCTTGTACCCGAAAAGGGAAATGGTGCCCAGAACCCATATTACTGCGATCCCCACGATGAGCATGGTGAAGAACACGGCTTTAAATGAGCGGAAAAAGATGTAAAGGATCAAAGAGGCAATGATCAGGGCCATGAAGATGAAAAAATACAGTTCGTTCTGCACCATTTTTGTCGTGATGGTGCGGATGTATGGCAATCCCGAATAGTGCATTTCGCTCTCATGCTTTTTGCCATAGGCCCTGATCAGCTCACTGATCTCGGCGATCAGTTGCACCCGGCTTTTGGTATTGAGCTTTTCCTTGTCGAGGGTAACCATGATCATGGTAACATGGTCTTCATGATTCGAGAGCAGCCCTTCATAAAATGGCAGCGACAGGATGATGTTCTTCAGGCTGTCGAGCTCTTCCTGTTTCGAGGGTTTTTCAGCGACCACGGGGAGGAAGTCCATCAGACCGGTACTGTCGTTTTTAACCAGGTGGTAGATCTTGCCGATCGAAAGCACTTCTTCCACACCTTCGATCTGCCTGATCTGATAGGAGAGGTCGAACCAGTCGTTGAATTTTTCCAGCCCGTAAATGCCCTCATCCTGTATGCCGACGAACATCACGCTTCCGTCCTGCCCGAATTGTTCCTTGAAGGCCTCATAGGCCAGACTGGTGGGGTGTGATTCGGGAAGCATCCGGGCCATCTCGTACGACATCTGCACCTTCAAAGCCTGCCATCCCATAAAAATGGTGATCAGCATGATCACAACAAGGTTGATGATGCTGTTACGGATGATCAGCCTGACGAGATATTTCCACATATGTCCGTCCGGTATGGGGATGAGGATGCGAAGTTAAGGCAATTTTTTGGTAAACCGTGATTTTGGCAAGGAATTGGTATGGAATACAGGTGTTTGGTCCCGGGAGACCTGATGGGGTGCGGCAGCTTTGCTGATAGGAATTTTACTTCCGCCAGGTTCTCATGAACTTGAATTATCTTTGTATAACCTTAATGAAATAGTGTGATGATGAAAAAATACCTGCTTTTACTGTTGCTTTCCGTTCCCATGGCCGGCTATGCGCAGTCGCCCGAAAAACTGATCGAAAAAGGTTCCTACGATGAGGCCATTGATGTATGTGTAGAGCGGATCTCTGCGGGCCGGCGCAATAAGGATAAATACTACGCCCCGCTGAAAACGGCTTTTGAAGCTGCCGATGGCTATGACAGGGAGAAGGTCCGCTCACTCAGGGCAACGGGCGCTCCCGATATCTGGTATGATGTGTTCATCCATTACGACCGCATGCAGAAGCGATACCGCAAGTTAAAGCGCATTGAGGGCTCCCTGCAGGGCAATGGCGTGGACATACGCCTGACCGACTACAGCTCCGACCTGGAATCGGCACGGGAGCAGGCCGCTGCATATTTTTATGCCCATGCGGGCGTTTTGATGAAAAGCGGTGATCATGAAAAGGCAAGGAAGGCTTTTGATGAACTGCGGATGATCTCCAGACTGTATGAGCAATACAGGGATGTGGAACTGATGATGCGCCGTGCACTGGGCTTGAGCACCGGCACGGCACTGCTGGAAGTGAGAAACAGGAGCAGGGTCTCCCTGTCGCCCGATTTCCTGGCGAGCCTGGAGAATATCCCATTGACGGGAGCCGAAAAACAATACCTCGATTTTGTAAGCGGGGCCGGAAAGGGACAATTCCCCCTAAATATTCGCATTGATATTATGAGGGTGAAGATCACCCCGGGAACACTGACCGAAAAGGAGTACACCAGCTCGCACAAAAACCCTGAAAGCTTTGAAGCTTATTATGAAGACAAGGAAAAATGGGAGAAAGACAGGAAACATCCCGACTTCAACAAATGCAGGATAAAGGAGGTCTTACAGGAAAAAGAAGCCGAAATGCATGCCGTGTTGCGCTATATCGATGGCCGGAACGCCCGCATGCTGTACAATGTGCCCATAACGGCCCGCACCCGTTTTGAAAACAGGACTGCCACGGCATCGGGCGACCTGTATGCCTGTCCGCCCGAGCTTGCCGAAATCCTCGACAAGCCCCGGAAAAAGATGCCTTCGAACTCCGATATGATGGGTTTGCTCGGCGAGGAACTAAAGGCACTGGTAAAGGGCATCATCTGGGATGAATCATTTATCGGTGACTGATCATGCAAAGGCCGGCGAAGAACAACAGGGTATTGCTGCTCGATCCCAATCATCCCTTGCTGGAGGAACGGCTGGCCGGGGCAGGCTTTCGCTGTGATTTTTTTCCCTCTCTCACCCTGGCGCAGCTCGAAGAGATCATCCCTGATTATGCAGGCATCATTTTCAGAAGCCGTTTCCGCCTGGATGCCGCCTTGCTGGGGCGGGCCCGTAACCTCTGTTTTATCGGCAGGGTAGGTGCCGGCATGGAAGGCATTGACGTTTCGTTTGCGGCGGATCAAGGCATCCGCTGCTTCAATGCCCCCGAGGGCAACCGCGATGCCGTAGGCGAACATGCCCTGGGCATGTTGCTGGCACTGATGAACCGAATGCTTCCTGCCGACCTTGAAGTGCGGAAAGGCATCTGGCGGCGGGAGGAAAACCGGGGTACCGGGCTGGGCGGGAAATGTGTCGGCATCGTTGGCTATGGAAACACCGGCGGTGCCTTTGCCAGGCGGCTTTCGGGCTTCGGCTGCACCGTGCTGGCCTATGATAAATACAGGAAGCGATATACCGATGCTTATGCCGCGGAGGCCGGCATGGATGAGATCCGTGTAAAAGCCGATGTGCTGAGCCTGCATGTGCCGCTTACCCCTGAAACCCTCCATCTGGTGAACAGTGCATACCTCGGGTCCTTTGCAAAAAAAATCTGGCTCGTCAATACCTCCCGGGGTCCGGTAGTGGACACACCTGCCCTGGCCGCAGCCCTGAAAAGCGGTAAGGTGCGGGGGGCGGCACTCGACGTGCTTGAATATGAAAGCCTCAGCTTCGAAAGCCTGAACGAAAATGATATCCCGGAAGCATTCAGTGAACTGGCGGCTTCTGACCGGGTGATCCTTACACCCCATGTCGCCGGATGGACGCATGAATCAAAGATCAAACTGGCGGAAGTGATCGCGGAAAAGATACTTGCGGAATTCAGGATCCCTTAACATTTTTGCTGATTTTGCATTTATGCGGGTCGGGATCTTTTCCCGTTGCCGGGCTGTGGTGGTTGCCTGGAGCTCTACCAGCCGAGGATTTCCCGGAAATCATATTCTGCCGGCTCGGGAAGCCAGGCCCTGGCCTGTTCATAATCGCCCGGCGTAAGGTATTGCAGCCCGTGGTTGAAAACCAGGTCGGCTTTCTGTGAGTTCATGTTCACCAGGCGGGGTTCCACCTTATTGTGTTCGTTCATGACATCCTCGAGGAAGAGCGGGCTGATGTCGCCGGCCGGATCGGAGGTGACCATGCAGCCCGTATAGCCTTTGTCGAAGAGCTTTTTAACGCCCATGCCCAGCAGGGAGCAATACATCAGGTCGAAGGCGATGGGGTTCACGCAGCGGATGGAGTAGCCAAGCTCCACCGGACGGCTCTTGATGCCGATGCCAAGTAATTTCAGCTTTTCCTGCAGCAGCACGTTAAAGATATGTGCCTTGCTCACATTTCCCAGTTCGGGATGTCCGTGATCATCGTAAGTGAAATGGATGCCGGTGGCCTTGATCTCGTCATCGGACATGAAGTGGAAGACCCCTTCGCTGATGATGACGATGCCATAGGGGACACCCTGTATCTTTCTTTTGATGATGGTGGAGATGATCAGGCGGATGATGGCATCGAAACTGACCGGTGTATGGGTGAACATCTCGGGGATGATGATCATGGGTGAATGAACGGCGGCGCCGATGCCGAAGGCCAGGTGCCCCGCTTCGCGGCCCATGGCCGAAATGATGAACCAGTTTCCGCTGGTGCGCGAATCCTCATATACCGTCTGGGCAATCTTCACCGCGGCTTCCTTGGCCGACTGGTAGCCGAAGGTGGGCTGCCCTTCCGGCAGCGGAAGGTCGTTGTCGATGGTCTTGGGTACGTGGATATTCTGTATGCTCACACTCTTTGATTTCAGGAAACCGGAAATGCGGTTTGCCGTGGAGGCTGTGTCATCGCCGCCGATGGTAACCAGCAACTCCACCTTGTTTTTAACAAAGAAGGTAGTGGAAAACTCTTCATCTTTGGGTTTGTACCGGCTCATCTGCAGGGCCGAGCCGCCCTGCCCGCGGATGCCGTCGGCAAAATCGAAGTCGATATCGCGGTAAACGGGATTTTCCGCAAAAAGGCTCTTGTAGCCCCCGTGCAGCCCGATCACCCGGTAGCCGTCTTTCAGAAATACTTTCGAAACCGAACTGATCACGGAATTGATACCCGGCGCCGGGCCACCTCCGCATAAAATAACGATGCTTCCTCTCATGCTTGTTTTTTTGATGATGCAAAAATAGCAATTTCGGGATTTGTCCCGACTGAACTTTTTGAGGTGCAGCAGGTTTTGTTTTGTGGCCGGAAGGATTGATAAAAGCCGGTTAATTTTTCCCCATTCATGCCTGCTTAACCACCATCTGCACGGTGAGCCTGCTGCGTTGTTCGAGCAGGATCTCCTTTCCTTTTGTCAGCTTTTCGATGGTGGGCTGGTCATAATGCCTGATCGTGATCAGTTGCAGGCCATGGTTGTACCTGAGCCTGAACTCCTGTTGCAATTCGCTGAGCAATGCCGGCAGGCGCGGGTTATTATCCACACAAACAGAAAAGCTGATGGCCGAATTCTGCATCAGGTTGATGGCGGTGCGCCCGGCAGCCATCAGGCCGAAAATACGGTGAAGGTGTTCTTCGGCAATGAAAGAAAAATCGCGGGTTGAAATGGATATGAGTACCTGGTCTTCCTTGATGATGCAGGAGGGTACAAGGGCATCGGAGGAAAGGTCGCTGTGGATCAGGGAGCCCGGCGCAACCGGATCAAGAAATGACTTCACCCATAAGGGGATGTTCTTGGCCTTGAGTGGACGGATGGTTTTCGGATGAATGATCTTGGCCCCGTAAAAGGCCAGCTCTACCGATTCGTTAAAGGATAATTTATCGAGTTTGACGGTATTTTCGAAATACCTCGGGTCGGCGTTCAGGTAACCGGGCACATCCTTCCATACAACAACCGCATCGGCGTCGAGCACATGGGCAAAAATGGCCGCGCTGAAGTCGGAGCCTTCCCTCCCGAGGGTGGTGCTATGCTTGCCGTGCCCGCCGATGAAGCCCTGTGTGATCACCATCCGGCCCTTTTCCAGTTCCGGCACTACCGCCTCTTTAATGTTCCTGCCACTTCGCTCCCAGTCGACCGATGCCGCCCTGTAAGTATTGTCGGTGATGACCAGCTTCCTGGCATCAAGCCGGCAGTTTTCAAGGCCGGTCATAGTCAGGTATTTGCTGATGATCAGTGATGAGAGCAACTCGCCTGCCGGAACGACCTGGTCGTAATACAGGTCGTAGGAATGATCATCATTGCCTTTCTCCTGAGGCTTCAGCCAGGGCTGCAGGCTTTCAAGGATCTGAGCGATCTGGATGAATATATCGTCTTCCGGGTCTCTGAAGAGTTCCCCGGCAATATCCAGATGAAACTGCATGATCTCCTCATACAGCCTGCCGGTTTCCGCTTTCCCGTTAAAGGCGGCATCGTGCAGGGCTTCCAGGGCATTGGTGGTTTTGCCCATGGCCGAAACGATGATCACCAGTTGTTTACCGGTGTATCCCGACAGTATTTCAGGAATGTTCCTGACCGAAGCGGCGTCTTTTACCGATGCACCGCCAAACTTGAATACTTCTGTCATCCCATATTTGATTGTAGTTCACAAACATGGCCATATCCATGCCGGCTTTTCTTTTTCTGAACGGGCCGCCGGCCGCTTTCTTGCCTTGTCATACCTGCAAAGATATCACATTTCGCTATCTTTGCCCGCAAAGCGGCCCATAAAGCCTGTAACCCCGGGAACAAGAGCAGAATAATATGAAAACCGATGAATTGCTGGCATATTACAGCAGGCAACCGGTGGTTGGCGAATTAAGCGGCCTGCTGGCTGCAATGCCTGCAGGAGCGCTTGCCGGCCTGGGCGGCCTGGCCGGATCGGCAGCCGCGGTGATCGCCGCCTCGTTGATAACCGGCATGAAGGGCACCCACCTTTTTGTGTTGAACGACAAAGAAGAGGCTGCTTATTTTTTGAACGACCTGGAAAGTTTGCTGGATGACCGGGATGCCGGTTTCCGTCGAAAAAAAGTCCTGTTCTTCCCGTCGTCATACCGGCATGCGCATGACTTCAACCGTGCCGACCCTGCCAACGCGCTTGAACGCTCGCGGGTTGTGGAAAAACTTGCTTCATCCGCCGGATTGAAAATTGTGGTTACCTACCCTGAGGCACTGGCGGAAAAGCTGCTTGAAACCTCCTTCATTTCCCGCAATACCTTTCGCGTAAATTCCGGGATCGTTATAGAAATGGATGAACTCATCGATTTCCTTGACGAAAAAGGCTTTGAAAGGGTGGATTTTGTGTTCCACCCTGGCCAATATGCCGTCAGGGGAGGCATCCTCGATGTATTTTCCTATTCGGATGACCATCCCTGCCGGATCGAGTTCAGGGGAAATGAAGTGGCTTCCCTGCGCTCTTTCAATCCGGGCGACCAGCTCTCAATTGATAAGCTCGACCGTATCACCATCATCCCGGATATTGGCGACCGCCGTATCCGGCATAAAAGATCGGAATTCCAGTCGATGCTTCCGCGGGATGCAATCATATGGCTGGAGGATATCGCTTTTACGGCCGACAGGATCAGCAGTGAGCAACAGAAAGCTGTAACGGCTGCCGGAAATGATGATGAAGAGGCAAATTGGCAGGATCCGGAAGGCTTGTTCCAGGATGGTGATACCTGGCTTGCCGGTCTGTCGGCTTTCAGGCTGGTGGAGCTGAAGTATCAGCCGGAAATTGGAAACCGGAAAATGGTTATGGCAGACATGCTTCCCCAGCCTTCATTCAATAAGAATTTCGATCTTCTTTCAGAAAAGCTGAAGAGCCAGCAGGAATCGGGGTATAGGAACCTGATACTTTCATCCAACCCCAGACAGCTTGAAAGACTATATCGCATTTTTGAAGATATGGCTGCCAGGAAGGCTGAGGCTGCGACACCTGTTTTCGATACCATGAACATTTCGCTCCATGAAGGCTTTATCGACAGGCAGTCGAAACTGGCATGCTTCACCGACCACCAGGTTTTTGAACGTTATCACAAGTTCAGGTTACGAGAAGGTTTTGGCACGAAAGAAAGCCTCAGCATCAGGGATTTGAGCGAATTGAAGCAGGGCGATTACGTAACGCATATCGATCATGGCGTCGGGCGTTTCGACGGGCTCGAAAAGATCGTGAGCAACGGCAGGGAACAGGAAGCCATCCGCCTGGTATATAAAAACAATGACCTGTTGTACGTAAGCATTCATTCACTGCACCGGATCGCGAAATACACGGGGCCGGAAGGCAGCGTCCCGCAGTTGAATAAACTGGGCAGCAATGCCTGGAACAAGCTCAAGAACAAGACCAGGCAAAAAGTAAAGGATATTGCCAGGGATCTGATAAAACTCTATGCAGAGAGGAAGGCAGCCAGCGGCTTTGCATTCTCGCCCGACTCTTACCTGCAAACCGAACTGGAGGCTTCCTTTATTTATGAGGATACCCCCGATCAGTTAAAGGCTACGCTGGATGTAAAACGTGATATGGAGGCCGGTAACCCCATGGACCGGCTGATATGCGGCGATGTGGGATTCGGGAAGACCGAAGTGGCCATCAGGGCTGCCTTCAAAGCGGTTGCCGACAGCCGGCAGGTGGCCTTGCTGGTACCTACCACCATCCTGGCTTTGCAGCATTACAAGACCTTCAGCGAGAGGCTTGACGGGTTCCCCTGCACCATTGACTATATCAGCCGTTTTAAGTCTGCAGCCCGTCAGAAAGAAACCATCCGCAAGCTTGCAGCCGGAGAGATCGACATCCTGATCGGTACACACCGCCTCATCGGCAAGGACATCCGCTTCAGCGACCTCGGGCTGCTCATCATTGATGAGGAGCAGAAGTTTGGGGTGTCAGCCAAGGAAAAGCTCAAAAGGCTAAGGGTTAATGTCGACACCCTGACCCTCACAGCCACTCCGATACCGCGTACATTGCAATTCAGCATGATGGGGGCGCGCGACCTCTCGGTGATCAATACCCCTCCGCCAAACCGCTATCCGGTACATACCGAACTGTGTGCATTCAGTGAAGAAAAGATCAGGGATGCCATCGAATATGAATTGTCGCGCGGCGGACAGGTATTCTTTGTCCACAACAGGGTGCAGAACATCCTTGATGTTGAATACATGCTGCAGCGTTTTGTTCCGGGGGCCCGGATCGCCGTGGCACATGGGCAGATGGAAGGCAGGGAACTGGAAACAAGGATGGCCGGTTTTATTGAAGGCGAGTATGATATACTGCTGGCTACCACCATCATCGAGTCGGGTCTCGACATCCCGAATGTGAATACCATCATCATCAACAATGCACATCATTTCGGACTGAGCGACCTGCACCAGCTCAGGGGCAGGGTAGGCCGTGCCAACCGCAAGGCTTTCTGTTATCTGCTCACCCCTCCCTTGTCGGGATTGACAACGGAAGCCCGGCAGCGTCTGAAAGCCATCGGAGAATTTGCCGGGCTGGGAAGCGGATTTAACATTGCCATGCGCGATCTTGATATCCGCGGAGCGGGAAACCTGCTCGGGGCAGAACAAAGCGGGTTCATATCGGAGATCGGCTTTGAAATGTACCACCGCATCCTGGATGATGCCATCCGTGAGCTGAAGGAAAATGAATTTGGTGAACTCTTCGGGAAACAGGAAGATGCTGACTTTGTCGGCGATTGCCAGATCGAAACTGACCTGGAGCTGCTGATCCCCGATGAATATGTTACCAACATACGCGAACGGCTCAGCCTGTATAAGGAACTCGATAACATTAAAACCGAAGAGGGGCTGATGGGGTTCCAGGAAATGTTGATCGACCGTTTCGGCCCCCTTCCCGATCAGGTAAGCGGGTTGATGAACGCCCTCAGGTTACGATGGCTTGGCGGCAAAGCCGGGTTTGAAAAACTTGTGATGCGCAACGGAATCCTGACGGCCCATTTTATCAGCAGCCAGGATTCAGCCTATTTCAATTCCGGCACTTTCAGAAATATTCTGGCTTATATCCAGGTTCACCCGGCCATTTGCCGGATGAAGGAAACTCCCGCCAGGCTTAGCCTGAGTGTGCGGGGCGTAAGAACGGTTTATGATGCCCTGGTCTTGCTCCGGCAGCTATTGCAGGAAGGGGAGAATTAAGCTCTCGGGCGGGAGTTGCTTATCGCACCTTCCTGATCAGGTAAATGTATACGGGGAAGTGGTCGCTGTAGCCGCCAATATAAGCGCCATAAGAGTAGGTGCGCCAGGGATATCCCTTAAAACGGCCTTCTTTCTGGATCAGGAATTTTTCATTGAAGACCTTCGCCTGGTAAAACTTATAGGATGAGCGGTCTTTGCCGGTCAGGGACCGGGAAACCAGGATCTGGTCAAAAAGGTTCCATGAATCCCGGTAGGCAAGGGAACCGATGCCTTGTGCATGCAATGGTTCGTAAGGGTTGAAGAATTGGTCTTTATCCATACGATCATAATCCTTCATGGTGTTCAGGTGTTTTTTTATACTCTTGTCGGTAGGATCATCGTTGAGGTCGCCCATGATGATGATCCTTGCGTTTTCATTGATCCCGAACAGTGAATCGGCTATCTGGCGTGTCAGGTCTGCCGCGGCGATGCGCAGTGGCCTCGATCTTTTTTCACCTCCGCTTCTCGAAGGCCAGTGGTTCACGATCACGTGAATGGTGTCGCCGTCAAGGATACCGCTCACCACCAGTTGTGCCCTGGTATTGAAGTTTTCGCGGTCCGGGATATTCAGCTCATGGCTGGCCGAATGCAGTACCCTGAAATATTTGGGCTGATACATGAGCGCCACGTCCATCCCCCGGTAATAAGGCGAATCATAATGTACAAACTTGTAATTCCGGTCTTTCAGCACATCCGTATTGCAGAGGTCGGTCAGTACACCTTCGTTCTCAAGCTCGCAAAGCCCCAGCAACACGGCACCGTCGGGCGTGTATTGACCCGTGCCGATCTCAGAGATGACTTTTGCCATGTTGTTCAGCTTTTCAATATACCTTTCGGGGGTCCACCTGTTCTTACCTTCAGGGGTAAACTCTTCGTCGGTTACGCCATCCTGATTGATGGTGTCGAACAGGTTTTCGAGGTTATAGAAGGCAATGCAGCAGAGACGGTACTCCCCGGCATCCTGCGAGACCAGTCTGATCGAGAAAACAGTAAAAAACAATAATGATAAAGCCAGTGTGAATAATTTCCTCATGATGGGTACGGATTGTTTTCTGATATGCAAAATTAATCTTTTTCACTTGCGGAAAGGATAATTCGATAAAGTCATGTGTAAAAGTCCTGCAATAATATCTTTCCGCGTCCTCCGCGTTTTCTGCTTATTGTCTTGATTATTGGATCCCAGTTTCAGGCCACCTGTTATGTCAGCATTTTACATTGAAAACCGAAAGGTGCGATGATAATAATTCTTACATTTGCCGGGAAAATACTTTCCATTCATAACATTATCTATGAAGAAAATTAGCTTTTATCTAAGCGCACTGTTACTGGTTTTCCCTTTTACGGTCTGGTCGCAGGAGGATACCATCCCTGCTGCGGAGATCATGCCCCTTCCGACTTTCAATATGTCAGAAACGGAACTGGAGGGATACGGGCAGAGCCAGGATGTATCGGGATTGCTGATGGCCTCAAGGGATATTTTCGAGTCGACGGCAGGCTATACCTTCGGCCCCGCCAGGTACCGGATCAGGGGTTACGATACCGAGAACACAATTGTGCTGATCAATGGCATCAGGGTGAACGACCCGGAGTCGGGCCGGGCATACTGGGGCTCATGGGGAGGCCTGAACGATGCGCTGCGCAACCAAACGGTTTACACCGGCATCAATGCTTCAAAATATGATTTTGGCGGTATAGGGGGTATGACAAATATCCATACACGGGCGTCAAACTACGGTAAGGGCCTGAAAGTGACATACTCCATGGCAAACCGTTCATATCGCAACCGCTTTATGGTACTGTATTCGACCGGCATGACCGACAAAGGGTGGGCACTTACCGTTTCTGGCTCGCGCAGGTGGGCCGAAGAAGGATACGTGCGAGGCACATTCTATGATGCATGGAGCTATTTTGTCTCAGCCGAAAAGAAGATCAGCAACAAACACAGCATTGGGCTCACAACCTATGGCGCACCGAATAAAAGAGGGATGATGGGCCTGGCCGTGGAAGAAGCCAACATGCTGTCAGGCGACAATTTCTATAATCCCAACTGGGGATACCAGGATGGTGAGGTTAGAAATGCAAGGGTGGGCAACTATCACCAGCCCATGATCATGCTCAGCCATTACTGGAACCTGTCGTCAAAAACAAATATCCAGTCTACCTTGTATTATAATTTTGGCAGGGGAGGGGCCACGGCACTCAACTGGACGGAAACAGGCGACCCGCGCCCCGATTACTACCGCAACCTGCCGGGCTACGCCCTGGCGGGAGGAGATGTGGCCAGGTATGAGTACCTCACCAGGATGTGGCAACAGGATGAGGCTTTCCGCCAGCTAAACTGGGACCATATGTATTTTGCCAACAGCAAATTCCTGAGTACCATCTATGATGTTGATGGTATCCAGGGAAACAATGTGACGGGATATCGTTCCAAATATATTATCGAAGACCGGCGTAATGACAAAAGCCAGCTCGGGTTTAACATGAACCTGGCTACAGAGGTCAATAAGCACCTGGATGTTACGGGCGGACTGGATCTTTCCTGGTATAAGGGATTTCATTTTAACGAGGTTGTCGACCTGCTGGGCGGTGAATTCTGGCTGGATATTGACAAATATGCCGACCAGGAAGGGACCAGCACTTACTCCGATGAATCGCAGAATGATTTGAGGAATCCCAACCGGCTGGTGCGTGTCGGCGACAGATACAGCCATGACTATACGGCCAACGTAAGCAAATACGGGGGCTTTGCCCAGGCGGCATTTACATACAGCAAAGTTGATTTTTACGCCGCCGCCAATGTCTCCTACACCGAGTTCTGGCGTACGGGAAATATGCAGAATGGCAGGTTCCCCGATAACTCCTTTGGTGATTCCGAGAAAAGGCAGTTCACCAATTATGGCGTGAAGGCCGGTGTGGTGTATAAAATAAATGGCAGGAATTTTATTACTGCCAATGGCGAATACGGAACCCGGGCGCCCTTCTTCCGGAATTCCTATGTTTCGGTAAGGACAAGGGACTTTACAGTGAACAACCTGCAGAGTGAAAAGATCCTTTCAGGCGATCTGAACTATAATGTCAGGGCCGGCAAGGTAAAAGGCCGGCTTAGCCTGTACTACTCAAAGTTCACGGATCAGACCTGGGCGAGAAGCTTTTATCATGAGGACCTGAGAACTTTTGTCAATTATGTAATGACGGGTGTTGATAAAGTGCATGCAGGCATGGAACTTGGCCTTGAGGTTAATATTACCACAGCCCTGGTTGCCTCCGTTGTATACGGACGAGGACAGTTCATCTATGATTCAAGACCCCTTGTTACCATTACGGAAGATAATAATGCGGAATTACTGGCAGAAGACCGTACCGTTTACCTCGAAAACTATTTTGTTGGCGGAATGCCCCAGACCGTGGGTTCTGTCGGACTCAAATACAATGCCAGCAGGTTTTGGTGGCTGGGCGTGAACCTGAATTACTTTGACGATATTTATCTTGATATCAACCCCGACCGACGGTCGGAAGAAGCATTGGCGGGATACTCTCAGGATGATTACCGCGTAAAGGAGATCCTCGACCAGGAAAAACTGGACCCGGGCTTTACCGTCGACCTCTTTGCCGGCAAATCTTGGAGGATTAATTACAAATACTTTATCGGGCTCAGCCTGAATGTGAGCAATGTCCTGAACAATAAAGACCTTGCTATCGGAGGGTTTGAACAATTGCGCTACGACCGTGGCGATATCGATAAGTTTCCGCCGAAATATTTTTATCTTTTCGGAACACAGTATTTTCTCAATATCAACTTCAGGTTTTAAAGGGATTCATAAACTAAGTACAACATATTACTCAGATGAAAAAAGTTATTGCAATATTTATCATGGTGGTTTCGGCAGCACTTCTTACCGTAACCTTTAACGCATGTGTTAAACAGGATTTTGACCAGCCTCCCATCGGGATGATCCCGATTGGCGAAAAGCTGAACATTGCACAATTGCGGCAAATACATGCCGACAGCGGGGCCTACCTGTTCACTTCCGATTATTCACTCTATGCCACTGTGGTGATGAGCGAATCGAGCGGTAATATATACAGGAGCGCCTATCTGCAGGATACCAGCGGTGCCATTAACCTGTATATGAAAAGCCCCGGTGGGTTGACCCTGGGCGACAATATCCGCGTGTATCTGAAGAATTGTGAGCTTTCCACATACGGAGGCCTGCTGCAAATTGCCAATGTCGATAATGATTCCAATATCGTTATCAATTCGAACGGTAATTATCTCGAGCCCATGACCGTGACCATCGCTGAACTTAATAACGCCATCGAAAGCGGGAATTTTGTTCAGTACGAATCGCACCTGGTCCGTTTCGATTCGGTGCAGTTCAGTGTGGGCGACCTGGGGAAAACCTATGCCCCGTCCGATGACTATGGCGAACGCTACATCGAAGATTGTGATTTTAACTCGGTTATGGTACGTACAAGCAGCTATGCCAGCTTTGCGGATAAACTGCTTCCGGAAGGACGGGGGCCGCTTACGGCCATCGCCGGGAGGTACAACAATACCATTCAGCTCATGATACGTTCAACACAGGAAGTGCAGTTAAATGGTCCGCGTTGCGGCAGCGGCGGCAGCGGGGTTACAGCCATCAACGAGGATTTTGGCGACCAGCAGAACAACGTCGACATCAATATAGAAGGCTGGCTGAACGTGGCCCTTGAAGGTTCGAGAAGGTGGCAGGGAAAATCTTTCCAGGATGAATTGTACGCGCAGGCTACCTCCTACAATTCGGGTGAAGCGAATGAATGCTGGCTGATCACTCCGGGTATCGACCTCGATGCCATGTCGCAGGCCATGTTGAGTTTCGAAACTGCCCAGGCCTTCTGGGAACATGACGGTTTGTCAGTGCTCATTTCCACCGATTTTAACGGAGCCAATATCAACGGAGCCACATGGATGGAGCTTGAATGCACCATTGCCGGACAGAGCGATCCCTATCATACATGGATCCCCAGTGGCAACATCGAACTTTCAACCTATTCGGGTATGGCCTACATTGCCTTCAGGTATACGGGCAGTTCACTGAACGGGAACACCACCTCTTACCGTGTAGATAACGTGCTGGTTTGGGATGAAGGCAAATAACAGGTGATATATTCGCCTGTTGCCATGATTGCCGGAGCCATTGCAGACATGCTTTCCCGGTAATAAATGGAACCGATGAATATCGTGCGGATTGCGGCCATTATTAAATATTTCGTAAATTGCAGTATGTTAACCTGTAAATAAATAATATATGTCAGAACGACTGGTGATCACCCCGACATATAACGAGAAAGAAAACATTGAAAAGATTATCCGTAAGGTCTTCTCGCTCGATATGGAATTTGATATCCTCATTGTGGACGACGGATCCCCGGATGGCACAGCAGATATTGTTAAAGAACTCATGAAGGAATTTCCCGGAAGGTTGTTTCTGGAGGAACGCCGCGGGAAACTTGGTCTTGGCACTGCTTATATTCATGGATTTAAATGGGCGTTGGAGCGAAATTATAGGTATGTAACAGAGATGGATGCCGACTTTTCCCATAACCCGGAAGACCTTCCGCGGCTGTATGATGCAATCATCAAAGAAGGGGCCGATGTGGCTGTTGGTTCACGATACTGCAACGGGGTAAGCGTGGTAAACTGGCCCATGGGACGAATCCTTATGTCATATTATGCATCTGCTTACGTACGTATGATCACCAGGCTCAAGGTCAGGGATACCACAGCAGGCTTTGTCTGCTATTCAACAAAGTTTCTTTCATCACTCAATTTTGAAAGGATCAGGTTTATCGGTTACGCATTTCAGATCGAAATGAAATACCTTGCCTGGAAACTCGGCTTTAAGATCGTGGAGGTTCCCATCATTTTTATCGACCGCACGGAAGGTACCTCCAAGATGAGCTCCAGCATTTTCAAGGAAGCAATTTTCGGCGTTATGAGCCTGCGGTTTAAAAATGTAAAAAAAATCCACCGGAAACCTTCCTGATTGCTTTAACCATCAATCTTTTGTAATTTAGCATCATGAACAATGCTTATTTCATAAGAAATGCCATTGTGGTGAATGAGGGGATGGTGTTTGGCGGAGGTGTTTATCTGGTTAACGGCATCATCAGCATGGTATTCATGAACGGCGATGAACCGGCCGTACCCGAAGGTGCTGAAGTGATTGATGCCTTCGGCCTCCATCTCATTCCGGGCGTGATCGACGATCAGGTCCATTTCCGCGACCCCGGCCTTACGCATAAAGCTGATATTTATACCGAGAGTAAGGCCGCAGTGGCTGGAGGGACCACCTCATTTATGGATATGCCGAATACTGTCCCGCAAACACTCACACAGGAACTTCTTGAGGAAAAGTATCAGGCAGCGGCTGAAAAATCACTGGCCAATTACTCCTTTTACATGGGTGCGTCAAATGATAATCTCAGCGAAGTGCTGAAGACCGACCCGTCAAAGGTTTGTGGTATCAAGGTTTTTATGGGGGCCTCAACCGGTAATATGCTGGTGGATGATCCGGAGGTTTTGAAGGAGATATTTTCAAAATCACCGGCCCTGGTCGCTGTCCATTGTGAAGATGAAGCAACCATCAGGGAAAATCTAAGGATCATGGGCGAACGATTCGGAGATGAGATCCCGCTGGATTATCATCCGCTGATAAGGTCCGAAGAGGCTTGCTACCGTTCTTCTTCACTGGCCGTTGAAATGGCTGCGAAATACAACACGCGCCTGCATGTGCTGCACCTGTCGACAGCCCGTGAACTCGACCTTTTCGATAACAGTCTTCCGCTTGAGAAAAAGCGGATCACTGCCGAGGTTTGTGTCCACCACCTCTGGTTTCACGATGCCGATTATGAAAGGCTGGGAATGCTGATTAAGTGGAATCCTGCCATAAAAAGTATGGACGATCGCGATGCTTTGCTCAATGCATTGCTGGAAAATAAAATAGATGTGGTGGCAACCGATCATGCGCCCCACACCCTGGATGAGAAATCGCAATCATATTTAAAGGCTCCCTCGGGCGGGCCATTGGTGCAGCATGCCCTGCCGGCCATGCTCGAGCTTTATCATAAGGGGGTTATCAGCTTCGAAAAAGTGGTTGAAAAAATGTGCCATGCTCCGGCAAAATGCTTCAGGGTAAAAAACCGTGGCTTTGTAAGGGAGGGTTATGCCGCCGACCTGGTCCTGATCGACCTGGATGATCCCTGGAGGGTGGAAAAGGACAATATCCTCTATAAATGCGGCTGGTCGCCATTCCGGGGGCAGCTCTTCCGTTCGCGGATCACGCACACTTTCGTGAACGGGCAACTCGTTTACCAAAATGGTGTTTTTGATGAATCGGTGAGAGGAGAAAGATTATTATTTGAGTAATTTTGCTTAAGTATCATGCCTGCCTGCGGGTTTATCCGCGTTGAAGTTCAGGCAGAATTGAGTGGTGAAAGGGTTAAAAAATCCTTCAGCCAAAGAAAACATAAAGCTTTTTATTGATGAAAAAATTATTGTTGTTAATTCCCCTGCTTGCATTGATGGCATGCGGTCCCAGGCTTGAAAAGGTTATTGAAGATACCCATCCCGACGGAACAGTCCGGCTAATCGTATATTATCAAACCATAGATGGCTTCAGGGAAAAGGTGAAGGTAGAGGCATTCTATGAAAATGGCACTAAACGTTATGAAGGTGAGTTTTCTGATGATAAGCGCAATGGTTTCTGGGTATATTGGTATGATAACGGCAATAAATGGAGCGAAGGCTATTTCAAGGATGACCTGCGTGATGGTTTTGGAATAGCATGGCATAAGAACGGACAGAAACATTTTGAGGGCAGCTATAACGAAGGGGTCAGGGCTGGTGTCTGGCGTTTCTGGGATGAGGATGGCGTGTTGGTGAAAGAAATCGATTATGATGAACGGAAGTAGCGTGAAATATTAACGCTACGCTCCCGGGATTTGTTAAATCAGTTGCCGACAGGTGTATATGAACCGGATTCTTTCATAAACATGTGTTTACATGTGAAAGATACCGATGACAGCTTCAGAACCTGAATTTTTTCAGGCGTTCGATCACCCTGCGCTCTTTCTTGGTTGGCCTTCCGCTGCCGCGGTTCCGGTTTTCTGTGTTCAGGGCCTGCCTCATCTTTTGCTTGTGGTATTCTTCCTCAGGCGTAAGGTCTTCCATATGATCGGCCAGCAGTTTGGCGGCCACCCGGTTTTGCAGAAGGGATTTTACCCTGACTGTCCTGGTGAAAGAGGTCAGCGAAATATTAACGATATCGCCTTCCTTCAGTTCACGTGATGCCTTTACATTCTGTCCGTCGATCTTTACCTTTCCCCCTTTACAGGCATCGGCGGCGAGGCTCCGGGTCTTAAAGACCCTGACCGCCCACAGCCATTTGTCGACCCGTACGCTTTCCATTATTTTTGTCTGAAATATAAGCTGATGGTTACACCGGTAAAGGGAAATTCCTTCCTCATCTGGTTTTCGAGGAACCGCTGATAGGGTTCTTTAATATACTGGGGGAGGTTGCAAAAAAAGACGAATGCGGGATAGGCAACTTTCAGTTGTGTTACATATTTGATCTTTATGCGTTTGCCCTTGGCCATGGGCGGAGGGTTTCTTTCGATCAGCGGCAGAATGAACTCGTTTAAACGGGCGGTAGGGATTCTCTTCGAGCGGTTTTCATAAACCTTCCCGGCTGCTTCCAGTACCTTCAGCACACGCTGTTTTTCTGCCACAGAAGTGAAGACGATCGGGATGTCGGTAAATGGGGCTGTTCTTGACAGTAAGGCTTCCTGGTATTCGAGGTGTGTATTGGTTTGCTTGTCGATCAGGTCCCATTTATTCACTACCAGCACCAGTCCTTTCTTGTTTTTTTCAACAAGGCGGAGGATATTCAGATCCTGCTGTTCAATGCCGTCGGTGGCATCCAGCATCAGTATGCAAACGTCGGCACTTTCTATGGCCCTGATTGAGCGCATCACCGAATAAAATTCAATGTCTTCGCTTACTTTGCTTTTTTTTCTGAGGCCGGCCGTGTCGACAAAGAGGAATTCCTGCCCGAAACCTTTAAAGGGGATGTAGATCGAGTCGCGGGTGGTGCCGGCTATGGGGGTAACAATATTCCTTTCTTCACCGATAAGGGTATTGATCAGGCTTGACTTCCCCACATTCGGCCTGCCGATCACGGCGTATTTCGGGAGGTTGGTTTCGGGAGCATCCTCATAGGTGAAGTGCTTTACAACTTCATCGAGCAATTCACCTGTGCCACTTCCATTGATTGATGAAAGGGGGAAACAGGTACCCAGCCCGAGTGCATAAAACTCACCGGTATTGTGCATACGGGCAACATTGTCGGCTTTGTTAACCGCCACAAAAACTTTTTTCTTAACCCGGCGGAGCATGTTGGCAATTTCTTCATCCATTCCGGTGAGACCGTCTTTGACGTCGACCATGAATATGATCACGTCGGCTTCGGCTATTGCCAGGTCTACCTGTTTGCGGATCTCTTCTTCAAAAATATCTTCTGATCCGATCACATAGCCCCCTGTGTCGATCACGGAAAATTCGATGCCGTTCCAGTCGGCTCTTCCATAGTGCCTGTCGCGCGTTACGCCGCTGGTTTCTTCAACGATGGCTTGCCGGGTTTTCGTCAGCCGGTTGAAAAAGGTTGATTTGCCCACGTTGGGCCGGCCAACTATGGCGAGGATGTTAGGCATGGGGTGTTTTTTTGCAAAGATAGGGATAAAATAGGGTTGCCAACCTTAATAGGGTTGCCAACCCTATTAAGGTTGGCAACCCTATTCATAGCCAAACCTCTTCAACTTCCCCGCATCATCCCGCCAATCCTTAACAACCTTTACATTGACTTCCAAAAAGACTTTTTTTCCGATAAACTCCTCAATGTCCTTACGGGCCTGCGTAGCCGTCTTTTTGATGGCTTTGCCTTCGTGCCCCAGAATGATGCCTTTCTGCGTTTCCCGGCCTGTAAAAATATAGGCCATGATATGGACAATATTCTCCTCTTCTTTGTAGCGTTCAACAATTACTTCACATGAATACGGGACTTCCTGCTGGTAATTCATGAATATCTTTTCCCGAATGATCTCAGAAACAAAAAACCGCATGGTCTTATCGGTTAGCTCATCTTTCGGATAATATGGGGGCGATTCAGGAAGGGTATCAACGATCAGCCGGAAAAGAATGTCGATATTGAAGTTGTGTAAGGCAGATAATGGAATGACCTTTGCCCGGGGAAGCCTGTTTTGCCATGATTCATGCAGTTGCTCAACTTTTTGCTGATCGCTGAGGTCAATCTTGTTAATGACAATGATAACCGGTGTTTCAGTGTTTTTCAACTTTTCGGTAATCTCATCTTCTTCCTGCTGTTCATCTGCGGCTGTGATGTAAAGGAAGATATCCGCATCAAGCAGGGCATCTTCAACAAATTTCATCATCGATTCCTGTAACTTATACCCGGGCTTCAGGTAACCGGGCGTATCGGAAAAAACAATCTGGTAATCATCACCACTTACAATACCCAGGATACGGTGGCGCGTGGTTTGTTTCTTGGGGGTGATAATAGACAACTTTTCCCCCACCAGCTTATTCATCAGGGTGGATTTGCCAACGTTCGGCTTCCCGATTATGTTTACAAAACCTGCTCTGTGCTTCATCAATATAAGAATAATAAAAAAAGATTTGGTGGGGAAGGTACAAAAAATTATCTTTGCAGTCCCTTTAAGGGAAATACTGCGGGGTGGAGCAGTGGTAGCTCGTCGGGCTCATAACCCGAAGGTCGTAGGTTCGAATCCTGCCCCCGCTACAACAAACCCTGATGCGAAGCATCGGGGTTTATTTTTTTATGGGAGGATGAAAACTTGTTTTCAATCCGGAATATAAAAAATAAACCCGCCATGAGCGTAGCGAATGAGGGTTTGTTGTTAAGCCCACCCCCATCAGGATCAACGAGCGTAGCGAGTTAATCCTGCCCCCGCTACAAAGCCAAAACCTCACACGAAAGTGTGGTTTTTTTTATTTTGTATAAGGATGAAAACTTGTTTTCAATCCGGAACATAAAAAATAAACCCGCCATGAGCGTAGCGAATGAGGGTTTGTTGTTAAGCCCACCCCCATCAGGATCAACGAGCGCAGCGAGTTAATCCTGCCCCCGCTACAAAGCCAAAACCTCACACGAAAGTGTGGTTTTTTTTATTTTGTATAAGGATGAAAACTTGTTTTCAATCCGGAACATAAAAAATAAACCCGCCATGAGCGT
>Ga0334900_1001300_pt1 | contig 27854 bp, 25 predicted proteins | sample GraSluR3_MG_2_FD_207231 | JGI IMG/M metagenome (GOLD analysis project Ga0334900, IMG submission 207231) | Sludge microbial communities from methane-producing bioreactor in Wageningen University, Netherlands - Granular Sludge_31_08-R3 | ecosystem: Engineered > Bioreactor > Anaerobic >...
ACTTGTTTTTATCGTGCCTTATTTTTTATTAATTCTATTTTCAAAGATCAATTTTTAGTGAAAAGCATTTCACGCTTGATAATATTAACTTATTACCATTTTTCCATAAAACTTTTCACACTATCTTCTTTATATATATAATACTATTAATACATTATTTTTACAATGGGTTTTTTTTAATTTTTGTAAAAAAACGTGGATATTTGGAATTTGTTGTCTTATTTTTTTTAATAACAATCAAACTGCGCTCATTGTTATTAATTGGTAATTTGAATTTTTCCACTTTTACTATTTTGCTATTTAACATTTTTAAAGCGTTGACACTATTAATTATTTCTCCATTTATCTTTCCTTTCATCGCAATTAGGCAACCATTAATTTTTAATAAAGGTATGCATAATTCTATTATAATTGGTAATTGTGATAATGCCCTAACTATAATAATATCAAAAAATCCTTTGTTTTTTTTGGCATAGTTTTCTACCCGATCATTAACTACATTAACCTTTTTTAATTTTAATACTTTAATAACTTCATTTAAAAATTTTGTTTTTTTAGTTTGGCTTTCAATTAATGTTATATTTAATTCTGGAAAAAATATTTTTAAAATTAAACCAGGAAAACCTGCTCCTGTACCTACATCGCATAATTCATTTATTTGGTTTAAATCAATCACTTTTACTATCGTTAAACTATCATAAAAATGTTTTAAATATACTTCGTTTTCTTCAATAATTCTTGTTAAATTAATATTATTATTCCAATCTTTTAACATTTTATAATATTTGTCTAGTTTTAGTAATTGGTCATTACTAACATCAATTTTTAGTTTTTTTAAATGTTCAACAAATTCTTTTTTATTCATTCTTATAATACTTCCTTAAATATATAGTTAACATAGTTATATCAGATGGATTTACACCACTTATACGCATAGCTTGACCAATTGAAATTGGTCTTATTTTTTTTAATTTTTGACGAGCTTCGGTAGCTAAATTATTAATTTTATCATAATCAATATCGGGGGGGATTTTTTTTCTTTCATTTTTCAACATTTTTTCAGCTTCTTTTTTTGATTTTTTTATATATCCTTCATATTTTATATTTATGATTACTTGTTCCCATATTTTTTTATCATAATTTTCAATTACTTTTTCCTTAGCTATATTTATATCAAATTCCGGTCTTTTTAATAAATTATAAAGACTTATATTTTGGTATTCCTTTATTTTTTGATTTAATAACTCATTAGTTAATTTTTTTATTTTGTTCTTTTTTAGCAAGAATTTCTGATATTTTTCTTCATTAATTAAACCACATTTATAACCATATTCCAATAATCTTAAATCAGCATTATCATCTCTTAACAAAAGGCGATATTCTGCTCTTGATGTTAATAAACGATAAGGTTCATATATGCCTTTAGTTACTATATCGTCAATTAAAACACCAATATATGCTTCATTTCTTTTTAAAATCAATGGTTCTTTTCCTTCTAATTTTAATGAAGCATTAATACCTGCTATTAACCCTTGCGCGGCTGCTTCTTCATAACCACTAGTTCCATTTATTTGCCCCGCCGTCCATAAGTTTTTTATTTTTTTAGTTTCTAAGGTAGGGGTTAATTGTGTTGGTTGAATAGCATCATATTCAATTGCATAAGCATATTTAGATATGATTGCGTTTTCTAACCCCTCAATACTATTAACTATTTCTTTTTGTATTTCAATTGGCATACTATTATAAAGACCTTGAATATAAATATCATCATTATATTTACTTTCGGGCTCTAAAAATAATTGATGTCTTTCTTTATCTTTAAAACGAACTATTTTATCTTCTATTGAAGGACAATATCGTGGACCAATACCAACTACATTATTTAACTCATCATATTTACTAGATCTATGTAAATTATCTAATATTATTTTATGTGTTTTTTTATTAGTATAAGTTAAATAACATACTTCTTGTTTTTCTAATTCGTAATATATTTTATTATCAAAACTAAATGTTAAATACTCGTTATCTCCTCTTTCTACTCTCATCTTACTAAAATCTATTGATTTCTTTTTTACTCTTGGCGGCGTATCTGTTTTTAACCTTAACATGATAAAACCATATTTTTTTAAATTATCACTTAATATAATTGCGTTTTTTTCATTATCAGGACCACTACTTACCTTTTTACTGCCTATCAAAATATTACTTTTTAAATATGTTCCCGTAGTTAATATAACTGCTTTACTTTTTATTTTTTCACCACTATTTAAAATAACACCTAAAATAGTATTTTCTTTTAATATAAAATCTTCAACTATTCCTTCTTTTATATTTAAATTTTTTTCTTTTTTTATGGTTTTTAACATTTCTTTTGGATATTTTATTTTATCGACTTGAGCTCTTAATGCCCTAACTGCAGGTCCTTTACTTTTATTTAAGGTTTTTATTTGGAAATGGGTTTTATCTGCTATTACTCCCATTTCGCCACCTAAAGCATCTATTTCACGAACAATTATTCCTTTCGCACTCCCACCAATTGCAGGATTACAAGGTAAAGATGCTATATTTTTTATATTTCCAGTTATTAATAAGGTTTTATGCCCTTTACGGGCACTTGCTAAAGCTGCTTCCGAACCAGCATGACCGCCACCTACTACAATTATTTCATATTCCATTTTTTTCCCTCTTTTTTAATAAGTTTTTATAGGTAATATTAATTGAATTAAATTATCATTATTAGGATCTTTTATTATAATAGGTTTCATATCTCCATTAAATTGAATTTCAACTTCTTTTGATTCTAAACTTCTTAATGATTCTAACATAAATTTAGAATTAAAAGTAATTTTTATTTTTTTACTAATATCACTAATTAAATTAATTTTTTCCTCAACTTTACCAATTTCTAATGAAGATGCTGTAATAATTATATCTTTATTTTCACCTTGTAACTGAATAATATTTTTTTCTTTTTCCATAATTAATGAAACTCGATCAATCGTATCAAATAGTAATTGGTTATCAACAATTATTTTAGTATCATATTTTTCAGAAATTAAATTATTTACATTAGGATAAGAACCATTTAATATTCTTGATTGCAATAAAATATTATTAAATTTAAATAAAACGCTAGTACTAAAAACATGAATTTCAATATTATCATCATTTTCTTCTAATATTTTGATTAATTCGATTAAGTTTTTACCGGGAATTGTTATATCTATTTTATTTTTTTGTTGTTTTTTTAAGGTAATTATTTTTTTTGCTAAGCGATAAGAATCTGTAGCAACTATTTCTAAATTATTATTTTCAATTTTAAAATTAATACCAGTTAATAAAGGTCTAGCTTCTTGATTAGAAATAGCAAAAGCAGTTTGATTAATAGCTGTTTTTAAAATATTAGTACTTAAAATAATAGGATTCTTACTTAATTGTAAATTATAATTTGGATATTCATTACTATCAATACCATTTAAATTATATTCACCTGTCTCAGTTGTAATCAAAATTTTTGAACCATCAGTTTCAATTAATATTTCTTCAGTAGGTAATTTTCTTATTATTTCAAGTATATATTTTCCTGGTACAACTATTGATCCATAATTATCTATATTTTTAATATCTTTTTGGTTAATAAAAGATTGAATAATTATATCATCATCACTTGCTAAAAGATATAAACCATTTTCATTTAATTCAAATTTTATTCCATTTAATGCAGGAATTAAATTTTTGTTAGATAAAGCTTTTGATACATTATTTAGATTAGTTAAAAGAATTTCTTTTTTTATTTTTAATTTCATTTTTATTCTCTCCTTTTTTTATTTTTAATATTATTTTTGTTAATAACTTGATATTTAGTATTGTATTTAATGAATAGTATGAAATATTATTGTTAATAACTAAGTTAATTTATTTGTTTAATTAAATTATCTATTAAATTTTTTAAATTTTGGTTCTTATTAATTTCATTATTAATTTTTTCGTAAGCATGAATTACTGTAGCATGATTTTTACCCCCAAATTCCATTCCTATTCTTATATAAGATTCATCAGTTAAAATCCGTGATAAATACATTGCTATTTGTCGAGGGTATGCAATATTTGTATTTCGCTTTTTTGATTTTAAATCTTCAATACTAATTTTATAATAATTTGCTATAATTTTTTGTATTTTTTGAATATCATTTTTAATACTTATTGATTTATTTAAATAATCTTTTAATGCTTCAATCGCAATTTCTAAATTTATTTCATTTACATTAAACATAGTAGCGTATGCAAAAATTCTAGTTAAAGCCCCCTCTAATTGTCTTACATCTGATTGAAAATTATTTGCTATATATTCTAAAACATCATTATTAAAAGGTTTTCCACACTTCATATTACTTAATTTTCTTTTTAATATATCTGTTCTTAATTTATAATCAGGAGGAAATATATTAACTTTTAAACCCCAATTAAATCTAGTAATTAAACGTTCTTCAAGTAATTTTAAATCATCAGGGGAACGGTCTGACGAAATAATAATTTGTTTGTTATATTCATATAAATTATTAAAAGTATGAAAAAATTCTTGTTGGGTGGCAGGTGCTCCACTTAAAAATTGTATATCATCAATAATTAAGACATCAATATTTCGATATTTATTTTTAAAATAATCAATATAGTCAAAATTAGTACCATTATGATCTTTTTTATTTAAATTAAGAAAATCAGAAATAAATTTTTCACTAGTTACATATAAAACACTTTTATTAGTATTTTTTATAATATAATTTCCAATGGCATGCATTAAATGAGTTTTTCCTAAACCACTGTTTCCATATATAAATAAAGGATTATAAGCTTTACCTGGATTTTCGGCAACCGAAACAGCAGCAGCATGGGCAAAATAATTACTTTCACCAACAATAAAATTATCGAATAAATAATTAGTATTTAAATTAGCTTTTTCGGGGTTATTAAAAGGGACACCTAATTCCAGTTCATCATTATTATTTTCTTTTTTTAAAATATCTTCTTCTAATATAAATTCGATATTAAAATTAGTGCCTGTCACTTCATTTAATGTTTCAGTAATAATATCGATATAATTATCATTTAAATGTTTTTTATGTATATTCATAGGTACAATAATAATTATTTTCCCATCAATAATATCATGAAGTTTTGTATCTTTAAACCATGTATCATATGATAATGGAGCAATTTTATTTTTAATAATATTTAAAAAATTTAACCACATATTTTCTTGTTTCAATTTTATCACTTCCATTACCATTGTTTTAATTAATATTTTAAACCAAAATTACTAAAAATGAAAGGGATAAAATCAAAATAGTAGTAATTAACATAGTTATCAACATAGTTATTAACAATTATTTTTAACAAATTTATATAATTATATAACTTATTAACAAATTTTCAAAAAAATAATATTTATTGTTAATTAATATATATATATAATTGTTAATAAGGTGATATTTTTATTTATTTAAATTAAAAATTATTAACAATTATCGTAAACGATTGTTAATAATTGTTTAATTGACATTTAATATATTAAATATTATAATTTAAATGCAACTTGCAAGTGTGGAGGTGTTAAAATTGAAAAGAACTTTTCAACCTAATAATTCAAAAAAGAAGAAAAATCATGGATTTAGAGCAAGAAAAAATAGCAAAGGAAATATTTTAAATAAAAGACGTAAAAAAGGAAGAAAAGAATTATCAAAATAAATATAATTTATTATAAAAATAAGGGGTGGTAAAATGCGAAAAGTTAATATTATAAAAAAGAATATTGATTTTGAAAGAATAATAACGCAAAAGAATTTTTATAAAACTCCTTATTTTTATATTTTTGTAGCTAAAAATGAATTAGGGTTTTCACGATATGGAATTGGTGTTTCTAAAAAAATAAAAAACGTCGTAACTAAAAATAAAATAAAACGCCAAGTAAAAGCTATTATTAATCAAAATAAATTATATAATAAAGCAGTTGATTATGTTATAATTGTAAATAGTGATGCTTTATTGTTGAATTATTCTAAATTAGAAAGATGTTTATTAAGTATTATAAAAAAAATAAATATTAAGGAGAAATAATTAATGAAAAGATATATAAAATTATTATTAATTTTTATTTTTATTATTTTTTTGTCAGGATGTACTAAAATTTTAAAAGATGACGAAAATAAAAGAGTTGTTTTTGAAAAAACCGGGCAAGGTTTAACTGAAAATATTGTTTGTCAACCAACCAATAAAAAAGTAGTTGAGCTTTATAAAAAAAATAATATAAAAATAGATGTATTACCTAAATGTGATCAATTTAAATTAACCGAAGAAAAGTACGAAGGAATTTGGACATCATTATTTGTTAAACCTTTAGTATGGTTAATTTTAAAATTAGGAGTTTTCGTTAACAATTATGGGATATCTTTAATTATAGTTAGTATTTTAATAAGATTAGTATTATACCCTGTAACTAAAGGAACGGCATTGCAATCTGAAAATTTAAAAAAAGCTAAACCTGAATTAGATCGTATTGAAAAAAAATATAAAGATAAAAAAAGTCAAGAAGATGTTATGAAGAAAAGTCAGGAAATTATGCTTATCTATAAAAAAAATAATATAAATCCTTTGTCGGGCTGTCTTTTTGGATTTATTCAATTACCATTATTTTTTGCTTTCTTAGAGGCAATTAATAGAACACCAGCTATATTTGAAGAGGATTTATTGTCTTTTCAATTAGGGACCACACCTTATATAGGTATTCAAAATGGACAATTTCAATACTTGATATTAATGATTTTGTTATTATCAATAACATATTTTGCTTTTAAACTAAATAAAACAGCTGCCGTTAACAATGAAAGTCAAAAGCAGATGGAATTTGTTAGTAAAATTATGATTTTTATTATTGGTTTTGCCTCATTAAATTTTTCTACCGCAATTAGTATTTATTGGATAGCGTCAAATACATTTACTATTATTCAAAATAAAATAGTGCAAAGGAGTAAAAAATAATGAAAGTATATGCTTATGAAGGAAAAAGTTTAGAAGAAGCGAAAAATAATGCTTTATCAGAATTAGATTTAAATGAAGAAGAGGTTTTAATTAAAAGAAAGGAAAGTGAAGAAGCCGGTCTCTTTAAAAATAAAAAAAGTATTTGTCAAGTAATTATTAAAGATGAAATTATTAATTATATCAAAGATTATATTAATAAAATTGGTGAACTCATGGGAATTAAAATTAATATTGAGTGTAAAAAACGTGAAAAATATATAAAAATTAATTTATTTACTGACAATAATGCTATTATTATTGGAAAAAGAGGTAAAACAATTGATGCTTTACAAAAATTAATTAGGCAGTCTATTTATATTAATACAGGGTTTTTAGTTAATTTAATTTTAGATGTTGAAGATTATAAGGAAAAACAATATAATAATCTCGAAAGAGAAGTTAAAATTATGGCTAAAAAGGTTATTTCTTTAAAAAGTGAAGTTAAATTAGATGATATGAATTCATATGCAAGATGGATAGTTCATGAATCCTTAGCTGAATACGAAGGGGTTTATACTATAAGCGAAGGCGAGGAACCAAATCGTCACATTATAATAAAACCACAAGAAACTGAAGAAAAATAGAAAAACCCTTAGGGTTTTTTTATATAGGAGGGATATAATATAGAAAAAGGAGTGATATCATGAATGATACTATTGCTAGCATTTCAACTGCTTTAGGAGTTGGTGCAATTTCAATTATTAGAATAAGTGGTAATAAAGCAATTAAAATAGCAAATAAAATTTATGGTCCTAAAAATTTATTATTAGTGCCCACACATACAATTCATTATGGGCATATATATGATAAAGGTAATATTATAGACGAAGTATTAGTAACTATAATGAAGGGGCCTAAAACATATACTACTGAAGATGTTGTAGAAATAAATTGTCATGGTGGGATTGCTACTACAAATAAGGTTTTAGAACTATTATTAGAGAACGGTGCCCGCTTAGCAGAACCAGGAGAGTTTACAAAAAGAGCACTTTTAAATGGTAGGATCGATTTAATTGAAGCAGAAGGAATAATGGATTTAATAAACTCTAAAACTGAAAAATCAAGGAAATTGGCGATCAATCAAATAACAGGTGATGTTTCTAATTTAATTAAAAAATTAAAACAAGATTTAATTGAAGTGATTGCTAGTATTGAAGTTAATATAGATTATCCTGAATATGAAGATATACCTGTTATGACGATGCAAATGTTAAAAGATAGGATACTTGTAATCAAAAGAGAAGTAGCTAAAATATTAAAAGCCTCAGAAAATAGCAAAATAATTAAAGAGGGTATTAATACTTTGATTATAGGAAGACCAAATGTAGGAAAAAGTAGTATATTAAATAAATTAATTAATGAAGAAAAAGCAATTGTTACTAATATAGAAGGAACAACTCGCGATATAGTGGAAGGGACAGTTAATTTAGATGGAATTTTTCTTAATGTTAATGATACAGCAGGAATTAGAGAAACGGAAAATATAATTGAAAAAATAGGCGTCGAAAGAAGTTTAAATTTAATTGATAAAAGCGATTTGGTAATATTAGTAATAAATAATAATGAAAATATAACTAATGAAGATTTAAATTTAATTGATAAAACAAAAAATAAAAATAGAATTATATTTATTAATAAATCAGATTTAGAGAAAAAATTTAATTATGATTTTTCTAAAAAAGAAAAGATTGTTATAGGGAATGTTATTAATGATAATGGTTTAGATGAGTTAAAAAAAATGATAAGAGAAATGTTTAATTTTGATAAAATTGAAAAAGGAGATTTTAATTTTTTATCTAATGCTCGTCAAATTTCAATTTTAAAAGAAGTACAAAAAATAATTAATGATATAGAGTTAGGTATTAAACAAAAAATAGAATTAGATATATTACAAATAGATTTAATAAAAATTAATAAATTATTGGGGGAAATAATCGGAGAAGAATATGAAGAAGAATTACTAGATTTTTTATTTAGTAAATTTTGCTTAGGGAAATAGGAGGTTTATTAATGGAGAATTTAAATAATATTTCTCCGGTTATGTTAGTTTTATATTCCACCCTTTTTACATGGGGCGTAACAGCTTTAGGAGCTGCTGTTGTTTTTTTATTTAAAAAGTTTAATCGTGATATTTTAGATGGGATGTTAGGATTTGCTGCTGGTGTAATGATAGCAGCTACTATTTGGTCTTTAATTATTCCAGCTATCGATTTATGTATTAAATTAGAAATAAACACAATAATATTTTTAACTTTAGGTTTTGTTGCTGGTTGTGTTTTGCTACTTATCTTTGATAATCTTCTAGATGATGTTTTATTAGTAGATAATAATAATAGTTTAAAAAGAGTTTTTTTACTTATTTCCTCAATAACACTTCATAATATTCCAGAAGGATTGGCAATAGGGGTGGTTTTTGGCTCTGTTTTTCATAATATAAATGGAGCTTCATTGTCGAGCGCAATAGCATTAGCGATAGGTATAGGCATTCAAAATTTTCCTGAAGGCGCTGCCGTTAGTCTTCCACTTCATCGCGAAGGTTACAGTAAAAGAAAAGCTTTTTATTATGGGCAGTTAAGCGGAATGGTGGAACCATTAGCGGGTTTATTTGGTTATTTTGTTACAATAAAAATGCAATATTTATTACCATTTTTTTTAGCATTTGCTGCTGGTGCAATGTTATTCGTAGTAGTTATTGAATTGATTCCTGCTAGTCAAAACAATAAAAAAAGTGATATTATGACTCTATATACAATGTTTGGTTTTTTAATCATGATGTTGTTAGATATTAGTTTAGGATAAAAATAAAATAAATTTCATAAAAACACCTAAAAAAACTTATTTTATGGTATAATAATATATATACGTATTGGGATATTTAATAATAGATAAAGGTGAGCATATGAGGATAAAAACAGAAAAATATGGTATTAAAGCAAATATCTTTAAGAAATTTTAGAAATTATAAAAAATTAATATTAGAACTAGATGAAAGAGTTAATGTTTTTATCGGGAATAACGCTCAAGGGAAAACTAATTTATTAGAAAGTATCTATTTTTTGATTATAACTAAATCATTTCGTAATACTAGAAATAAAGATTTAATTAAAATTGGTGAAAAAGAAGGAGAAGTTAGAGGAATAATAAAAAAAGACAATAAAACATTAAGTGATGAATTAAAAATATTAATTAAGCAAGAAAGTAAATTAATTAATATTAACAATAAAAAACTTCCAAAAATTAGTGAATATATTTCAAAATTTAATATTGTTTCTTTTTCTCCTTCAGATTTAGATATAATAAAAGGGTTTCCCAATATAAGAAGGAAATTTTTAAATATAGAATTAAGTCAATTAAAAAATAAATATCTTTTAACTTTAAACGAATATAATTATTTAATTAAAACTAGGAATGAATATTTAAAAAGTATTAATTGTTCTAATTGTAATTATGATTATTTAAATGTTATCAATGATCAAGTAATAAATAAAGCAATTATTATTTATCAACATCGCAATCAATTTATTAACGATTTAAATAATATTATAAATGTAATTTATAAAAAAATATTTGGTAATAATGATATTTATATCAAATATTCTCCTTCAATATTAATTGATCATTATACAGATAGTGAGATAAAAAAAGTATTGACCAAAAAATTCGAAGAAAATATAGAAAAAGAAATCATTTTAGGACAGACTTTAATTGGACCACATCGTGATGATTTTTCGTTTTATATTAGCGAACAAGAAATAAAAAGTTATGGTTCACAAGGCCAACAACGAGTTGCTGTTTTGTGTTTAAAGTTAGCTGTTGTAGAAATAATAAAAAAAGAAAAAAAAGAATGGCCAATTATATTATTAGACGATGTTTTTAGTGAATTAGATGAAAAAATAAAAAACAATATTATCGATTATGCAGCAAAAGGAGCACAAATTATTATAACAACTACTGATGTTAATAATATAGTAGAAAAAATCAAAGATGCAGGTACCATTTTTTATGTAAAAAATGCTGTAATAACAAGAGGAGCGGATGAACAAAATGAGTAAAGAAAAAATACACTATGATTCTTCAGACATTCAAGTTTTAGAGGGATTAGAGGCCGTAAGGAAAAGACCAGGAATGTATATAGGTTCTACAGGTAGTAGAGGATTACATCATTTAGTATGGGAAATTGTTGATAATGCTGTCGATGAAGCGTTAGCAGGTTATTGTGATGATATAGAAATTATTATTGAAAAAGATAATTCTATTACGATTAAAGACGATGGCCGTGGCATTCCAATAGGAATTCAATCTCAAACCGGAAAACCAGCAGTAGAAACTATTTTTATGATACTTCATGCCGGCGGTAAATTTGGTGGTTCAGGATATAAAGTATCAGGGGGGTTGCATGGTGTAGGTGCTTCAGTTGTAAATGCTTTGAGTAGTTTTTTAGATGTTAAAATTTATCAAGACGGTAAAATTTATCACCAAAGATTTGAAAACGGCGGCATTAATGTTTCTGAATTAAAAGAAATAGGTGAGTGTGATAAAGCAAGAAGTGGGACAACCATAACTTTTAAGCCAGAGCCTAAAATATTTACCGAAACAATAGAATTTGATTATAATATTTTAAAAAATAGAATTAGAGAATTAGCTTTTTTAAATAAAGGATTACGTTTCATACTGGTAGATGAACGCCAAGAGGCAAAAAAAGAAATATTTTTGTATCAAGGCGGGATTAAAGAGTACATAGAATTATTAAATAAAAATAAAAATATTATTCATGATAATATTGTATATTTTGAAGGTGTTGATAATGATATTATATTAGAGGTCGCGTTACAATATAATTCGTCATATGTAAATAATAGTTATTCCTTTGTTAATAATATAAACACATATGAAGGCGGCACTCATGACGAAGGAGTAAAAAGGGCTTTATCTCGTGTTATTAATAATTATGCACGTAATAATGGATATATAAAAGAAAATGAAGAAAATTTTACAGGTGAAGATGTTAGAGAAGGATTAACAATGATTATTTCTTTAAAACATCCCAATCCACAATTTGAAGGGCAAACTAAAACAAAGTTAGGAAATGTTGAAGTAAGAAAGATTGCCGATAATGTGTTTGCTAAAGGGCTTGAAAAATTTTTATTAGAAAATCCAGACGAGGCTAAAAAAATAATCGAAAAAATAATATTAGCTTCAAGGGCGAGATTAGCAGCTAAAAAAGCACGCGAATTAACAAGAAGGAAAAATGCATTAGAAATTTCATCGTTACCTGGTAAACTTGCTGATTGTTCTTCTAAAGATGCAAGTATATCAGAAATTTATATAGTAGAAGGGGATTCAGCAGGTGGTTCGGCAAAACAAGGAAGAGATAGCAAAACACAAGCGATTTTACCATTACGGGGTAAAATTTTAAATGTAGAAAAAGCAAGATTAGATAAAATATTTGTTAATAATGAAATAAGATCAATGATTACGGCATTTGGTACAGGAATTGGTGATGAGTTTGATATTAGTAAATTAAGATATCATAAAATTATTATTATGACTGATGCTGATGTTGATGGCGCACATATTAGAGCATTAATGTTAACGTTCTTTTATCGTTTTATGCGTCCATTAATTGAAAAAGGTTTTGTTTATATTGCACAACCGCCATTGTATCGTATTACACAAAATAAAAAACATTATTATGCTTATTCAGATATTCAGAAAGAACAACACCTTAATACTTTGGAGAAAAACAACAAAATTGAAATTCAAAGATATAAAGGGTTAGGTGAAATGGATGCTGACCAATTATGGGAAACAACAATGAATATTGAAAAAAGGACATTATTAAAAGTTACAATAGAAGATGTAATGCAAGCCGATCAAGTGTTTAATACATTAATGGGTGCTGAAATCGAACCAAGAAGAGAGTTTATTGAACAAAATGCTAAATATGTTCAAAATCTAGATGTATAGGGGTGAAAATAGTGGAAGAAAAATTAATAGAAGTAAATATTTCAAAAGAAATGGAAAAATCGTTTCTTGATTATGCAATGAGTGTAATAGTGTCGAGAGCATTACCAGATGTTCGTGATGGGTTAAAACCGGTTCATCGCCGTATTTTATATGCAATGAGTGATTTAGGTATAACGAGTGATAAACCTCATAAAAAATCAGCCCGTATCGTGGGGGATGTGATTGGTAAATATCATCCACATGGCGATACTGCTGTATATGATAGTATGGTTAGAATGGCTCAGGAATTTTCTTATCGTTATCCTTTAATAGATGGTCATGGAAATTTTGGCTCAATAGATGGTGATTCAGCGGCAGCTATGCGTTATACTGAGGCGAGAATGAAAAAAATATCTTCTGAGTTATTGCGTGATATAAATAAAAACACCGTTGATTTTATTTCTAATTATGATGGCGAAGAACAAGAACCATCAGTTTTACCAAGCCGTTTTCCAAATATTTTAGTTAACGGTGCAACTGGTATTGCGGTAGGAATGGCAACTAATATTCCACCACATAATTTGGGTGAAGTTATTGATGGTGTTATAGAATATATCGATAATAGCGAAATAACAAACATAAAATTAATGGAATATATTAAAGGCCCTGATTTTCCAACGGGGGGTATTATATTAGGCAGTAAGGGATTTAAAAAAGCATATGAAACAGGTAAAGGTGTAATCACTATTCGTGCAAAAGCAGAAATTATTGAAAAGGAAAAAAAACAAAGTATAATTATTACTGAAATACCATATCAAGTAAATAAATCAGTATTAATAACAAAAATTGCTGAATTAGTTCGTGAAAAAACTTTAGATGGCATATCTGATTTAAGAGATGAATCAAATCGTAATGGGATTAGGATTGTAATCGAAGTTAAAAGGGAAACTAATGCTAATGTAGTTTTAAATAATTTATATAAACAAACTAATTTACAAACATCATATGGAATTAATTTATTAGCATTAGTTGATGGTCAACCTCGATTATTAGGTTTAAAGGAAATTATTGAAAAATATATTGACCATCAAAAAGTTGTTATAATAAGGAGAAGTAAATACGAATTAGATAAAGCCGAGAAAAGAGCACACATTTTAGAAGGATTGCAAATTGCCTTAGACAATATTGACGCAGTTATTAAATTAATTAGATCAGCTAAAAACGATGAAGAAGCGACATCTGGATTAATTGAAAACTTTGGATTAACTAAAATTCAAGCAGAAGCAATTTTAGAAATGAAATTAAGAAGGCTAACTGGATTAGAACGAACAAAGATTGATAATGAATTAAACGAAATAATTAAATTAATAAAACATTTAAATGAATTATTAAATGATGAAAATAAAATATTGAAATTAATCAAAGAAGAATTAATAGAGATTAAGAATAAGTATTCTGATGAAAGGAGAACTGAAATTGATCTTTCAGCAATAGAATATATTGAAGATGAATCTTTAATTCCGATGGAGAATATCGTTGTAACAATAACCAATAAAGGTTATATCAAAAGATTAACAGCAGATACATATCGAACACAAAATAAAGGCGGTGTAGGAATAAAAGGGATGAGTATTAACGAAGATGATTTTGTCGAGCATATAGTTACCTTATTAACTCATGATTATATATTGTTTTTTACAAATAAAGGTAAAGTGTACAGAATTAAAGGTTATGAAATTCCTGAATATAGTCGTCAAGCAAAAGGATTACCAATAATTAATTTGTTACCAATCCAAAAAGAAGAAACCGTCAATTCTATTTTAAGTATAAGCGGTGAAGATGCTATAAATAATTTGCTATTTGCTACCAAAAAAGGTTATGTAAAAAGGACGAGTATAAAAGAATTTGAAAACATTAGAATTACTGGTAAAATATGTATTAACTTAAAAGAAGATGACGAACTAATCGGCGTTCGTAAAACTGACGGATGCAGCGATGTGTTTTTAGCATCATCTAATGGAAAAATGGTAAGATTTAACGAAAATGAAATTAGAATAATGGGCCGCAATGCTACTGGTGTCCGTGGCATAAACCTAAATAATAGTTTATGCGTTGGCGTTGAAGTTGCTGATTCTAATGTCGATGTATTAGTGGTTACAGATAAAGGATATGGAAAACGAACAAAAATTGAAAATTATAGGAGGACCCATAGAGGAGGGAAAGGAGTAAAAACCATTAACCCTACTATCAAAAATGGGAATATAATTTCATTTAAAATAGTAAACGATAATGAAGACTTAATATTAATAACTAATAATGGAATATTAATAAAGATTCCAATAAATCAAATCACAGCAATGAGTAGAGTGACGCAAGGTGTTAAACTTATTTCTTTAAAAGAAGAACAATTAGTTACAGCTGTTTTTAACATTCCGTCTGAATAAAATTCAATATAATTATTTCCCGGGAAATAATTCAAAGGAAAAAAGCATAATGTTTCACGTGGAACATATAGATTAACAATTTATTTTTCTTTTAAAAATATTGCGTAAGGTATGTTTATAAAACAAAAATGATGTTATTAAATAAGAAAAGATGCAATATATAATAAATATAACTTAACAAAATATTTCCCGGGAAATATTTTTTAATTAAAGAAAGATTAAAAATATATAGTAATAGTATATTAACTATAATTATTTCCCGGGAAATAATTCAAAGGAAAAAAACATAATGTTTCACGTGTAACATATAGATTAATAATTTAGTTTCCTTTTAAAAATATTGCGTAAGGTATGTTTATAAAACAAAAATGATGTTATTAAATAAGAAAAGATGCAATATATAATAAATACAACTTGATAAAATATTTCCTGGGAAATATTTTTTGATTATAATTTAAAAAAACACTTGCATTTTAAGTATAATTAGTTTATATTTATGATGGTGTAACAAGAAAGTTGGAATTAGGTCAGGCCTGGAAAGGAGCAGCCTTAACAATTTATTCTTGTGTACACCATTTTTTTATAAAAAAAAATATATATTTGGAGGCGCTATGGAAAAAAAGTTTATGAAGGAAGCAATGAAACAAGCGATAAAAGCATGTAATAGAGGAGAAATTCCTGTTGGAGCGGTGATTGTTAAAGATGGCAAAGTGATCGCTAGAGGGTATAATAAAAAAGAAAAAACAAAAGATGTAACAAAGCATGCTGAAATAATAGCCATTCAAAAAGCATGTAAAAAAAACAATGATTGGCGTTTAAGTGGTTGTTCGCTATATGTTACTTTGGAACCTTGTTTAATGTGTATGGGTGCATTATTAGAAGCAAGAATTGATAAATTAGTATTTGGTGCCGTGAGTGAAAATAAAAATTCTGAAAAAGCAAACAATAAATCGCTAGAAATAATAGGAGGCGTACTTGAAAAAGAAAATTCTGAAATTTTAAAAAAGTTTTTTCAAAAAAAACGATAAATAAGTTCCTAATCAACTACTAGTAATGTTATAATGGTAAATAACAAAAGAGGTGATTCATAATGTATAAAGCATTATATAGAAAGTATCGGCCTGTATCTTTTTCTGATATTGTAGGGCAAGACGTAATAATAAAAACAATTCAAAACAGTATCAGATATAACAAATTGGCTCATGCTTATTTATTTTGTGGTACACGTGGGACGGGTAAAACCAGTGTTGCGAGATTATTTGCAAAAGCAATAAATTGTTTAGATATAAAAAAAAACGATGCCTGTAATAAATGTCAAAATTGTTTAGACGCAATAAATAATACCGCTACGGATATTATTGAAATTGATGCGGCTTCTAATAATGGAGTAAATGAAATTAGAGAGTTACGTAATAAAATTAATTTTGTGCCAACTACTTTTAAATATAAAGTTTATATTATTGATGAAGTTCATATGCTTTCTATGGGTGCATTTAATGCTTTGTTAAAAACTTTAGAAGAACCGCCAGCACATATTATATTCATTTTAGCAACAACGGAACCACATAAATTACCTTTAACAATTATTTCTCGTTGCCAAAATTTTTATTTTAAAAAGATTACTGAAGATAAAATAATATTAAAATTAAATGAAATAATAAAAAAAGAAAAAATTAGTATTGAAGAGGATGTAATTAAACAAATAGCGCATTCCGTAGATGGTGGTTTAAGAGATGCAATTAGTATATTAGAGCAATTAAATTTATTATCAGAAGAAAAAATTAAATTAGAACATTTATATCTTATAACTGCGAGTGTCCCTAAAAAAAATATTTGTGAAATACTACTTTATTTATACACGGGGCAACTTAAAGAATTGTTTAATGAAATAAATAATCTTTATTATCAAGGTAAAGATTTTGTATGTATAACAGAAGAAATTATTATTATCTTAAAGGGATATTTACTATATACTAAAAACATTGAAATTGACGAAAGCGGGCAAGATATAATTAAAATGTATAATGAATTTAAAAAATATCTAAATAGTGAAAAGGTATATAAAATAATTTATGATTTAAATAATAATTTAATCATGATGCGAAATTCAACGCAACCTAAAATTATATTTGAATTATTATTATTAAAAAATATTGAGACAGAAGATAAAAAAGAAGATTTGGAAATAATAAAACGAACAAAAAATGAACCAACAAAAAAAAGAACACAAAAAACAAACATTAATGAACAAAAGAAGATAATTTTAAATAATACTTTAGCATTAGCAGAAAAAAAATATTTAAAAGAAATAACTGAAAAGTGGGAGCAATTAAAAACATATTTATTAAATAAGGATTATAAAAAAACAGCAATGATGTTATTAGATGCTAAAGTTGTAGCAGCTTCAATTGATCATTTGGTGTTGACTTATAAATATGCAGGGATGGTAACCAAGTTTGACGATGAAATTGAAGATAATACTAATTTAATTAATAAGATTATTGGCAGAAAATATGTATTAGTAAGTTTTGAAGAGGAAGAATGGTTACAGTTAAGGGAATATTACGTTGATTTAAAAAAACGCAATAAGAAAATAGAATTAATGCCAGAAGAACATATTAAAAAAACTCAAAAGAAAACGGCTAAAATAAGCGAAGAAGCACAAAAAGCTTTAGATATTCTTGGTGACGAGTTAATAGAAATGAAAGGGTGATAAAATGAATATACAAGCAATGATGAAACAAGCTAAAAAACTACAACAAGAAATAACTGAAACAAAAAAGGAACTTGAATGTAAAATATTTCCCGGGAAATATTCTTATGTTGAAGTTCAAGTTAATGGTAAAAGAGAAGTGATGAAATTAAAAATTGATCCGCAATTTGAATTTGATAGCAGTAATATTGAAATATTAGAAGATATGATTATTTTAGCTGTAAATGACGCCTTGAAAAAAGTGGAACAAGAGTATAATGAAAAATTAGGAAAATTTGGTTCAGATTTAACGGGGATGATGTAGAATGGGGTATCCAAAAACATTAAAAGAAATGATCGATAATTTTAAATTATTGCCAGGAATCGGTGAAAAAACAGCGGAACGCTTAGCATTTGCGATGCTTGAATTTGAATCGGAGAGACTGAATAATTTTGCTAAAACAATAACAAATTTAAGTAGTAATATTAAAAAATGCTCAATTTGCAATCATTTAACCGAAAATGATATTTGTGATATATGCATGGATAAAAAAAGGGATAATTCAATTATATGTGTAGTTGAAGATCCTAAAAGTGTAATTTTATTTGAAAAAAACCACCTTTTTAATGGAAAATATCATGTGTTGAATGGCTTAATTTCGCCTCTTAATAAAGTTAATCCCGAAGATATAAATCTTAATTCGTTATTGAAGCGTGTGAAAGATGGTTCAGCAAAAGAAGTAATTATTGCTATAAAACCAACTTTAGAAGGAGAAGCGACTTCTTTATATATATTAAAATTATTAAAAAAAGAAGATATTACAGTTTCTAAAATTGCATGTGGTATACCAGTTGGAGCAGATATTGATTATTTAGATGCAATGACTTTGGAAACAGCTTTTTTTAATCGTAGGAAAATTTCATAAATTGGTGTTTATCTCATAATATTTAATGAGGTGGACAAATATATGATCAAGAAAATTTTTAAAATCATTAAAAAAGTAGTTATCGCAGGTTTTTTGTTATATGCTTATAATATGATTATGGCACCATTAAATTTGTTGATTCCAATTAATATTTTTACAGTTATAATAACTGCGATATTCGGTATATTAGCTATTCCTTTTTTAGTTATCATATTATTATTTATTTTTTAAAAAGGAGTTGATTATAGTGCTTGATGATTTCAGTACTGGACAACCTATTTCATATAGATTAATGAAGAACATAATAAATAGTAAGCAATTTAATCATGCTTATTTAATTCAAACTAATAATTATTATAAAGCGGAACAATTAGCATTAGCATTTGCGAAAGCATTAATTTGTCTACAAGGTTATACAAATAATCATGAATGTAATAATTGTTGTTTTTGCGAACGTATTGATAATAATAATTTTCCTGAATTAAAAATTATAAGACCAGAAGAATTATGGATTAAAAAAGAAGAAATAATCGAATTACAAAATGCGTATTCATTAAAACCACTAGAAGGAAACAAAAGGGTTTATATAATATATGAGCCAGAAAAATTAAATCATCAATCAGCTAATAGTTTATTAAAATTTTTAGAAGAACCTCAATCTAATATTATTGCTATATTAGTAACTAATAATGTTCAAAAAATAATAAAAACAATTGTTTCACGTTGTCAAATAATTAATTTAATTAGTAATAAGTTAGCTGACTATGAAAAATTATTTACTGATATAAATGATTTTTCGTTTCTTAAATTAGGATTATTAACACATCAAAATGAAAAAGAATTACAAAAATATTTAGAAGACAAAGAAAATATAAATAAAATAAAATCAGTAATTGAATTTATTTCTAAATTAGAAAAAGAATATAATGATATTTTATTAGATATAAATAATTTGTGGCATTCATATATTAAAGAAAAAAAAGATTTTATTTTTGCTTTTAATGTTATAATATTTTTTTATAAAGATGTTATAAATTATTTAAATTTTAATAAAATAGAAATATTTGATGAATATCAAATGATAATTAAAAAAATCGCAGCCAATAATGACAATACGACACTTTCGCGAAAATTGAATAAAGTGATATCTTTAAAAGAAACAATAACGAGTAATGTTAATTTAAATTTATTGTTAGATAAATTAGTAATAAGTTTAGGTGGTGTATAAATATGATTGATGTAGTAGGAGTAACATTTAAAGATAATGGAAAAATATATTATTTTTTACCAAATAATTTAAATTTAGGAGTTGGTACTACTGTTGTTGTAGAAACTGAACGAGGATTACAGTTTGGTAAAGTTGTTTTGGTAGAAAAGAAAATAAAAGAAGAAAATATTTCAATTCCTTTAAAAAGAGTGTTACGTAAAACAATGAAACAAGATTATTTAGATTATAAAAAGAATGTAGCAGATGCTAAGGAAGCGTTAATAACTTGTAAAAAACTAATTAAAAAGCATGGATTAGATATGAATTTAATTGATGCTAATTTTACTCTTGATCGTCAGCAATTATTATTTCGTTTTTCGGCTGATGAACGAATTGATTTTCGTAAATTAGTAAAGGATTTAGCAGCTATTTATAGAACCAGAATTGAATTAAGACAAATTGGTGTTCGTGATAAAGCAGGAGAAGTTGGTGGGTTAGGACCTTGCGGGCGCCCTTTATGCTGCTCACAGTTTTTATACAATTTTGATATAGTTTCAATAAATATGGCTAAAAATCAAAATATTGCACTTAATCCTAGTAAAATTAATGGATTATGCGGCAGGTTATTATGTTGTCTAACATATGAAAATGAGGAATATATAAAAAGCAAAAAAGGTTTACCAAATGTTGGTGATAAAATCAAATTAAAAGAAGGCAAAGGCGAAGTTATAGCGGTTGATATATTAAAAAGAGAATATAAGGTTGATATATCTAATTACGGTGTCGTTAATGTAAAGTTAGATTAAATATAATAATTAGAATAGGAATGGTAAATAATGCAACAAAAAAGTTATAATAATGAGCCTACTTTATTTTTAGTACCCACTCCTATTGGAAATTTAGAGGATATTACAATTCGGGCGCTAAATGTTTTAAAAAAAGTAAAAGTAATATTTGCAGAAGATACAAGGGAAACAAAAAAATTATTAATTAATTATAATATTAAAAAGAAATTAATTTCAGCTTACGACTATAATGAAAAAATTGTTAAATATAAAATGGTTAATTATCTTAGAGAGGGTTATTCGATTGCATTAGTTTCTGATCGAGGCGCTCCTTTAATTTGCGATCCCGGCTATGAATGTGTTTTATATGTGATAAAAAATGGTTATAATGTTGTTTCTTTACCTGCTGGAACTGCTTTTGTTCCTGCGTTATTAATGTCTGGAATTGAGCCATATCCTTTCGTTTTTTGGGGGTTTTTAAGTCATAGTAAAACCAAAAAACGCAAAGAATTAACTGCCATAGCAAATTTAAATTTTACTATTATTTTTTATGAATCGCCTCATCGTTTAAGTGATACTCTTAATGAAGTTTATAATATAATGGGTAATCGATATATTAGTATTGCGCGTGAAATTTCTAAAAAATATGAGGAAATTTATCGCGGTAAAATAAAAGAAATAATTAATGAATTAGAAATAATAAAAGGAGAAATTGTTATAATAATTGAAGGAAATAAAAATTCAATTAAATGTTTTGATTTATCGCCAATTGAACAAATAAATGTTTATATAAAAAAGGGGATATTAGTAAATAAAGCCATAAAAATGGTTGCTAAAGAAAGAAATTTAAATAAAAATGAACTTTATAAGCAATATCATATAAGGAAGTGATGAGATGAAACTAATTGTTGGTTTGGGAAATGTAGGGAAGAAATATCAAAATACTAAGCATAATATTGGGTTTATGGTTTTAGACCGAGTAACTGAAAAATTAGGATTAGAATTTAATCAAAAAAAATTTGGTGGTTTGTATGTAGAAACAGTGATAGAAGGAGAAAAGATTATATTTTTAAAACCACAAAATTATATAAATTTATCAGGTGAAGTTTTAAAAAAATATATCGATTATTTTAAAGTGAAAACATCTGATATTTTAGTCATTAATGATGATATAGATTTACCTATTGGTAAGTATAAATTAAAGATACGTGGTGGCACAGCGGGTCATAATGGATTAAAAAGTATTGAAGAAAATTTAGGGACAAAAAATTATAAGAGACTTCGAATAGGAATATCTAAAAATTCAAAAATAGATACCAAAAAATATGTTTTAAGTTCTTTTTCAGTTAATGAAAAAAAAATAATTGATGAAGTTCTTACGGCTGCTGTTTATATTGTTTTAGATTATTTAGAGTTGGATTTTTTAATTCTTATGAATAAATATAATAAAAAAACTTAAATTCACTATGCAGAGGATGAGTATCATGAAATTTATTGAAAATATTTTTAGTGAATATAAGGGCGGGAAATTAGGTTTATCAGGATTAACTGATGAACTTTTATGTGTTTATTTAAACAAAATATACACAAATAATAAGCAAGATATTGTTATTGTTACTAGCACTTTGTTTGAAGCGAACAAAATATATCAAATTTTGATTAAGTTTACAAATAATGTTTTATTTTTTCCGATGGATGATTTTTTAACCAGTGAGGCTTTGGCTATTAGTCCTAATTTAAAAATTAATCGTTTAGAGACTATTGCTGATATTATTAAAAATAAGCACCCAAATATTATTGTAACTCATTTAATGGGTTTTTTAAGGTATTTACCTTCAAAAGATTTGTTTCATAGAAGAATAATAAAAATAAAAGAAGGAGAAGAAATAAAAAAAGAAAATCTAGTTCGGAGTTTATATGAATTGGGTTATAATCGAGAAACAATTGTTACTCAAATAGGAGATTTTGGTGAACGCGGTTTTGTTGTGGATATTTTTCCAATTACAGAAGAAAATCCAGTTAGAATTGAATTTTGGGGTGATGCTATTGAATCTATTAAGTATTTTGATTTAAACACTCAAAGATCAATCAATAAAATTAAAGAAATAAACATATACCCTTTTTCTGAGTTTTTAATTCCTAAATCGGCAGAGAGTATAATTAAAAAGCAAAAATATTTATCAATATATAGTGATGAAATTGTTAATATTAGTAATTATTTGAATAAACCAATAGTTGTTTATAAAGATTATCAACAAATTATAAATGCTAATTTACAATTGCGTGAAGAAATATTAAATTATAAGCAAAATAATAAAGAAGAATTAGAAACAAATTATATGTTTGAATTAGAAAAATTAAATTATACTAATGAAATATATATAAATGTAGAAAAAAGAAATGCCCCTAAGATAGCGATTGATTCATTCGAATTGTATAATTCGAAACCCATTATAATTTATCAACAATCTATTAATATCAAACAACAATTAAATAAAATGTTAACACAAGGAAAAACAATAATAATATATGTGACAACAGATGCACAAATTAATAATTTAGAAAATGTTTTAGGAAGAAATTTTGTTATAACTAATGAAAATAATATTAATAAAAAATGTATCAATATAATAAAGCGAGATATCATGGCGTGCTATATGATTGAAAATTATATAGTGTTGTCGTATGCTAATCTTTTTAATGATGCAACTAATAATGTAATTTATCATAGCAAATATAAATACGGAAATAAAATTAAAAACATTAACAAGCTAAAAATTGGTGATTATGTTGTTCATAATATTAATGGTATTGGAGTTTATGCAGGCATTGCTACTTTAAATAAGAAAGGCATTAAGAAAGATTACTTACAAATTAAATATCGAAATAATGACAAACTATATATCCCGGTCGAAAAAATAGACTTAATATATAAATATTCTTCTCAAGATGGAGTTAAACCACGAATTGATAAACTAGGTGGTACCGATTGGCAAAAAACCAAAGCACGTGTAAGAGGGAAGTTAATTGATATGGCTAAAGAATTGCTTTTAACTTCTGCCTTACGGAAAATGACTAAAGGTTTTGCTTATGCTCCTGATGATGAAAACCAAGTTATTTTTGAAAGTGAATTTATTTTTAATGAAACTGAAGACCAAAAAAAAGCAATCGAGGAAATTAAAAACGATATGGAAAGTAACGAAACTATGGATCGATTATTATGTGGGGATGTTGGATTTGGTAAAACAGAAGTTGCCTTTAGGACGGCATTTAAGGCGATAAATAATAATAAACAAGTTGCCTATTTGTGCCCAACCACTATTCTTTCCCATCAACATTATATAAATGCAATTGAAAGATTTAAAAACTTTCCTATTAAAATTGAATTATTGAATCGATTTGTGTCGTCAAATAAGACGAAAGAAATAATTAATGAACTAAAAAAAGGGACAATTGATTTGATAATTGGGACACACCGTTTATTAAGCAAAGATATTTCGTTTAAAGATCTAGGATTATTAATTATTGATGAAGAACAAAGATTTGGCGTTATTCACAAAGAGAAAATAAAAAAATATAAAACGGGAATTGATGTTTTAACTCTATCGGCAACACCAATTCCACGTACTTTACAATTATCGATGGCGGGGATTAAAGGATTATCAGTAATTGAAACACCACCTGCTAATCGTTTCCCTGTTCAAACTTATGTTTTGGAATATAACGAATATCTTATTAAAGATGCAATATATAAGGAATTATCACGAAAAGGTCAAATATTTTTTCTTTATAATCGTGTAGCAAATATTCTTGAAAGGGTAAATCTTTTAAAAAGAATTGTTCCCGAGGCACAAATAACATATATTCATGGTAAAATGGCAAAGCAACAAATCGAAGCAGAGATGATTAAATTTATTAATGGAGAGTATGATATTTTAGTATGTACTACCATTATTGAAACCGGAATTGATATTCCTAATGTTAATACTTTAATTGTTATCGATGCCGACCGCTTTGGTTTAAGCCAATTGTATCAAATAAGAGGAAGAGTAGGTCGAAGTAATAAAATTGCTTATGCTTATTTAATGTATCAGAAAAATAAAGTTTTAAGCGAAATTGCGCTTAAAAGACTTAACACTATTAAAGATTTTACGGAATTAGGAAGTGGTTTTGATATTGCTGTTCGTGATTTATCGATTAGAGGAGCGGGCAACATTCTTGGTAGTGAACAAGCTGGGTTTATTGATGCGATCGGAATTGAATTATATATGAAAATGCTTAATGAAGAAATTGAATATTTAAAAGGAAACAATATAAAACCAATAGAATTAGAAAGAGAAGAAAAGCCAGTTTTAAATATAGCTACTTATATTAGTGATGAATATGTTAATGATCCAGATTTAAAAATAGAATTACATCGGAAAATAAATGAAATCGATAGTTATGAAAAATTAATAGAAGTGAAAAATGAGATTGAGGATCGTTTTGGTAAAGTAACTGAAGATATAATTATTTATATGTATCAAGAATGGTTTGAGAAAATTATTCCGACTATTGGTATTGAAAAAGTTAATCAAACAAAAGAAAAAATAGAATTAATTTGGAGTAAGAAAGCAACTCAAAAATTAGAAATAAACAAAATAATGACAGCAGGTTCAAGTTTTTCCAATAATTTTAAATTTCAATATAAAAACAATAAATTTAAAGCAACATTATTGATTACCAATTTAGAAAAACATTGGTTATATATATTATTAGAATTTTTAAAAAAAGTGTCGAATTTTTAACGGAAATGTATATTTTATTGTTACTTTCACATAATATAAAAGACAAAGAAAGTGAGGTAACATGATGAAATCAACTGGTGTTTTAAGAAGAATAGATGATTTAGGTCGTATTGTTCTTCCAAAGGAAATTAGGAAAAATTTAAGAATTCGAGACGGAGAACATTTAGAAATTTTTATTGATGGTGATAATATTATATTAAAAAAACACTCACTTATTGATAAAATAAGTGATATTGCTGTTTTATGTATAAAAGCAGTTGAAGATGTGATAAATGCTGAAATTATTATTACAGATAGAGATAAAGTAATTGCTGCTTCCCCTGAATTAAGAGAAAAATATTTAGAAAAAGAAATTACTAATGATATAAGCAATATAATGATGCAAAGAGAACCAAAAGTAATATTTGAAGAAAATAAAATAAATATCATAAATAATAATAAAGAAAAAGGGTTGCATTATTTTTTTCCAATTATGAATACTGGTGATGTAATAGGAATGATAATTATGAAAAGTAAACATAACGAAATAACTGATTATGATAAAAAGATGATTAGTTTTATGGGGAGAATAATAAGTAATTATATTGAATAATAATTATAAAAATTCTTGAATTATAGTTGTAATGGAATTATAAATGTGATATAATATTTTTAATATTTAAAGCGATGAACGAATGAGTAAATAAGTATTATGTTAAAAGAGAACTCTGTTAGGTGGAAAGAGAAGCAGTACTTATTGAAGATGACCCGGGAGTTGTTTAGTTAATTAAACCGTTGGCTGCGTTAAAGAAATAAGATTATAATTATCATTATAAATTAAGGTGGTACCGCGATAAAACGCCCTTATGCAGGGCGTTTTTTTTAAGGAGGTAATATTATTAGTAAAAGAGGCTTTTCTAAAATTAGTTTCAAACAATATCAAAAAGATTTTGCTAATATTGATATAACTGAAGAACATTACAATGATTTAATTATTCCTAGTCGGGCAACAAAAAAAGCTGCTGGTTATGATTTTTATGCCCCAATGTCATTTAATTTAAAGCCAGGTGAAATCATAAAAATACCAACAGGTATAAGGGCATACATGCAAGATGATGAATTTTTAGCAATTATTTTACGAAGTAGCATAGGTTTTAAATATAATGTTAGATTATGTAATCAAATGGGTATAATTGATGCTGATTATTATAATAATGATAAAAATGAAGGCCATATTTTTGTTGCTTTACAAAATGAAGGTTCTGAGGTTTGGAAGGTAAAAAAAAGGGAACGTTTTGCGCAAGGTATTTTTTTAAAATATTTTATAACTGATGACGAAAAAGATAATTTAATGGAACGTAAAGGTGGCATAGGTAGTACAGGAAAAGGAGGAGTTAATTGATGAAAGAGAAGTTTTATATAACAACAGCAATTGCTTATACTTCTGAAAAACCACATATTGGTAATACTTATGAAATTATATTAGCTGATGCGATTGCTCGCTATAAAAGATTAAGGGGTTATGATGTATATTTTCAAACAGGTACTGATGAACATGGACAAAAAATTCAACAAAAAGCAATTAATTTAAATCGTAAGCCACAGGAACATGTAGATGAAATAGCAGATGTAGTTAAAAGCATATGGGATGTAATGGACATTAGTTATGATGCTTTTATTAGAACAAGTGATCCAATACATAAAGAAAAAGTATCGCAAATTTTCAATAAATTATATGAACAAGGCGATATTTATAAAGGCAAATATGAGGGGTTATATTGTACTCCTTGCGAATTATTTCTAACTGAAACACAATTAGTTGATAATAAATGTCCTGATTGTGGACGAGAAGTACAAGCTGCTAGTGAAGAAGCATATTTTTTTAAATTAAATAAATATGCTGATCGATTAATTAAGTATATTGAGGAACATCCTGATTTCATTCAACCAGAATTAAGAAAAACGGAAATGATTAATAATTTCTTAAAACCAGGATTGCAAGATTTATGCG
>Ga0334900_1001302_pt1 | contig 27841 bp, 26 predicted proteins | sample GraSluR3_MG_2_FD_207231 | JGI IMG/M metagenome (GOLD analysis project Ga0334900, IMG submission 207231) | Sludge microbial communities from methane-producing bioreactor in Wageningen University, Netherlands - Granular Sludge_31_08-R3 | ecosystem: Engineered > Bioreactor > Anaerobic >...
ATCGGATACGGTGACATCGCCATAGAGCGTCTCGGCAGTAGGGGTACCATCGATCGAGAAACTGCCATTGACCATACCATTGACGTTAACATCGGTAGTGATCATGGGGATCCAAAGTGAGATTGGGTTGCTCATCTCCAGGATATCTATCCGGTAGTGAGGTACACTCCAACGCTCCAATGATGCCTCCAGTTGAACCCTACCTTGAGCTCTCCTTCCTGAAGTATGCACTGCAGAGACTGGAGAGGGGGACACCGTGGCAAGATTCTCCGACACGGTTATCACCGGATTCTTCAGTGAAAACAGCTCACCGATTGTCCAGAATGTGGTCAGTTCCACAGAGTTTGCTGTCAGCGTACCGTAATAGTCGGGATCGGAAAGTGGGCCATCTATCAGAAGAGATCCAGAGAACAAGCCTCCTTCGAAGGTGATGATCGGTTCAAGCAATACCGAATTCACATAGGTGATGTCGAATAGTAGGTCAGTTATCGAGAGAGAGATCTCTCGTTCGGTGATACGACCCTCGGCTCGAAGTGGAATGGGGAATCCAGCTACGGTCTCCAATTCTACCTCCCCGGTACCGAAGTGGTACGATCCTTCGACTGTCCCTCCCTCACCTTTTCTAATGGCGATCATCTCCGGAGAGATGCTCACTACATGTGTGCCCGATTCCCATGGGATATCTCCAAGAATCAGCACATCGGAATGGGATACTGTAAGATCAGGCCAATGGTGTTTGCCTGTGAAGTTGGATTGAACGAATTCGAAAAGGTTTGCAGCGGGAGCCAATTCTGCCGAACCATGGACTTTTGCCCGAGTGGTGGCATCTCGCCAAATAATCGGGAACGGGATGGAGATTTGAGCTGATAGTTCTGCCTGACCGGTATAGGGGATGAGCATTTCATCTACGGTGATGTTCATCCCCCCTCGGTTGAATACACCCTCTTCCAAGACGATTCCCTGGCTCTCGGCATGAATGTGTGCAGAGAGGGAACTTTCACTATCGTGCAATGTCAATTCCCCTATGGCATGTCCGAAAAACGATTCTACAAGATCGGTCTCTCCTACAAGGGAGGCCTCGAGGGTGATCGATTCTCTCTCTGAGAAAAAACGCCCCAGTTCGAATCGTTGTAGTTCCACTATACCTTGGGCAATGCCGGGGTTGTTTTCTTTTGGGAACAGGGATATGGCGATGCGCTCGTCATTCGCTCCTGTCATTTCTCCTAAAGCAGAGAAATTATATAGTCGTCCACCCATGAGCTCTACGAGTGATCGATTCTGTACAGAGAGATAGCCGCTAACAATTCCGTATGGATCGTCGTAGAGAAGATCCTCTATTCTCATCTCCTGTGGATCGGCATCGAACTTCAGAGAGAACGTGAAAGGGTCTTGATCACCCCAGGAGAGTCCGGTGATCTGCAACTGTGGAGAGGTCACTATGAACAGCTCCTCCGCTAAAGAAAAGTCTGCTGCGATCGAACCATCCACGACACCTATTCCTCTCAATGTCTCCCCATCCATAGGGGGGAGAGCCAGAGAAGCGAGGGCAAGGTCGAATGTGATATGACCAGGGGTGGACAATAGATCTATTAGTACAGATGCATTATCGGAGTCGAGTGAGAGCAGTCCTATGGATTGATCGAATATGATCGACACCGGATACTCGGCACCAGGAACAGCGAGCACTCCATGAGCATTGAGTTCATCATCAGCTTCCCAGGAAACATCGCCAGCGAAACTTGATTCAGCGAAGATGGGAGAAGTTATTCGATACTCATACCGCTGCGACGCCAGACGGTTGAAGTCGGCAGATGCTATGGTGGAGCCACTTTCTACTTGGCTTATCTGGAGTGTCCCTTCGGGAAAGAATCGTGTTCTGTCAACCGATCCTTGATATGAGAGTCGGTACCCTTCGGTGGTGATTGTAGCTAAATCCACTCGAATAGAATCCGGTTCAAGCAGTCCTGAGAACGTCGTGGCGATGTTGAACCTCTGGTCCTCGACGGCGAGATTCGTGACTCCCAGATCCGTACTCGCTCGACCAGTTTCGAAGTTCGGATCGACTGTGAATGAGACGTTGCCTTGTAGAGTCGTATCGGATTCGATCAACGCCGCTACATTGGGTGAAAGCGATTGCAAAATCGAAATGAATTCGAAGGGTCTTGTCTGATTCAATCTCAAAGTGGTGCGTGCAAGCTCCTCTCTGGTATCGTATCCCAATGCAAGCTGGATACCATTTGTATGGGAGATTTCTGCCGAGAAATCATCGCTGTCAGGAAGATCGGGCAGATAGAGCAAAGATCCTCGAAACAGTCCCGGAAGTTCTGTGCTCTCAAAATCATCTATGAACAGTTGGCCTCTGGTGATCCCTCCCGATCGATCAAGACTGAGCGAGCCGGAGAAATCCCCCTGAACGGTCTCGAAATAGGGGATGAAGGTAGTGGATGAGAGCAGTGCGCTCGATTCGATATTCCTCTCCTCAGTCTCTGCATTGTTCACGAACAATAGGTAGGGGTCATCGAGAAATATCCGATCCCATACAGTCTCTCCCAGCAGCCGTTTCATGAGTGGGTGATCCTGCTGCTGCAATACGAGTCTCTCAGCATCGAATTGGATTCGTTCCGAAGGTGCAGAAACCTGCAGGCGAACCTCAGGTGCAAACACTTCAGCTAGCACCGTCTGATTCTCTGTTACAGAGAGGAATGAAGGTGAATCGATATGGATCGAATAATCTGTGGCTCCTAGGTCCTCACCCGAGACATGCAAGGCTTCGAGTGTGCTCTCCCATGAACCATAGTTGAGAGCGACTGATGGGATGGATAGGTCAAAGTGTGTTACTTCACCAGAGGTCAGTTCTATGCCGGCATTGATCAGCTGCATGGTGACAAGAGCCTGATGGTCGAACATCTCAGATGCTACTTGGATACCGGAAAGGTCGACTCCGATCTGCCCCGAGCCTTCGAGCAACTGCTCATAAGATTCGGCGGTGAATGAGAGTCCCCACCTGTTCAGATCGGCCGAACCAGTATACGCTCCCTGGTATGAAAAGTCGCTTCGCGCAACGTCAAACCGTAAACCGACTGTACCTAAGTCTGTGGTGCCGAACGAAAGGGTCGATCCATCTATGAACGCCGATCCAAAGGTCGACTCGAATGCTGCCCGACCGGTTGAAACACGACCTTGCACGACCTCACCATTGCGAATCGAGGCAAAGGCATCGACCTTTTCGGCTCGAAATGTACTTTCTTTTCCACTTGAATAGCGGAAGTCTGAGTGTGAGAGTGTCAGAGAAATGGTACGTCCTTCCAATAATTCCATGATATCGATACCAGTTGGCGTCTCACTCGAACTCAGAAGGTATGGATCAAGTACGTGTTGATCTGTATCGACTGAAAGTCCATGAATGGAGATAGAGACCTGCTGTGGATAGAGCGGTCTCCAGAGGAACCGGTAAAGCGGATTCTGTACCGAGACCGTTGTAGCTTCGGCTATGGGAACTCCCTCTCGGGTGGAGATCTTCAATTCGTTAAGGGTAAGACCCTTGAATAGTGAGGTGTCTAGAGATGAGACCGAGATCACCAGATTCCCAGATCCGGAGAGACGTGCTAGGACAGACTCGGTGAGAGCGTGTGCGTAGTTCGGCATAACTTGTAGAACGTTGAAGACGACAACGAGAACGAGCACGATAAAGAGCATGAGGAGGGAGGCTACTATGTTGAAGGCAGTCGTATGATATTTCATCTACACATCCGCATGTGTTCCCAGTATACCGGTTATCGTGTCGTTTACCTACCCTTTTCTGCATTCCCAGCCTATGGTTCTTGTCAAGTGGAGTAAGGTTAGGTAGTATGGTGTCACTAGTGAGTGTGAGATGAAGGAGAGTTGCCCCATGCAGGAGATACTTGATCGTTTTATAGTTGTGGAAGGCTTGGATGGAGCTGGTACCACTACGCAGATGAAAGCTGTAGCCGAAGCGTTCGACCAGGCGGGAATCCAGTGTCATGCGACCTTTGAGCCGACTTCGTCACCACTGGGAAACCTCGTGAGGAGCGTGCTCAGGAAAGAGGTTGTCACCACCCCGCTGGCTCTTGCCATGCTCTTCTCTGCAGATAGAGAGGATCATCTGCACCACCCCATGAGCGGAATCGTTGAACGATTGAAACAGGGCGCTGTGGTCATTTCCGACCGGTATCTGTTTTCATCTCTTGCCTACCAGTCGGTCGACTGCGGATTTGAACGAGTCAGCGCTCTCAACGACTTTCCTATACCAAAGTTCATTGTCTACCTCGATACCCCGGTCAATGCGTGTCTCCAGCGTATCGAATCGAGGGAGAATGGCAGGGAGTTGTTCGAGAAGCAGGAGTTTCTCGAGAAGGTCAGAGACAACTATGAGTTGATCTTTGCCGACCTTCCAGAAGATGTGGTACTCATGAGAATAGATGGTCAGAAGAGTCGAGAGGAGATCACTGCAACGATTCTCAGTGTTCTCCGAACACACTCTGTCATCTAGATCACGAAAGTCTCAACGAATGAACATGGCATCACCGTAGCTGAAGAACCTGTACTGCTCTTGTACTGCATGCTCGTACGCCGCCAAAATGTGCTCTTTTCCCGCGAATGCAGATACGAGCACGAGCAGTGTCGATTCGGGGGTGTGGAAGTTTGTCATGAGCTGGTCTACCACTTTGAATCGGTACGGAGGGAGTATGAACAGTCGAGTGCTTCCCTGACCGCAAGGAAGTTCGCCTAGGGTCTCATCGAATGCCGACTCAAGCGTGCGAACGCTGGTTGTCCCCACTGCAACGATGTTCCTGCCATCACGCTTTGCCAGATTTATAGTCTCTGCTGTGTCTTGGGGAATCTCGTAATGTTCGAGGTGCATTGGGTGATCTTCGAGATGCTCTGTTCTCACTGGAAGAAAGGTTCCCGGTCCTACGTGGAGCGTTACCGGACAGATGGTGATGCCCTTTTTTCTAATCTGCTCCAGTATCGCCTCGGTGAAGTGAAGCCCAGCTGTGGGAGCTGCGACAGAACCTGCTTGTTGAGCGTACACGGTCTGATACCGTGACTCATCTCCCAGCGTGTCATCTCTTTTTATATAGGGAGGAAGCGGAACATGACCACAGCTCTGGAAGAAGTGCTCATCTATCGATGTTTCGAATTGCACGAGCTTTCCCTCTTCATGTTCACCGATTATCCGAGCGTGCCACACCTGGTTCTGAGCATTAGTGAATCGATACCGTTTTCCTGGCTTTTGACGCTTGCTCTTGGAGACCATTGCCGTCCAACTATGGTCGGGAAGCTCATTGAGAAAGAGAAACTCGACCGTGCCTCCTGTCTCACTTTCACCATATACCCGTGCTTTCCGAACTTTCGAGTTGTTCACGACCATGACACTCTCCGGTTCAAGGAAATCGGTAATTTCGGTGATTCGAGCATCGGTATAGTGTCCAGTTGCACGATCAAGTACGAGCAGCCTGCTCTCACCTCGTGTTTCTGCAGGGTATTGTGCAATCAGTTGTTCGGGTAGATTAAAAGAGAATTCCTTGGTTTTCATCGGTCTTCCTGTCGTATGGCATATCTAACAGATCGTATGCGAGTGCGGTTGCCATGCGGCCCCGAGGTGTCCGTTTCAGATACCCTTTCTGTATCAGATACGGTTCATAGAAATCTTCGAGAGATTCAATGGCCTCTCCGACCGATATCGCCAATGTTTCGGCTCCAACGGGGCCTCCACCATAGAACTGTATGATCGTCCGTAATATGTTTCTGTCCTGTTGTTCCAACCCCTCACCGTCAATACCGAGTCTCTCCATACTGATCCGGACGATTTCATCGTTTATGATGCCATCTCCGAGTACGGTCGCATAGTCTCTCAGCCTTCGTAGCAGACGGTTGGCGATTCTTGGCGTTCCGCGAGAACTCTTTGCAAGCAACTTGATTGCAGACTCTTCTATGGAGGAATCGAGAATCTTGGCGGATCGACGAATGATCTGAATCAGTTCCTCCTCCTTGTAGAATTCGATTCTGCAGGTTATCCCGAAACGGGAATAGAGAGGGGACGAGACCTGACCTGCCTTGGTTGTAGCGCCAATAAGGGTGAATCGCGGTATAGGAATACGGATTGTCCGTGCTGCAGGCCCCTGTCCTATGACCCAGTCGATCTCATAATCCTCCATGGCAATATAGAGCATCTCTTCGAGTGCCGGACGCATGCGGTGAATCTCATCAATAAAGAAGATGCTCCCCTCGGTGACATTGGTGAGTATACCAGCGAGATCTTTGGGCTTTTCTAACGCTGGAGCACTAGTCATGCGGATCTCTGCATCCATCTCCTGTGCGATAATGGAGGCGAGTGTCGTCTTTCCCAATCCTGGAGGACCGATAAGAAAGACATGATCAAGCGTGTCCTTCCGTTCTCGAGCAGCCTGGATGAATACCGAAAGGTTGTCTTTTATCCGTTGCTGCCCCTGAAAGTCCCTAAGTGTTTTCGGCCTGAGAATGTTCTCTTGAACATCTACATCCTGTTGGAAGGTGCTTGAGAGGATCGATGTTTCCTGAATTCCGGTTGTTTCCACGTTAACCAAGCCTTATAATTGCATTTCTGAATAGGAATTCCTCGGTCTCATGAAGACTTTTTCCAGAGAGCAACTCACTATGCTCTTCGAGGAGTTCCGTAAGGGTAGTGATTACCTGTCGTTTATCATAGCCCATATCGGATAGTGCGGCAACAAGGTCATCGTATCGCTTGTCCATACCTGTACCACCCGATTTTCCCGTAGATACCGTAGGAGTGTCGAACACCACCGTATCTCTGAGAGCCAGAATGATTTTTTGGGATGTCTTCGGGCCAATTCCGGGAATGGAACTCAGATAGGTGAGATTGTTGTCGTCCAGAGCCTGGATGAACGCTCGAACCTGCACACCGCTGAGTATCTTCATTGCCTGTCTCGGTCCGATACCACTTACTTTTATCAATTCCAAGAAGAGCAACCGTTCATCTTCATCAGTGAAACCGAAGAGATTCATACTGTCATCTCTGTGTTGCAACCAGCTGAGCAACCGTACCTGTCTTCTGGCATCGCCATGTAGTTGCGATAGCTTGCTCGCTGTCTGACTCGATATGACAAGTTCCAATTCAAGTCCTCCAGCTGTACGGAGTACAACCTGCTGTGCTCCTACCGAAACCACTTCTCCCACAACCGCATGAATCATGAAATCCTCCTATGTGTCGCTAAACAAATAGCAGCTGCAAGTGCATCCGCAGCATGATCTGGCGATGGCGCCTGCTCCAACTTCAGTAGCAATTTCACCATCTCCTGCACCTGGTGTTTCTCTGCAGTTCCGTAGCCGGTTACCGCCATCTTGATCTGCAGAGGAGTGAAGAGCTTTACCGGGACCTGCTGTGAAGAGAGTTGCTGTATGATTGCGCCAATCACCTTCGCCACCCCAAGAGCAGATGTCACGTTCTTTGCGAAGTAGATGTCTTCCATTGAGACTATCTGTGCCTGATAGGTGCGGGCCAACTCTCCGACATCATTGGCTATGGCATGAAGGCGCTCTTCCATCGGTGTTTTCGCCGTAGTTCTCACAACACCGAATGAAACAGGCCGGTACCGTTGTCCGACTATGTCGACTACGCCCCAGCCTGTTTGTGCAATACCTGGATCTATGCCCAGTACTACCATGATCTACTCTTCTTCGTCGTTGAAGTCATCGGGAATTTCAAGGTTGGATGATACCTGCTGCACATCGTCCAGCTCTTCCAGTCTCTCAATGATCTTCAGCACCTTCCTCGTCTTCTCATCTTCGAGAGAGACCGTGGTGTCGGCAATCTTGTCGACTTCGGCCGAAATCTCGGTGAACCCACGTTCCTGCAACCCTTCGAGTACATTGGAGAATTCAGAGGGATCTGTGTAGACCTCGATCACTTCATCGCTCGTGGAAATGTCCTCCGCTCCCAGCTCCAAGGCTGCTTCGAGTATATCGTCTTCTGTATAGGTTTCAGTATCGTATGCAATGATCCCCTTGGTCTGGAACATATAGGAGACACTGCCTGTAGTACCGAGCGATCCACCGAGTTTGGTGAGCGTACTTCTCACATCTGCAGCGGTTCTGTTCTTATTGTCGGTGAGCGTATCGATTATGATGGCCACTCCACCAGGAGCATATCCTTCGTAGGTAAGTTCGTAATAGGTGGAATTTTCCAACTCCCCCGTTCCTTTCTTGATGGCTCTCTCGATATTATCTTTAGGCATATTCTCGCTGCGAGCTTTCAGGATAGCGGTTCTGAGTCTGGCGTTCGAGTCGGGATCGCCCCCACCCATCTTTGCTGCTACCATGATCTCTTTGATCAGCTTGGTGAATTTCTGCCCACGCTTTGCGTCGGCTGCGCCTTTCTTATGTTTGATAGTTGCCCATTTGCTGTGGCCGGACATAATTATGAACCTCTTGTTTTCAATTTTGATCGGTGAACACGTGTGTAGTGAAGCCTCCACGTAACGCGTTAGGTTACCATGTGAAAAATTCCACTGTCAAGGGGCTCCACTGTTTCCAGCAGCTTACATACGCCTGTCCAGTTCACAAGCGAAGGTGAGTACTATGGTGTCCAACACCATCAATCCTTGTGTATTCAATGAGAAGGAGCGTGACCCACTGGAGGCAACCACCTCGGGCTTCATGGATTCGAGCATCTGCAATGTCTCTGGAAAGAGTCGGGCGAAAGGAGTCTCGAATCTGTGATTCCAGTCGGTAAGATCGATTCCGTCGGTTGTTCTGAGCCCAACAAGGAGCGCCTCGATCATACGCTCCTTTTTCTCCAGTAGCTCCTGGTCGTAGATCGAGAAAGCTGGTTCCTGAATATACCGATGTATGTGTGGAGCTCCAGTGGTTCTGGTCACAGATCCGCTTGGCTGGGAGAGCGTTCCGGCTGCAGATGGGCCAAGACCGATATAGTCGTGCAAAGTCCAATACTGTTCATTGTGATGACTGCGAGTTGTGCGAGATAGACTGAAATTGGAAATCTCGTATTGTGAGAATCCAGCACGTGAAAGGTGTCCCCAGCAGGCCAGTAGCATGTGAGACTGTGCATCCTCTCCGAGCACCTTGAGCGAACCATGATCCACCGAGTGTGCAAGTGGTGTCCCCTCCTCCACGGTGAGGTTGTACAGGGATATATGATCGGGGGAGATGGCAGATATCACGGTATCTATATCTCTACGAGCATCTGCTATGCTCTGACCCGGGATGCAAGTCATCAGATCTATGTTCAACCTGAATCGATGTCTTTTTCTGAACTCTCCGAGTAACCGGAAAGCTTCAAGGTTCTCTTCCACCGTGGCGCCCCTACCCAACGTACGAAGATGCTGTGGATTCATCGATTGTATCCCGATGCTCAATCGACTCAACCCGAGGCTGAACAGTTCCTCGTGCGCTTCGCTCAGGGAGCCCGGGTTGATCTCCATGGTGCACTCTTCTGGCATACCACGGCGGTGTGCCAACTCGAGCACGTTCGCCAACTGATCAAGTGAGAGCAATCCTGGATCCCCTCCACCGATATAGATGGTTGAGAAAGGTTTTTGTAACACTTCGGTTACCAGAGTGAGCTCTTCAGTCAGCTTATTGATGAACTGTCTCTGCAGCGTGGGAAGCTTGGTATCGGATGCGACCGAATAGAATGCGCAGTATGCACATTTGTTTCGACAGAATGGTGTGTGAAGATACAATGCGTACGCGTACTCTGGTTGGAGTAGTTCCAGCATGGCTGACCTAGTTGACCATGCCCATTCGGCCGAAGGGCCAGAACCGGAATCGTACTTGGCCTATCACCGACTCGTGAGGAACCGGACCAAAATAGCGTCCATCGTGTGAATTGTCACGATTGTCGCCGAGTGGGAGTACATATCCATGGGGAACGTAGATCCCCTGCTTATATCTCGAGGCATCCGATCGGAGCCGAAGGTCTTGAGGGTCCAGCTGGTGCAGCACCCGAGTCTTGGCTTGATCGACAGCATAGTAGTCCACGACTCCCTGGTAGTTCGCAACTCGTTGATATGCCTGGATCAGATGGCGCGGAGCAAGATTGCTCAATTGCTTCTCCTGGTAGGCCAGTAGCGCTCCGTATGCTTCGAATCCTGGATACAGTGAACTGTCGAGTGTCTGGTGGGGCGCAGGAGATAGTCCGTTTTCAGTACGGAGGGTATCGTCATCGGTGAATCGAAACTCCCCTCCCGCTGCAATGGATGCCGTACCACGGTCGAAACGAACCGTCTCTCCTCCGAGAGCCGAAGCCCGTTTTACATAGAGCCGTTCTCTCATGTTTCCATCTTCGTCTACATCGATATTCACGAGTGAGAACGTAGCCATGTAAATCATTTGCGAAAGAATATCGAAGAACGGACCTTTCGAATCGTATTCTGGATTGTAAAATACGATTACATCGTCTCGAAGCGGAGTACGATTCTCAAAAAGCTTTCTACCTCCCGGGTAGAGTTCCATGCCATAGGCTGTCTTGCTCACGAACACACGATCCTTGATCAACAGCGTCTCCACCATCGAAGGAGAAGGGATCATGAACAGTTGAAACAGGTATTGATTGATGATCAGTACGAAGATGACAGCGAACACGATGGCATCGAGCCAGCTAAGGAGCTCTCCTTTGAGACTCTTCTTCGCTGCACGTTGTGCTTTGTCCCGTGCGATCCTCTCCAGACGACGGGTGAGCAGAACCTCAGTATGGTGCTGAATCCAGCTGAAATATGATGCCATGAAGTCAAGCTATCACAAACGGATGCCATTGACAATAAGTCATGCGAAAGGTACTTTGCAAGAGATGAAAAAACAAGAGGAAACGATGCCGATTTCAGTTGAACCGGTTAAGTTGAAACCACTATTCGGTATGGAGCCGGGACTCTATCTCACTATTCTCTATGTACTGATTATACTTGTCGTGGTGTTTCTTGTCGCATTTCTTCCCGGTATCATCAAGGGTGGAAAACGAGTAACTTTCGTCAGCTCGGTGAACCCGAGTGTAGTTCGGGTGGATGGTACCTATATCGGCTCGACACCAGTGACAGCGTGGATCGATTCCGGATCACATGAGGTGACGTTTAGTTATGACCGCGCGTATGAACACGATCTAACGTTCGAAGTTGGTCACCCGGTATTCTTGACCTGGCTAATTCCTAGAAGACAAACTGTCGAATCTGGAGCAGTTTTAAGCGACATTCCTGCATTCAGGAATTATCTTGAGTCTCAGTTCGACCAAATTGTCGCTTGGAGTTCCATTATTGAATTCGATGACCGTTACCATAGACCCCCAATCTTCGTGCAGACAGCAGAAACTGCTGTACAGAATAGGATCAGTGGAGCCGAGTCTGATCTGTATGAGTTTTTCACTCAGGGATTGTTGTATATCACCTCTGCAACAATGGTAGAGGATTATGAAGCATCATTGCACATACTCACCGAACATGATCTGCTTCCGACCGAGGCGACCGATCTGCTCATAAGTACCATATCTCGGCTAAAACCGCTTTTCTCGGACCATGACACAGGATCCGTTCGCGGTCAGCTACAGCAAGTCAATGCGATAGATCCGGTGAGTACAGCATTACCTATCCCATTGGACGGTGTGGCGCCGATTGCCGGAGTATCGTTTTCCGGAGGAGAGACGGTTGTGGGGAGATCGGACATGAGTCTTTTTCCTGGAGTTCATGAGATGCTCAAGCAGACTTCCGTACCCCCCTTCTCCATTGCTAGCACAGAGGTCTCAGAGTATCTGTGGGCACTCTTCATGAGAGAAAATCCCTATTGGGCAAAGAGTAACATAGCACAACTCATAGCAGATGAACGTGTGGATGAGCACTACCTTGCTGGACTCTACCCTGCTGTAGCAGTACCTTCCAGACAGCCGATCAGGAATATCAGCTGGTATGCTGCACAGGCTTTCGTGGAGTGGCTGGGAACGATCACCGGAACCACCGTATTCCTTCCCACTCAGGACCAATGGGAATATGCTGCTCAGCATGACCGGTCTGCCGAGCATGTATTGTCTGGAAGTCTCTGGGAGTTCACCAGTGACTCCTTCGCTCCTCTTGCACGATTCACCGAAATACCAAACACTTGGGAAAGTGACCAGGCAGGGGTGATCGTGAAAGGCGGTTCTGCAGTTTCTGTAGAGGCTGCCACAGATCGAGCATCTATTGGAGTACTCGATCGTTCAGCGTGCAGCGAGACTACCGGCTTCAGAATAGCTTGGATCGATTAGACAGGATTACTATGGGAAAAGAACAAATACAAGTATTACAGAAGAACAAAAAAGCCTATTTCAATTATGAGGTCGTAGAAGATTTCGAAAGTGGGATATCGCTTCAGGGGACGGAGGTGAAATCGGTTCGTATGAGCAGATTCTCCTTCGGTGATAGCTATGTGAAAATCACCTCGAAGGGACTCGTGCTCGTCGGTCTCCACATCTCCACCTATATGCATGGAAGCATACACAACCATGAACCCGAACGGGAACGACGACTCCTGCTTCATAGGCAAGAGATAAAGAGGATCAAGAGAAAGGTAGACGAGAAGGGAATGACTTTGATTCCTACGCTTGTCTATCTGAAAGGAAATCTGGTCAAGGTCCGCATTTCTCTTTGCCGAGGGAAACAGGCACATGATAAAAGAAATGCTATCCGCGAACGGGATATGCAACGAGAGATGCGTAGGGAGATGAAGAATTTCAATCGATGACAACACCTGATGGACACGGTGGCTCTTGTCGTTCGATTGCATGCGTAGTATAGTATGGATAACCCCAATGGGGGGTGTATTGGTTTCGACTGGCGTCAGATCATGCCGGTGGTTGCAAGCGGAGCGCCAACTCCTAAAACTAGCAAAACAATTAACTGCCAAGAAAGAAGACGAAGTCTCTTACGACGCAGAATACGCTCTTGCTGCTTAAGTAGTAGGAACGTACAGGCCTCAGAGGTGCCGCTCTTAGCCTCTGAATGCTTGTAAGACTAGGGGCTTACCTTGTGCAGTGCCGGTGCGCACAGGGGACAATACAGCTGGCTCAGAGGTGGTAACGTTGGTCGCTGGTCCGATCCGCCTTGAAACAATGAACAGAGACTAAGCTTGTAGACGCCATCGGGTGGCACGTTAGGACGGGGGTTCGACTCCCCCCACCTCCACCAGATACACGATAACCCGTCGGTTCGGACACTCAATCCGAATTGGCGGGTTTTTCATATATGTCCCGAACCGTCTGCTCCATTCTGGACAATTCTGCGTACGTAAGGAAATTGAAGCTGTCAGAACGTATGCTCTCCGGTATTGATCCTTCATGTACTATGCAGGTTTCAATGAACAGATCGATCAATCGGTCGGGCATCTTCACAATATGAGTGAGATGCTCTTTTGCCCGTTCATATCTCGTAAGTGCATTCAGTTCATGCATCAAAACATCATCAAAGGCCGAGGCTATCTGGGTGGCGAGTTGATCTGCTGCATCTGTTAGGTCAAGGAAAGTCTGTTTCTTGCACTCTGGACTACCCTTACTTCGGTCCCAGTTGGTATAGATCGGAAGAATGATCGGTGGGTGAATCAGCTGCCTCGATGCAAGAATATGGTGTAGCAGGACTCGATGGACCATGGTATTGCCACTACTGAATGGAGCGATGAGCAGAAATCCACTTGCTATAGCCACAGCGTGCACAATGGGAGCCACATCGTGAGCTTTCAGACGATTATGTGTCTGTATGAGGCCATCCAAAAGCCTCCTATTGCTTTCCGATATCTGTTCTTCACTTTGGGTAGCCTTCGCGTGTAGAGACTGTAGTACCTCGAAAGAGAGTTCCTTCCACGATTCGGACTCTCTCAGCAGCTTGAGAAAAAGATCTTTATGCTTGGATCCATTAGAAGCGTCATCCAATGCATAGACAGCTGTTGCCTCACGATCGATAAGGGCCATATTGGTGCGTTCGAAGATTTCAGGAGAGAAAGAGCTCAGCATGTCGGCACTTCTTTTCTGTAGAAGGGAAGTATCGAAACTTCCAAGCACTCTCGTCTTTCTTATGATGGGGCAGTATGTGGGGACACCGAGAAGATTATCCACCACACGGTGTCTACGAGATCGTATCCCTTTATTCAGCGTGTAGTAGTAGTCTCGTTCCAATGCATCTACATAGTTACCGGTAGTGCAATCCTCGATGGGAAGTCGTTTCCCGGTTATGTACTCATAGTAGAACCAGATTCTTCTGGTGTATCTTCCCGTAGGTTTCTTCAGAATGAATTCAGTGAGTTCAGATTCTGAAATCTGTTCGAAGAGTACAGATAGAATCTCGAGATTCACCCCATCGTATTTCAGTGCGAACTCGAGATGATCCCCTACCGTATTCCCAGGCCAATAGCGAGGAGAATACATCTCCTCGATTGTTCCATTTCGTTTCCGTGTCTTTCTCGTACCAGAAACGAGAACCGAAGAGGTATGCCAATGGTGCATACCAGATATTTGGAACTTTTGAAGCAGAAACGAATAACCAGCAAGATGAAAACCATTTGTGTGCAGCTTCATAGAGTCTCCCAAAGCATGGTAGTCTCAATTCAGAATAGAGTCAGACTCAGATTAAGTCAATAGATTTGTGTAAGAAGCGGTTTATTTATAAAGTATTTATCAATTTACTACTGATGCATAAATGTATTCATTCAAGGCCTGAATGAGATGGTCAGACCAGTACTGATCCCCCTCCCCTCATGGTCCAGGATATCGAGCAACCGTAGTTCTGCGGTTACATAGGTCGATTTCATGAACTCGACTGGGAGCAGACGGGCTCCGATATTCAGCATACCACGCGTTTGTGCATCGCCTGCACTCGGATATGCACTGTAGGAGACATTGCCGAAATCGATGAGAAAATCGACCTTCCCTTTGAACACCTTCTCGAGAAGCGGGGCTTGGAATCCCATGCCGAAATCGATATCCGTTTTCATGTTTTCCTTGAACGTATAGCCAATCAGAACAGTGGTCTTCGATGGCCAATCGATGAAATTGGAGGAAAATGAACTGGCGATATAGGTCTGAGCTGCAAACCGATTTTTATCACTCACACCGTGCATCTGTCCATTCACGCCGAATGCAACCGAAGTGGTCCCCTTCTCGATGAATCGCCACTTCCCCTGGAGCAATAGATCGACATCATCGGCAATATCGATGGCAAGAGTCGCTTCGAAATCTTCAGCAAATCCGAGTTGGATGAACGGAATATGGGAAAAGTCGCCGGGAAATTTCAACAGGGCGTTGTACCCGGTCGTGATCGCTGCTCCGTTACTGCTGTCGACAGGGATAGCACTGGGAATGACTATATAGCCATTGGTTCCTGAGAGTGTCGTATTACCTTCGACTACCGCGGCACCTACCGTTCCCATACTCAGTACGATGGTACATACGACGACCATAGTTACGACAGCTTTTTTCTCTCCCATTGCTTCTCCTCCTCTGGCTATGGAGCCTCTGTGCATTCACTGTATCACTGTTTCCCATGTAAACAAATAAAATTGTGATACGATACACCCACCCTTCTGTCGTTGAACTCTCCTATTGAACTTTCCAGATAAATCTGGTAAAAACTATAAAAGTTAGCTAAGGCTAATATATTACAGTTATACAGGTGGTGTAAACCCTATGGCAATAGCAAGAACGCCCGTGTTCAAACGGTGCAACTATCTCGGAATCGATCCCATCGTACTTGGATATACCCATAAGCCGAGTATTCGGAGGCAGAAACGATCTCGTCGTAAAGTGAGCGAGTATGGTATACAGCTTAAAGAGAAGCAGAAGGTACGCTTCGTATACGGCGTATTGGAGAGACAGTTCAAACGAACCTACAAACGTGCTGAGAGCATGCCTGGCATGACCGGTGAGAACCTGCTTCGACTCATGGAGTTGCGTCTTGATAATGTAGTATTCCGACTTGGGCTAGCCAAGACACGAATTCAGGCAAGACAAATGGTCAATCATGGTCATATCTTGATTAATGGCAAACGGGTCGATATCCCCTCCTACGAAGTCCAAGTAGGTGACGAAGTAGGTGTGCGCAAATCAGCTATCGCTTTAGCGACCAACATCAAATTCTCCGAAAGGCGGGCTCTTCCACCATGGCTCTCGTTCTCTGAAGAGGCTTTCAAAGGTACGGTAGCTGGTCTCCCCTCTCGAAATGATATCGACTTCGCGGTGCAGGAGCGAGCCATTGTAGAGCTCTATTCCAAATAGTAGATTGACGTGGTGTGTGACATCGGCTACTATGCCTCCATGTTCACACAATTGACACTAGCGACACCACGAGAAGGCTTTGTATCACTCACCGCTCAGATTCAGCGACTCGTCACCGAGTCAGGAGTATCCGCGGGGTATTGTCTTGTCTTCTGCCCGCATACAACGGCAGCAATCACTTTGAACGAGAACTCCGATCCCGATGTCATTCACGACCTCATGATTGGACTCGATTCGGCGTTTCCGGACGATAGTCGTTTTCGACATGACGAGGGAAACTCGGTAGCACACCTGAAGTCGTCTGCGATCGGAGCAAGTGAGCTGGTTCCGATTCATCGGGGAAAGCTTGTACTGGGTATTTGGCAAGATATCTACTTCTGCGAATTCGACGGTCCTCGCTCGAGAACCGTCCATGTTCAAATAGCGGGTGTTTCCTAATCCTCCGGTTCCCATCGCGAGAACACCATCACACCGAACACTGAAAAGACTACCACTACTATGAGCGCTCCCAGTGTCGGTTTCCAGTTGATTGGAAAGCCCTCTAATGCCTGCATCATCTGATCATTCACCCGGGCAATCGAGAACGATCCCACACGATCGCTGAGCGTGATCACCGAGAGGATAAGCCAGGTTGCGAGCGATCCCACCGCGGCAAGCACCGGTTTGTTCACCATTGCAGAGAAGCTCACGGTTATCACGGCAAATGTCAAGAAATAGATGAATAGAAAGAGATTTGAGAAAATGAACGGAACAAGGGGAAAGTCTGGGAAGAGATAGAGGCAATATCCTGCCATACAGAACATTCCAACTAGCTGTCCGATAGCAATGGTCAGCTTGAGTGCTCCAACCTTGGCAAGCAGTATCGCTGTTCGACTCACCGGATGGGACAACAAAAACTGCATGGATCCATCATGTTTCTCGCCGGCTACACACCCCATGCTCACCACAATGATCACGATGGTTCCGATCTGCGTGAAATTCTTCAGGTATTGTTCCATGGCATCATGATAGGTGATCGTTCCGATCGATATCATGATATTCTGGGAGGCTCCGACATACGAGAGGATATCTGGCATGAAATAGGCTGTGAGGGGAGATAGTATGCCGAAAAACAGTGATACGGCGACCCAAATAAGCAATCTGGAAGTGCGAACAGACTCTTTCCACTCCTTGCCTACCAGTGAAGGCAATGTCTCAATCATGGTACTCCTCCCTCATATGATGCATAAACACATCCTCTAGTGTTGCCTCTTGATGCATAAGACTCTTCAGTTTCAGACCATGCGATCCGACGAAATCCAGAATCTTCCGCTGATTCGTGTCATAATCTGCAGATAGCATGGAAATCGTCTCACCACGAGCGGTGGTCTCTATACCTAGTTCTCCACACAGATCAGATGCCGCTTGAGCCTCGGTATGCGAGTCGAATGTCATGATCAGCACCGGTCGAGCGTGTAGTTGTAATAGCCGTTTCGTTTTCTCATGAATGCGAATCGCACCATCTTTTATGATCGCTACCTCGTCACAGACCCGTTGAACATCGTCGAGGATATGCGATGACATGAACACGGTGGTGGACTCCCTGAGTGAATCGATCAGATCGAGCACCTCCTTTCTGCCCTGAGGATCGAGAGCAGATACCGGTTCATCGAGAAAGACGACATCTGGTTCGTGGATGATTGCCTGAGCAATTCCAAGTCTCTGACGCATCCCTCCAGAGAAGCCTCCAATGCGTCTATCGGCAACATTGGCGATCCCACAGAGTTCGAGTAAGGAGTCAATTCTATCGTCCAGGTGTCGAGCCTCCATGCCGTGAAGATTGCCGGAGAGTTTCAGCAGTTCCCGTGCAGTGAGCCACCGGTAGAACCGAGGACTCTGTGCTAGGTAGCCGACATGCTGCTTCGTTTCCATGGTGTTGCCCTTCCCTGCTATACGGAAGGAGCCTTCGTCTGGGGTGATCAGGCCTGCGAGAATTCTTATGAGGGTGGTTTTCCCTGCTCCGTTCGGACCAAGGAATCCGAACACCACCCCCTTCTGTACCGCAAGAGAGACACCGCTGAGTGCGGAGACTGTTTTAAAGCGTTTCGTTATTGTGTTCACCTCAATGATTGCCATATGTTTTTCTCCCGTATAACAGATATGCGAGGGGACCAAATAGATTCACGAATAGCACAATCAACAGCCATGGTATACGCCCGATGCCATTGAACTGCTCTCTATGCAGCCAATCACGAATACAGATGATCTTCAGTATGAGTTCCACAACAATGAGCGGAGAAATAAGTACGAGTGCCTCTCCTGTCATGATCAGAGTCCTCCTTTGCTCGACTGAGCTTGTATGAATTGTATCATCTCGGTAAGGAATCGAGGATGCAGCTCCATCGTCCGATCCATGTACGAACGTTGTAAGTCGGCATCGGCTTCGACCTTCCGGAGCATATGACCCATCTGTTGAATCTCTACGAATGACACCGTTGGGGGCATACGATCTCTACCAAAGAGACCACTTTCATCGTGAAGCCGTTCATCGTTCGCTCCCCAGATCACCAGAGCAGGGATATCCAGCGAACGGAGAACTTCAGTCGGATCGTATTGCATCCAAGTTTGAAGGTAGAGCTCCTTTCCGAGTGGAACGAGGGTATCAACCATGAGGTTCCCAGTCTCCTCGTACCGGTTCTGAGAAATCTGCTCAAACCGTTTTTCAAGCACTTCAGCTGCCTCTGCATTGATGCGGGAGACCTGTTTCACCATCTGGTCGCTTATGAGATCTCCGTTTCCTGCCATCGAGATGACAAAATCGACCGGTTCCGCTTGTGCTGCCAACAACGCAATGAGTGAGCCTTCGGAGTGTCCTGCGATCCCTATGGGACCAGCTTCAGGAACTCGCTCTTTCAAGAATCTAATCCAGTGTACGGCATCTTCAACGTAATGGTCGAATGTCGATTCGCTCACAATCGAGAGATCTTCTGGCATGCTCTCACCCACTCCAAGTTTATCGTACCGAACCGTTGCTATTCCAGCTTGTTGCAGTTCTTGTGCGAGGTGCCAGAGGTTGTCATTGTTGTTAACGATGAGTTCAGAGTTCCCATCGCGATCAGTCGGACCGCTTCCAGCTATGATAAGTACCGTCGGAAATGGTCCATCTCCCTCGGGAGTGAGATAGGTACCATGGAGGCGAGCACGACTGGTATCGACAGAGATCGGGATACCGAATTGCTCGGGTCTCATTATCTTCCGGTATTCTGCCGAGTATCGCCCAGGTCTGAGCACTACGGTACCACTCTTTGTGTCGTACAGAACCTTTCCATCGAATCCCTCCTCTGTAGGATTCAACAGGAACTGCAATGAGGATGTTCCGATTCTTACAGAGAACGACCATTGATCTTCGCTAACTGAAACATCTCTAGCCGGAACATCTGCAGCAAGGAGCTCCCCAATGGTGACTAGTAGTTGCTGGTCTTCTTCGATAGCCTCCAGGCCGATGAAAAACTGAGACGTGCCAAGTGACACGATCCCTTCCCATTTTCCGGATTCGAATCGAGTAGACTCCTTCGTACAGCCTATGAGGGTGAGAAAAAGCACCAGGATGATTAGTGTAAAGCTCCGAAATTTCATATGTTCTCCCTATCTGAGCGTATCATGTCGAAAAACTATCTACCTGTCCACCAAATTCGATTGACATGAATGCAATTACAAACTAATATCTAGGTGATATCATAATGATATTTCGGAGGTTGTCAATGGAAAATGCTGTACAAGGTCATCAAAAACGTTTTCAGTTGGAGGAGCGAAATGCAACAAGTTTGCATGGCATGGTAATGCTATTGGTAAACAGTGTTCTGATCTTGGCTATGATCGCCCTGTTCACCGTGGGGCTCACTTCGGTAGCGAGTTCGTGGAACACCGGCCTTAGGATTGTATTGATTGTAATTGGAGCATTATATGGATTCATTATCGGACCGATACTCTATGTTGGATTGAAGGTATTGAAACCGAATGAGGCACTGGTTCTCACGCTCTTCGGCAGGTATTACGGAACGTTACGCGGTGAGGGATTCTACTTCGTCAATCCCTTTGTAAGCGCGGTCAATCCTGTAGCCAAGAGTGAATCTTCCGATGGCTCCTCTCAGGAGAAGAGCACGGTATACAGCAAATACGGAAATGTGAACATATCCCTTCCAAACAAGAAGCTTTCGCTCAAGGCAATGACGCTCAACAATGAGAAGCAGAAGGTGAACGACGCTCTGGGTAACCCGATCATTATTGGCATCGTGGTAATCTGGAAGGTGGTGAATACGGCTAAAGCTGTCTTCAATGTCGACAATTTCAAGGAGTATCTCTCCATACAGTGCGATTCGGCTCTCAGAAACATCGTTCGAGAGTATCCCTATGATGCTAGCGATGACGAAGGTGAGAAATCCCTCAGAGGAAGCAGTATGGAAGTAGCACAGAAACTGAAGGTCGCGATCCAGGAAAAGGTGGAGATCGCCGGTATTGAGGTGCTAGAGGCAAGAATAACACATCTTTCATACGCTCCTGAGATTGCAGCTGCTATGCTGCAACGACAGCAGGCAACAGCTATCATTGCAGCTCGTCAGAAGATTGTGGAGGGTGCTGTCGGGATGGTCGAGATGGCGCTCGATCAACTGAGCAGAAATGCTGTGGTAGATCTGGATGAGGAGAGAAAGGCTGCAATGATAAGTAATCTACTGGTGGTACTCTGTGGTAATCGTGATGCACAACCGATTGTCAATAGCGGTTCAATATATTAAATTGATTACAGATTTGCATGGTAAATAAAGAGAAAGACAAAAAACAGGTACTCTTGAGGATTACACCTTCACTTTGGGAAGAACTCGCAGCTTGGGCCGAAGACGATTTCAGGTCGATCAACGGACAGATCGAATATCTTCTCACAGAGTCGGTGCGATCCCGACGTAAACGCTCTGTTCCCGATTCATCAGATTCTTGACCGTGGTTTGAAACCACGGTTTTTTATCGTTTCGGCGCATGTAAACACTAGTATGATTGGAGAATCAGAAATTTAGTAAACTAGTAATTTACAAAATTACTACAGATATGCTACACTCCTGCTCAGATGCAAGGAGGCTGATATGGAGATACCGACTACACTCAAACATAAACCCGTAGTGGTCGTTGAGAATTACGAACAGATCGATGGAAGAAAAGCCTATGATTCGGATGCCAAGGGTCTCTCCCTTGGGCTTGCCCAGTGGAACGATCGGGGATCCGTAGAGATTTCTGCCAAAGTGTGGCGTCATACTGGCGGGAAATGGTCTCGACAATCGGAAGAGTTGCCTCTTCACCGGGTTCTCGACCTTGCTATTCTCATTGCACGAACGAAGGAGTTCTTCTCCGACTCCTACCGGTTCGACAAATTGTATGATCCTGAGAATCCACGTGTAGATAGAGTCGGCTTGCAAGGTGATGCCATGTCAGTGGATATCGCCACTGGAAATGAGAAGATCGATACAGATATCCGCCTGTTTGCAGATGAGCTATCGAAGAACGATGAATTGATCAGTGAGAGACTGCAGACACTGGTTTCGATCCTAGAGCGTATGGGGTATCACTCGGTCATGTAATCCAGTCGTCCAACGCTTCAAATACTGACTGTAGATCGAACAGTCTCACTTTTGCATACTTGTCCAGAGGCGTCTCTTGTGAGTTGATGATCACCAATCTGCCCCCATGATAATAGGTTGCCATGGGGAGCGATGCAGCTGGTTGCACCGTAAGACTGCTTCCTAGTATGAGCACGAGATCGGCATCGGCCATGTCTCGGTATGCTCGATCGAGCAGTGCACTGTCGAGCAACTCCCCATAGAACACGATGTTTGGTTTAACTATCCCGGAGCATACAGCACAGTGTGGGACCTTCCCCGAAAGGACCTGAGGAGCTACGGTATCGTATGATGCGCTTTGTTTGCACTGGAGACAGGTGTGTGTGGCAGGACTTCCATGAATCTCCCCTACTCGGCGACTACCAGCTTTCTGATGCAACAGATCGATATTCTGAGTATACAGAGCGTGGATCATGTTTCGCTTTTCCATTTTTGCAAGTACTGTGTGAACGACCGAGGGGGTATAGGAATCGAGTCGATAGAGAAATTCACGTGCCCAGTCGTAGAAAAGCGAGGGATCATCGAGAAACACATCGAGCGAGAGCAGTTGTTCAACATCCATGCCATGCCATTTTCGGGTGTAGAAACCGCCTGTACCACGAAAATCCCTGATACCACTGAGCGTGGATACCCCGGCTCCTGTGAAAGCTACTGTTCGATTGCTCTTCGCGAGCAACTCCTTGAGTGTCTCTACCATATAACTTTTACACCCTGTGCTCTGCTGTGAACGTGTTGCCCACGAGCGATCGTAGTGAGACCGAGACAAATTCTCCGATTGAGACGGGCTCTTTTGGTTTGAACACCACCATCTCATCGTGTTCATTTCGGCCAAGATACTCTTCGGTATTCTTTTTTGAAACCTGTTCCACGAGCACGGTAGTATCTCCTGTACACCTCTCGATCTTTTTCGTGTGCGTGATGTCACGCTGCATGGAGATCAGTTGTTGAAGCCGCTCCATACGTACTTCGGGGGGGATTTGATCTGGTAGTTCGACTGCTTTTGTCCCCTCTCTCGGGTTGAAATAGTACATGAATGCCTCAAGGAACTGAACCTGCTGCATGAGCGAAAGGGTATCCTGAAAGTCTTGCTCCCGTTCACCGGGGAATCCAACCATGACATCTGTGGTGAAAGTGATTCGAGAGTTTGCTGAGCGTAAGTCGTCTATCAATGCAAGGTAGCGTTCTCGGGTATATCGACGATTCATGATCTCCAAAATCCGTGTAGATCCACTCTGTGCGGGAATATGGAGGTGCTTGGCGACCGCAGGCTCCTGAGCTATGACCTGTACGAGATCTCGGGAGAAATCCTTGGGATGAGGACTCTCGAATCTGATCCATTTGATAGACGAGACACGTGAAGCGATATCACTCAGTAGATCGGGATATCTCAGTCGATTCCCTCCTACAGTATAGTCGTATGAGTTGACGTTCTGTCCAAGTAGGGTGATCTCTCGAACTCCAGCATTTTCGAGCCGGGCAATCTCATCGAAGATCGATTGTGGATCGCGTGAGACCTCCCGTCCACGAACATAGGGGACAATGCAGTAGGTACAGAAGTTATTGCACCCATTCATGATCGGTACGTAGGATTTTACATCGCCCGCTTTGTGATAACTCTCTGTGAACGTGTAGGCTGTGTCCCGCTCATCGCTGCCTCCGGTGAGTAGCGCAGCGATACGCTGTTTATCGTTCGTTCCCATGACATGGTCAACCGCTGGAGCCTCTTTGAGAAATTCGTCACCAAGACGCTCTGCCATGCATCCGGTGATCACCAGCGTGATATTCCGTGATTGTTTGAGGTGTTGAAAGAACCCGATCCTTCCCCAGATCCTGTTCTCTGCTGTCTTTCTCACACTGCAGGTATTGAGTATGGCACAGTCTGCCTCTTCTGCACTGGCAGCTGGTTGCATACCTGCAGCCTGTAGCGCAGATTCAAGTGCGTGCGATTCTGCTGTATTCATTTGACAACCGTAGGTTTCCATCCAGTATCGGTTGTGTTGTATGCTCTTCATCGTGTGTGATCTTCTCCTCTATGTATGCAATCTTGCAGCTTGCAGAGTATTCTCCATGAGCATTGCAATCGTCATGGGCCCCACCCCTCCAGGGACAGGTGTGATTGCCGAGCACTGTGGTGCCACCTGATCGTAATCCACATCTCCTACCAGACGATAGCCTCGTTTGCGTGATGCATCGGGTATGCGGTTGATCCCGACATCGACAACCACCGCACCCGGTTTCACCATATCTTTGGTCAACGCCAACGGCTTACCGATAGCTGCTATTACGATATCTGCTCTTCTCGTGTGCTCAGCAAGGTCTCTGGTCCGGCTGTGACACACGGTCACCGTGGCATCACGCCCTTTCTGCATGAGCAGTGCTGCCATTGGCTTACCGACGATATTGCTTCTCCCTATAATGACAACCTCTTTCCCAGCGGTCTCTATTTGGTAATAATCGAGCATTCTCAGCACTCCTGCTGGTGTACAGGCAACGAAGGTGGCGTCCCCTGCAAGCAGCTTTCCCATATTGACCGGGTGCAGTCCATCGACATCCTTATCAGGTCGAATGCTTTGAATGATACTCTTCTCATCTAGGTGTTTTGGCAGTGGCAGCTGTACGAGAATGCCATCTACCGAGTCATCTTCGTTCAAATGCTCTATGAGCTGCAGCAGAGTCTGTGCATCGGTCGTCTCAGGGAGCATATGATCCTGATGTTTGAAGCCCATCTCTTCGCATGTTCGACCTTTGCTCGCCACATACGTGGCACTTGCAGCATCTGATCCTACGAGAACTACAGCAAGACAGGGGGTATGACCGGTCTGCTCGATACTCTCTCTACACGATGCTTTCACTTCTGCTTTGACCTGAGCGGCCACCTCTTTTCCAGACATCACTACCATGGGATTCCTCGCTCATTGATTGTTTCCGTTCTTCCCCTCTTATACCAAATATCTGAGCGCGTGTGTACTGCCACAGTCGAGACAACTCGTAGAGATGACCCGGCCGACCGGTTTTCAAAAGTATGTCTATAGGATATGATTGGTCATACTAATGTTAGCTACTGCTAGGAGAAATGATGATAATGAAGAAAATTCTAATAGTAATGCTCCTTTGCGTATTGTTCCCAGGGGTACTGCTGGCTCAGGATGAGGGATTCACCTCTGCACCACGGCAGTATGGTATGGGAAGCCAGATGTTCACTTTCCGCGCTGGCCCTGTGGTTCCAGCATTCTTTTTCCGACCGTACCTATCTGATGATCAGCTCCTCTCCTTTCCCGAGGATATGCATATGAAGGTTGGAGGATACGGCTCCATCCGATATCAGGGTTTTCTCAACAGCACGGTAGCTCTGGGCGGAGAGCTGGGATATCTGTTCGCCTATGATCTGGGAAGCGATCTGTTTACATCGGTTCCCTTCCAGGCAAAACTCACCTACATTCCGGTGCAGGGAACATTCGAACTTCCACTGAGCATAGGTCTGGGATTTGCCTACAACTCCTACAATTCAACTCCTCACACCAGTTTCCTGAGCTTTTTAGCTACAGCAGAGGCGGGTTTCAGCTGGTACTTTAGAGAGGATTGGGGAATCACCCTCAGTGCCGGTCTCCAGCTCATTCCGGAACTGTATGGAAAGGATCATGATTCACATGATCACACGACGATTGCAGGGTTCATGCCGATCACCCTTTCGGTTACGTACCGCAGCAACTAGGAGATAAGCCATGAAACAAAGAAGTTTTATAATTATATTGAGTCTCGTGTTTGCCGCATCGCTACTATTTGTAACCGCCTGCAACACTGAGAACGATGGTGTATTCTACCGGATAAGCGAATCGGTGGAAAGGGTCGAAGTTGGTGCTGTCACTCTGATCATGTTCGATGGTACCAATATCATCGCCCACACTGGACTCGAAGGCATCAAGACGTACAACCCCACAGCGGATACCTGGGACCAGCTGATCGATCAGGGAACCGACCTCGCGGTCCTCGGCGCCAGGAGAACCGACATCAAGAACAATATGTTGGCTTCGACAGGAACAACGCTCTATTTCGCCACTGCTGCCTCGAACACCTACAATAATAGTCTGTTTGAATATGATTTTTCCGTTCCTACAACAATCCCGTATGTAGCCGGTGATTTCAATGAGAACTACCAGATCAAGGCCATGTCACCGCAGGCAGACTTGATGGTGGTTGAAAATGGTAGTGGTGAATTTGAAGTACGTAGACCTTCCGAAGCAATTATCAATACAGATTATGTTCTTCATACATCGGATACATCGGATTTTGCGTACGAACAGATCAACCTGCTTGCAATCGATGATGCGTTCCTGATCACCGGGTATAATGCGGAAAAAGCTAACTATAGGCATATTCTGTATGACTTTTCAACAGAAACAATGAACACCGATATTGCGTCCATGATCATCGCTATGTATGAAAATGGTGGGAACTACCTCTTCATCGCCAACAACGGGAAGATCTATCACGGTGCAGATCTAGAAAATCTCACTGAAGCTACTTCCACGCTTCCCCTTCCCGATACGAACATGGCATTCAGGACCTTGCCGGTGCTCTCTGATGGGACCGATGTCTATGTGCAGGGGGCCAACAAGCGCATCTATGAGATAGATCCTTCAGATGGTAGTGTTACCGATGTATCCTCGGACTTTGACAGTGACATCACCAATGTGGAGATCCATAGTTTTCTCAGTGTTGGGACGAACCACTATGTCGGGACGAAGGGGCATGGTATCATGGAGGTTGTGTTTCCCTGATAGACACTCTGTACTACTCGATACAACAGGCGGATCAGAAGATCCGCCTGTGTTGTCTATTCATGGGATTCATATGTGTGATCAGTCGCAGCGGACTTCGTGCAGGATTCTGCGCACCTCATCATCGGTGTACTGGTGGTCGATCTCTTCGCTGGTCAGTCCGATGAACTCATGGTTCATGTAGTGAATCCAGGTCTCGTCATCCGATGAGTTGAGAACATGCTTTCTACAGTAGTAGTCGGGCTGAATGGGAAGGCGTGGAGAGTCCTTGTAAAGGGGCACCTTGTAGTCGAATACAGCAACCTTGATATCGGCACGAGGAATACCTTTGGATAGCATAACGCTCACCAGAGCATTCACGGTCTTTCCCGTATCGAAGATATCGTCTACTATCAAAATCTTGTCTCCAGTGCGGAGATATTCGGGAGAGTATGTCCATCCATCAATTCTGACCTCAGATTCAAGCTTCATATTCTCATATGAACGAGCAACGACCGCAGCGTAGAAGACCGGCCGGTCACCAGCCTGTTTTCTCACCAGCTTGTAGTATTCGCTGAATACGTTACCCATGTAGGCTCCACCACGAAGCGAGACATAGATGATATCGGGCACAAAACCGTCAATCGTGTGCATCTTGTACGCTAGTTTCAAAGCCTCATCGCGAAGCATTTCAGGACTGATGAACTCTTTTTTCATACCCCCCCCTACCGGTTCACTCCGAAACCGTCAATATTTTCACACCCGATTCGGTGATCGCAATGGTGTGTTCGAAGTGGGCGGACGGTTTTCCATCGGCAGTCACTACAGTCCAGCCATCCTCGAGATTCCGAATGTTCTTCGTTCCCAGATTGATCATCGGCTCTATAGCCAGCACCATACCTACACGAAGTCGCGGATTCGGTGATCGTGCACTCACATAGTTGGGAACCTGAGGTTCCTCATGCAGTGCAAGACCGACACCATGGCCGCAATAATCCCTGACTACCCCGAAACCGTTATCGTTTGCCAACTTGTATATGGGTGCCGAGATATCATGGACTCGAGCATTGGGACGACTGGCACCTATGATACCGACCTTGAGACACTCACGTGTCACTTGCACGAGTTTCTCATTCTCAGGGGTGGAAGAACCACCGGCTATGAATGTCCGAGCGGCA
>Ga0334900_1001304_pt1 | contig 27824 bp, 27 predicted proteins | sample GraSluR3_MG_2_FD_207231 | JGI IMG/M metagenome (GOLD analysis project Ga0334900, IMG submission 207231) | Sludge microbial communities from methane-producing bioreactor in Wageningen University, Netherlands - Granular Sludge_31_08-R3 | ecosystem: Engineered > Bioreactor > Anaerobic >...
GACAAGGTAACGCCTCAAGAAGAACTCACTCTCTGAATACAGAGTTTGTAGTGGCAAAATTCTTAGTTTCTAAAAATACTTTCGCTTGTTTAGCTGTTTTCAGAAGATTAAGTGATAAACTCAAGAGTCTGAAGATTCAACCAAAGTCATAGGTATAATTTGTCCGGGAAATTAGGTTCTCACGAAGCTCGGAAGCACGTGCAGCGAGTGAAGGTTTCGAGAGAAAACAGAAATAGAGCGCTATACTCCTCAGAAGTTTCTTCGGAAAGCTTCTCTCTTCCGCAAAGACTCTGCTGAAATACAGAATATCTTCTGTTTCTGTCTCTTCGATTGTTTTGCTTTTCGAATCAAGGAGGAACTTTCAAAGAAGACCACATCTTCTACTAGACCATCAATAACACTTGGTTTTTTGCCCTTTCTTTTGAGGGAAACCGAGAAATCTTCTTTATCACATCGATCGCCCTTCTCATTATGAAGGAGACACGGAACCTTCAAGAAGCAGGCAGAAACGTTGATGGTACGCGCTGAAAGTCATCATAGTCTTTTTACTTCGATTCTTGGCAGGAGTTCAATAACATCGTTGTACTTGCAGAGTTCAGTACCCGGAGTCATAACAGCCGCAGAACTAGCGGCTCCAGCCATTTTCAACGCAACCTCTGCTGTTTCTCCCAGCTCTCTGGACATGCAGTAGGCGGCAAGGAATGAGTCGCCGGCGCCAACTGCGCTCTTTACAGGAACTTCAGGAACGTTTATTCTATAGAGGCTGCCGCTCAGAAGTGCAAGAGCTCCCTTTCCACCCATAGTAAGGAGAACCTCCTCGATCGAGTACTTTTCAGAAACTTCCTGAACTGCCCTTCTGAGGTCGGACTCTCCTTTCAAGTCTCGTTTCAGCAACCTCTGAAGTTCGTGTGTATTCGGCTTTATTCCCTTGGGACCGGCCTTAACTCCTTCAGAAAAAGGTTCTTTATCGGAATCAATATAGACGTTGACACCAATACCCCTCATTCTTGAACACAGCTGCCTGTAAATATCGTTGCTGACTCCTTCTGGAACACTTCCGCATAATAGCAGATAGTCATCCTTTCTAAGCAGAATATCGACCGTCTTGAACAGCTTATCTACTTCTCTGTTGGAGATAACAGGTCCCGGAAGACTCAACCTGTATTGTCCTTTTTTCGTTTCAATGAGTATGTTCGTTCTCGTCTCCTTATCACTTCTTACCGTTGCATAAACAACACCTTCTTCATCCAGCATTTCCTCTACTATCTTTCCGGTGTGTCCACCAAGAAAGGCAATTGATACAGAGTGACCACCCAGTTCGTTTACTACTCGAGACACATCTACTCCCTTTCCGGCGGGGTAATCCTTCACTCTCTCTACCCTTACGGTATCGTCTTCTGTAAGTCTTTCTGTGTAGAGAAATCTATCCAGCGCTGCATTCAATGTCAGTGAAAAGATCATCATCTTCCTCCTATATTCTGCCAAGAAAGTAATTGATAATACTTAGAATGACAATAACACCTGTCTCCACCCTAAGCGTTCTACTACCGAGAGAGATAGAAGTGCAACGATCGGTCAACTCCGCAATCTCCTTCTGAGTAAAACCTCCTTCAGGTCCAACAATCACTCTCAAATTGCGTTCCTCAGCAAGATCTTTTTGCATCTCCCTAATTGCTCTTCCTCCAAAGTCAAGAAGCAGATTACGCGATCCTTCTAAGGCGAAACTCTTCAGAACAGATATTTCGGGAACACGAGGGTTCACACTCTGTTTTGCGGCCTCTTTTGCTACGGTCAGGAGCTTTGCGGTCTTGCTTTCGTCCAGTCTCGAGACTGACCTCACACTGTTGAAGACTTCTATTCTATCGACTCCGAGTTCAGTAGCTTTCTCAATAAGAATGCGGAGCCGTGGCCACTTCGTTGATGCCACGGCTACAGTTACTCTTTTTTTATCTCGTTCTATGTATTCTCGTTCGATTATCTTTCCAGAACTACTCGACTTTCCCAGCTCTTTAAGAACGAATCTGTAGATAGTTCCCCTTCCGTCGATACCTATCAGTTTGTCTCCCGGATTAGCCCTCATCACCTTAAGGTGCTTCGTTTCATCGCTGTCAAGAGTGACCGTGTCACCTTCTGCCAATACAAAGTAAGCATTCGGCAATTAACCGATAACCTCCTGTCCCATATACGGCACGAGCACTTTGGGAACAACGATTTTTCCGTCCTCTCTCTGGTAGTTCTCCACTATTGCAACCAGAGTTCTTCCAACTGCAAGTCCCGAACCGTTCAGGCAATGCACGAACCTCAGTTTGTTATCGTCGTCTCTGAATCTGATGTTTGCCCTTCTCGGCTGGAAGTCTTCAACATTTGAACAGGAAGAGATCTCTCTATATGTATTGTATGAAGGCAACCAAACTTCAAGATCGTATGTCTTGGCTGATGCAAATCCGATATCTCCGGTGCAGAGAGATACAACTCTGTAAGGGAGTTCAAGCTTCTTCAAAACGTCCTCGGCATCGGCAGTGAGACTCTCCAGCGCATCATAGGACTTGTCGGGATGAGTGAACCAGACGAGCTCCACCTTGTCAAACTGATGGACCCTTATCATTCCTCTTACGTCCTTTCCATAAGATCCGGCTTCTCTTCTGAAGCAGGCGCTGTAGGCAGTGTACTTCTTTGGAAGATCGCTATCTATTATTTCATCCATGTGTTGTGCCACTAGCGGCACTTCGGCCGTCGGTATCATGAACATATCATCGGGATCTATCCTGTAAGCCTCGTCTTCGAACTTGGGAAGCTGACCTGTTGCCTGCATTGTCTCCCTCTTCACCATGAAAGGAAGGGCAACTTCTTCGTATCCCTTCGAGTGGTGGAGGTCTAGCATGAAATTCGCAATTGACCTCTCAAGCCTTGCGAGATCTCCCCTAAGAATAGTGAATCTCGCTCCAGAAATCTTGGCAGCCCTTTCGAAGTCAATCAGTCCTGTGTCCGGACCATAATCCCAGTGAGCTTTGATTTCAAAATCAACTTTTCTCGGTTCACCCCAGAATCTGAGAACTACATTGTCTTCCTCGCCCTTTCCTACAGGAGTCGTGCTTGAGGGGATGTTCGGAAGATACAGGAGTTTCTCTCTAAGCTCTTCGTCAATTTGAGAAGTTCGGTTGTCCAGGTCCTTGACTTCAGACGAAATCTCCTTTGCCCTTTCCATCAGAGAAGCAGCAAGACTCTGGTCTTTACTGGCCTTGGCGCGGGCGATTTCCGAGGATATACTGTTTCTTTCGGCCTTCTTTTGCTCCAAAATTTGAAGAGCCTCTCGTCTCCTTGACTCAAGATTCACAATTTCGTCCAGTAGTTCGGAGCTCATACACCTCTGTTCAAGGCCCTTTCTCACAATCTCCGGATTCTCTCGAATCAACCTTACATCAATCATTGTCTCTTCCTCCTGCTAGAAAACAAGCTCTATCTCCACACTCTTTCCTTCGAATGAATCGTCATTTGTATCGTAAATCAGTTCACTGGCCCAGATCTTCCTACTATTCTTGAAGTCATCTACGAAAACGCTTCCTTTAAGGTTCAGGAGTCCCGTATCTCCAAAGTATTCGAAGTAAAGGGTATCAACGTTGAGGTCGCCCTTGTAATCGATGAAGATAAGTTCGGGAGTTGCCTCTTCGGTTTCCTTCGCGAAACCCTCGTAATATTCGCTCTTTTGATCGAAGTTGAGAATCTCTGTCCGATAAATGTTTATGTTTTTTCCATCTTCTTCCTTTGAGTAGATCATCGCTTCAACATTTCCGACAAGTATGCCGGTTGACTTATCAAGGTTGTAATCAAGGGAAGAGGCGGTTGCCTCACCGGTCTGAAACTTGACGAATGTCTCCCCTTCAGTCACAAAGCTTTCCCAGTCAGTTGTGCCTTTCGTAGCCGTTGCAAGAGGAGTCTCTACGTAAATGTCTCCATCCTTATTTATCGACACGTTACCTATAAAAGTAAAGACATCTTTTCGGAGCGACCCCAGAACAGTATCCCCTTTAATTCTCACGGTGCTTGCAAAGATTGTTGCTGCAAGGGAAACGAGAATTAGTCCAGTTATAATAATACTCTTTCTCTTCATGAATACCTCCAGACGATTATTCGTTTGCTTTCTTAGAGTCCATTATCTCTATAAGATTCTTGACGATTACCTCGAGAGCCTTTACCTGATCGGACTTTATTTCAGTCATTACCGATTTCAGGTACTCTACTCTTCTATCGATAACGTTCTCTATAAGTGTTCTTCCAGAATCGGAAATGTCGATTATGAATGATCTCCTATCTTTGTCGGAACGTTTTCGTTCTACCAAATCAGCATCAATAAGCCTTTTCACAAGACCTGTTGTTGTGCTCTTGGTTATTCCAAGCCAGCGACTGATGTCACTCATCCTCTTTTCTCCATTGAAGAAAAGGACCTGAAGGACATCGAACTGGGCCGGAGTGATCGGGAAGTCCCTCAGAACCTTTCTTCCTTCCCTTCTAATCCTCGTAGAAATCGTTCTAAGATTCTTCTCAAGAATTGCAGCGTCTTCCTTTTCGATTTCATTTCCGGACATCACTACACCTCCAAACCCTTTGTATTCGTTGAAAGAAACCGTTACTACTCAAGAGATTATATCATCATCTTAACCAGGATTATGACTGATTCTAGCGTTGGTGGCGTTCATTCACGGTTATACTTGCATAATAACAATGACTGAAGGCCGCCGAATGGTGATGTATAATCTCAGTATGAAATCAGCTGAAAGAGAGCTCACCGATTTGACAAGGTTCGATGTCTCATATAGAGAGGATTACATAACAGTTGCCGGAGTTGACGAAGCGGGAAGAGGTCCTCTGTCAGGTCCGGTTGTAGCCGCCGCAGTCATTACGCTCGAACCTGTGGACGGTGTCTATGATTCCAAGGCTCTATGCAGAAAAGAAAGAGAGTATCTATACGATAGAGTGATGGAGGCTTCTATAGTTGGTATTGGGGTCTCGTCGCCTGAGGAGATTGACTTGCTGAACATTCTTGCTGCAACAAGGCTTGCAATGAATAGGGCTCTGAACAATTTATCCGAAAGGCCCAATTACGTTCTGGTTGATGGAAAGTCGCTTAATCTAGATGTTAAGGGCGAGTGCATAGTCGGAGGAGATAGAAGGAGCGCATCGATAGCCAGTGCCTCGATTGTAGCAAAGGTATTCAGAGATAGAATTATGGATTCTTTGGACATTCTGTATCCTGAATATGGCTATCGAAGTCATAAGGGTTATGGCACTGAAAAACATCTGCAGGCTCTGAGAAAATACGGACCAACAACGTGGCACAGATTGACATTCAGGCCGATAAGAGAGCTGATCACAAAGGAATTGGCAACGCATTGGTCAAATGAAGAGGGAGTTGGCAGGGCAAGGCTTTTTAGAGCGGGCATGGTTGAGATGGAGGCAAAGAATTGAGAGACAAGTTTGAGGAAAGCGAATGGGTAAGACTAATCGAAACAATGAAGAAGTTGAGATCTCCCGGAGGCTGTGAATGGGATATAGAACAGACTCATAGGTCCTTGAAACCGTACCTGATAGAAGAGGCTTATGAGGTTCTCGATGCTATAGACGAAGGGAATGACAATGAGTTGGCAGAAGAGCTTGGCGACGTTCTCCTTCAGATAGTCTTCCACGCACAGATTGCTTCCGAAAGAGGGGCGTTTTCTATAACGGATATTGTCAGTATGTTGACTGAAAAGCTTATCAGAAGGCATCCCCACGTCTTTTCCGATTCGAAAGGCTACTCCTATCGCCAATGGGAAGAGATCAAAGCGAAGGAAAAGGGAGGAAATGAGTCTCCCGCTTCTTCAATAGGCAAGGTCAACAAAGCGCTGCCAGCACTTAGTTTGGCCCGCAGGGTTCAGGAAAATGCATCGGTTGTTGGATTTGATTGGGAAGATATGAATGGTCCGCGCGACAAACTGAATGAAGAGATTGAAGAGCTGGACTGTGCTATAAAGGAAAGAGATAAGAAGAAGATTGAAGAGGAAATCGGTGACCTTCTCTTTACAATTGCTAATTTATCGAGATTTCTCGAGGTTGATCCTGAATCAGCTTTGAGAAGATCGACAGAGAAATTCGTGAACCGTTTTCACGAGATGGAGAGTCATATTGAGAGATACGGTCTGGATATTGAAAGCATGACCATAGATGAGCTTAATCACCTGTGGGAAAAAGCGAAGGAGGGTACAAATTGAAGAAGCTGCTGATCGCTGCCCTGATTATTATGTTACTCACTGTAGCAACATTCGCGCAAACGGAGGATTTATCAGGAAGTGGGATAGCCGCCAGGGTAAATGGCGAGATTATCACCATGGACGCTTTTCTTTCTAAAGTTCTGCCTAACTACACTGAAATATCAAAAAGAATCGAAGAAGTAGATCCTCTGTTTTCTGAGATGCTTCTGAACACGGAAGCCGGTCAGAAGCTGCTTGAAGAATATGAAAGGCATTCTCTGGAGGCGTTGATTGAAGAGACTCTTCTTATCCAGTACGCGAGAGAAGCTGGGATAGAGCCCAACTCAGAAGCATTGAAGAGCGTTGTGAATAAGTCTATTATGGATACGCTGGCAGAATTGGAGATCGAGAAGTCCGATGCAGATCTCTTCTACATACTTAGGGGATACATAGACGGATTGAGTTCCTATGAGGCGAAAGTTGTCCGGGATCTTGCATACAGAGAGGTTCTTAATGCTCTCTATGAAGCAGTCACCATGAATGCTACGGTTACAGAAGAGGAGATTGAGCAGTATTACATGGCCAATTCGTCCAAGTATGCTGTGGAGGAAGAGAGAGCGAACATGAAGGTACTCCTGTTCGATTCATTCTCCGAAGCCTATTCTGTATGGAAGGCCGCGTCGAGAGATGCAAATCCAGCTTCCGTTCTCGACACTTTTCCCGAAGTTGTTACCAGAAGCTTCACGAGGCAGGAAGTTGAAAGTCTCAATCCGGAACTGGTTAAGTCCCTCTTCAAGCCAACGGACGGCGAATTGCTTTCTTCTGTCGTAACTCTTGACAACAGATACGCGGTTATCTATCTTCAGTCATACTCTCCTGCAGGTTCGCAGGGTGTTGAAGATGTGAGGGAAGAGATCGAGAAGAACCTGATCGAAGAGAAAAAGGACTTGTTATGGAGAGTCTGGAAAGAACAAGAGTTCAAGCCTTTCAAGGAAAGTGCCATAGTAGAAAGATACTATGAAGCAGATGGAGGAGAATGAATTGAGTGTCACAAAGGAAGATGTAATGAAAGCTCTTGAAGAAGTATATGATCTTGAAATTGGCTTCGATATAGTTTCTCTGGGACTAGTTTACGGCGTGAATATTCAGGATGGGAAAGATGTGAGAATCAAGATGACGTTGACGACGCCGATGTGTCCCCTTGCCGGACTGATGACGGAAGACGCAAGAAGAAAGGTCAGCGAGATCGAGGGAATTGGGGACGTTAAGATTGAGCTTACCTTTGACCCACCATGGACGCCTGAGATGGCAAGTGATGACGTCAGAAAGATTCTTGGAATGTGAAATCAAGGAAGCTAATTGAGATATCAATAAAGAGGCTCAGTGAAGCGGGAATCGACAATTCCCGCTTTATTGTGTTCTTACTTTCGAAGGAAATCCTATCGCTGACTGAAGCCGACCTGCTTCTTGATACTCAAAGAGAAATCGAATCTTCTCTGACCGTTGAGTTTTTTTCCGCAGTGAAAAGAGTTGCCAAAGGGGAGCCAATAGACTACGTACTTGGCTACAGAGATTTTTTTGGAATTAGACTAGAGCTTTCCCCTTGTGTGCTCATTCCCCGCAGCGAAACTGAAGAGTTGGTTGAGATCGTTATTGAGGAAGAAAAAGACTCTATGGTCTTTGCCGATATCGGAACGGGAAGTGGAGCGATAGCCTGCGCTCTTGCGCGAAGTCTTCCCTCAGCTACTGTATTCGCGACCGACATCTCAACGGAGGCAATCGCTCTTGCGGAGCAGAATGCCAGAAATAACGGGATATCTAACGTGAAATTCATTGACGGAGACAATCTCAACGGACTCGGAGAATACCTGAACTCTGTCGAGGTTTTGGTTTCCAACCCGCCTTATATAAGAACAACAGATATCGATTTGCTCGATGTCAGCATAAAACATTACGAACCGTTGACTGCCCTTGACGGTGGTAAGGATGGACTTGACTTCTACAGGGAGTTTTTCAGGAGCCTCCCGCGTGGAAAGAGGGTATATCTGGAAATTTCTCAGTACGAGACGGACGGTCTTCGCAAACTCTTTTCGGAGATTGAAGGCTACTCTTGCGAGTTCAGAAAGGACTTATCAGGGAACTACCGATTCATGATTCTGCTTCCAATAGGCTGATGACTTCTTTAGAAAACCCTTCAAGTTCGACCCTAAAAATATGGTCGGCCAGATAATCGAGACCAGTCTCATCTCTATTCACGATTGCCACTCTGGCGCCAGATGATTTCGCAATTACCGGAAACTGAGCTGCAGGATAAACCACGAGCGAAGAACCTAATGCGAGAAACAGATCTGCAGCAAGCGCAGCATCTTCAGAACTTCTGATAGCTTTCTCGGGAAGCATCTCGCCGAAAAAGACGATTCTTGGCTTTATTAGGCCTCCACAGCTGCATTTCGGAACATCAGCGCTTTCCAGAATTAGCTCCATCTCCGACCTATCAAACTTCCTGCTGCATTGAAGACAATCAAACAGGGAGACTGTTCCGTGCAACTCGACGACATCTCTTGCTCCAGCTTTTTGCAGGAGACCGTCGATATTCTGGGTGATGATTGTTTGAATCAATCCCAACTCTTGCAGTCTCGCTAGAAGTATGTGGGTGGCATTTGGTAATGTGTCAGCCATGGTGTGTATTCTCTCTCTTGCTACTTTGTAGTAACCAGCAGGGTCTTTCATAAAGGAACTGAGTTCGAAAATCTCTGGAGAGACTTTGCTGTACAGGCCCCCGGGACTTCTAAAATCCGGAATACCACTGGCAACAGAAACACCGGCACCGGTTAGTACTGTGGTATTGGTAGATTCTTTTAGAAGAGAAAGGAACGACTTGGCTTCTTGACTGACTTCACTCACCTCTTGCAAACTGAATCTTTGGAAACTTCGTCTTGCCAGTGTCTGTCCATATATATACATTTCCGTCTGCTACAACTGTAGGTGTGGGATTGACTTCGATAATCGTTGCGCCTGGCGGAATTGAGATAGCAAGTGAATAGGCTTCCCCTGTAAGATCGAACTCCATATCTCCCATATCAGTGTTTACTACTCCTTCTTCAACGGCAGCAAAGCCCGAAATAACGGCATGCTCAATTACTCTTACTCTGTTAGAACCGAGAACCGTTGCAGTCGACTGAAAGTCCTCTACATACATAGCCCGGTTGAAGCTCTCTGCAAACTGGGTCATTGACTCCTGGAAGTCTGCGAACTGTTCTTGCTGAGGTTTATCGTATTGCTCGAGAAACTGTGTCATCTGATTTGGTTTATTGAAGATGATCTCGGTTTCAATATCCAAGGTGGCTCGACCTTCGTAGTCATATGAATAGTTGCTGGTGGATGACAGAGTGTCAATATCAAGTCTGTTGTTAAATGCCATAAACATGTTGACTGCAGTCATCCCAACCATAACAACAACGAGTATGATGAGAAGGGTATTGAATTTCATATGTAACCTCCCAATTATTATTAGATTGGTCCTGAGAATATGATAACATCATTCTGTGCTAAAATACATTGTAGATACCTTTGCGATCGCAGTTGACGATCGATATTAGTTGTATATCAGGCTTTTCGGTTTGGAGGGATTTCAGTGCGAGTTCTCAGTGGCATGCGCTCGACCGGCAGACTTCATCTAGGGCATTTCGTAACTCTTGAGAAATGGAAAGAGCTGCAGGACCAGGGAAATGAATGCTTTTACTTCGTGGCTAACTGGCATGGTCTCACTTCCCATATAGATGAAAGTTCTAACTTCTATGACTGGAGTCTTGACATTGTCCGAACATACGTCTCAATTGGTCTAGATCCCGAGAAATCAGTTCTCTTTGTTCAGTCTGCAATTAAAGAGCACGCGGAGCTGTTCCTGTATTTCTCTATGCTCGTGTCTGTTTCGAGATTGGAAAGGGTGCCGACTTTCAAGGATCAGAAGGAGCAGATCACAAACAAGGACCTTTCAAGTGGAGGGTTTTTGCTATACCCTGTTCTTCAGGCAGCGGATATTCTCATGTATCTGGCGACAGGAGTTCCGGTTGGTGAGGATCAGGTTTATCATGTTGAGCTTACAAGGGAAATTGCAAGAAGGTTCAACAATCAGTTTGGCGAAGTGTTCCCAGAGCCGGAACCGATTCTTGCTAAAGTACCCAAGCTTCCGGGAACTGATGGCAGAAAGATGTCCAAGAGCTACGGGAACTACATTCTGATCGATACGAATGAGAAAGAGCTCTGGAAGATGATTGCTCCGATGATGACGGATCCGGCGAGAAAGAGGAGAACCGATCCGGGAGATCCGGAAAAATGTCCTGTATGGGATTATCATAAGGCTTTCACTTCCTCCGATGAAGAGAAGTCTTGGGTCGTTCAAGGATGCAAGACTGCAGGAATCGGCTGTTTGGAGTGTAAGAGACTCCTTCAGCAGAACCTGGTTGAAAGACTCTCCCCTGTTTGGGAAAGGCTGTCCTATCTGAAAGAAAACTGTGAGGAGCTTTCCGAGATAATCGAAGATGGAAATCGAAGAGCTGCAGAAGTGGCTAAGGAGACAATGAAGAGGGTTCTTGAAGCAACTAAGCTGGGGTGGTGAAGGTGGAACAGCTTGAACTGGTCTTCAGTTTCCCTGAATTCGAAGGACCGCTTGACTTGCTCGTGTATTTAGTCAGGAAACACCGGGTAGATATTCGTTCGATCCCCATCACAGTCATAGCAGACGAGTTCATTGCACACGTCAACAAGATGAAATCTCTGGATATGGTAGTGACTTCCGATTTCCTAGTGATGGCTTCAACTCTCATGGAGATGAAGTCCAAGGCTCTGCTCCCCAGAATGAGCAATAATGAAGCCGAAGTGTTTGAAAATCAGCAGAAAGAACTCTTCAAAAGCGTAGAGGAGTATAAGGCCTTAAAGGACCTGTCTAAAGAATTCCGGGTAAAGCTCTACGATGCTTACAGCTATGAAAGGGCAACAGCTAAACCGGTAGTTGATCAGAAGAGGAAAGAGGATCTTCCGGACGAACTTACGGAAGCTTTCAAAGCCATTCTAAAGGAGACGGTATTAAGAGAAAGAGTATATACAATCGTTTCCGAGAGCATAAACGTTGAAGACCGAATGCTTCAGATAGAACAGCTCTATGAGACAATTGAGCTGTACAAGTTCCTTATGGATCTCGAAAGCAGATCGGAAGTAATTGTCTCCTTTCTTGCAGTGCTTGAACTCCTGAAGCTCAACAGGTATTATCTTGAAAGTGTAGAGCCACTCGTTCTCAGAAGGAGGGTCTAGTGAACGAGGAATTGACAAAGAAGGCAATTATCGAAGCGCTGATCTTCTCTGCAAGAAGTGGCATTGAGCCGTCAAGAATCGCGTCGATTATCGGTATGAAGCTGAATCAGGTTATGTTACTGCTTGAAGAGCTAGAGGGAGAATACGAAGGACATGATCACGGTGTAATGATTAAGTCCGTTAACGGCAGGCTCAGATTCTATACCAAAGCATCGATTCAGTCATATGTAAGTCAAATATCGGTGAGACCCCTGGTGAGCATTACCGACACTCAGATGGAAGTTTTGGCGATTGTGGCTGTGAAGGGACCGCTAACTAGAAATGATGTTGAGCTAATAAGAGGAAGGTCTTCTCAAGCCCAGCTTTTAGAGCTGTCTAAGATGGGACTTGTGGGCAAGAGGAAATCGAAGCTGCCGGGCAGACCTTACCTCTACAAAGTCAGTTCGCGCTTCTACGAATTGTTCCAGGTTGACGATCTCGCGGAGATTGTTCAGGGGTTGGCTATTGGCGGGGGGGAAGATAGTTTTGAGGCTTCACGAGATGATCTCACAGATAACGGGAATGTCGAGAAGGAAGTCTACTCAAGCGATCCTGGACGGGAGAGTGAAGGTGAACGGCAGGATCGAGACATACCCGAGACTTGATGTAATTCCGGAGTCTTCAGAAATTCTTCTTGACGGAAGTAAGCTAAGCTTTTCCATAGAAGAAAAAGTCGTATATTTGGTTAACAAACCTCTTGGTTATCTCAGCGCCATGAGCGATGATCGTGGAAGAAAGACGTTGGCTGATCTGATAAGTGAAAGGATTAGGGAGAGAGTATTTCACGTAGGCAGGCTGGACCAAGACAGCTGCGGATTAATAATCATGACGAATGATGGTGATCTCGCTAATCTCGTTTCTCATCCTTCTTCAGAGATAGAGAAGACTTACATCGTGGGAATAAAGGGAAGACTTACCGATCAGGATATTGAAGCAGTGAGGGCTGGTGTTACACTCGCCGATGGATTCAGAACAGCTCCGGCAAAGATAAGACTGGTCAGAAGTGATAGAGATCTGTCGAAGTATTCGATTACGATTCACGAAGGCCACAAACGAGAAATTAGGGAGATTCTTAGGGTATTCAACAAACAGGTTTCCACTCTTGTCAGAGTTGCTATCGGCACTCTTGGCATATCTCTTGTTCCAAATCCAGGTGACATAAAAAGGCTAAGCAAGAGGGAGATTGAATCGCTGAAGAAAGGGGCCCAGAAAAGGAGCCCCGGTAAGGACAACAAGAAATTGTAGATGTCTTCATTACCAAAGATTCACAGTCTCAGCTACTAAGATCAACAACGAACGCCCCAATGTAAGTGTCTGCTGCACCATAGTACAGAATCAGCTTTTCTTCATGAACTACGGCTCCTTCGATAAATATCACGTTTGGGACCTGCCCTTGTTTTTCCCAAATAAGTTCAGGTTCTGCGAGAAACCTGTCAGTCCTCATTATAAGTTTTCTGGGATTGCTTATATCAAATAGCGCAGCCCCCGGCCTGTAGATCGTGGAAAAGTCGGCGCTGTTGTATATGAGAAGAATCCCCTCTTCTGTTATAATGGGCGTTGGTCCCGGCTCTATCAGTCTGCTGTCGAAGTAACCCTGTCTTGGTTCCAATACGGGACGGGGAAATACCGTCCAATTTCTGAGGTCGGTGGAATAAGCGAGTTTTATAGAGGAATCTCCAAAGTACATGAAGTACTTCCCATCAATCTTGGCAGGGACGATTGCGCCTGACTTTGACCAGGTATCGTCTTTGAATACCGGGCCCAATTTCTCCCACTTTTCGAAGTCCTTTGAGACGGCTATGCACAGTCTTGCCTTCCCTCCATCATAACCCGTGTAGGTAAGTATATAGGTATCGTCTATCTTCACTATTCGAGGATCTTCGCAGCCTCCCGGGATCTCGTATGATTCCGTTGGCGAAATCAGAGGATCTGACCGCCTTGAGAACTCGAAGCCATCTGCCGATGTCGCCAGGCCAATCCTTGATGTGCCATTCCATCTACCTGTGCCGGCCCAGTCTTCCGATCTGTAGAGAAGATAGACAGTCGAGTCAATAACTATAGCTGCCGGATTGAATACGGCCTTGCTCTCCCACCCGACACCTTGAGGCATCACTATAGGAAGCTCAGATGCTCTTTCAATGTTATATAGCGATTCAAACTCTATCGAAATGGAAAATACCGATGAACATAGAGAGAGCAATACCACAAGCAGTAGTCTTCTCACATAATCAACTCCTTATCCAGTTGATCACAACCTCTTTCTCGATTGTGGCCAGAGCGATTAGGTTGTCTGCCGCCCCATAATAAACATAATAGTGTCCTTCGTGTTCCACCATTGCATCGGAAAAAACGACATTTGGGACGCCTCCAAACACTTCCCACTCTTCTTCTGGTTCAAGAATCGGTTCATTGCTTCTCTTTATGACCTTCTCAGGGTTCTCTGAGTCTAGTAACATGAACCCCAGTCTGTAAGTAGGTCTAGGAGTGTCTTCCACGCCGTGATACAGTACAAGCCACCCGTATTTAGTTTTGATAGGTGGAGCACCCACCCCAATCTTCAGATTGTCCCACATGCTGGGTCTCGGACCGGCTATAGAAGTGAATCGTGTCCAGGTATTGAGATCGTCTGAATAAGCCAGATACATGTCCGGTTCGATTCTGTGGAACATAATGTAGCGTCCGTTCACCTTCTCCGGAAACAGTGCTGCATCCTTGTTGTCGACATCCGGGATAATTACTCCGTGACGCTCCCAGCGGAGAAAATCAGTCGTTGAAGCCATCGAAATTCGTACACCAAGAGGAGAATAGGCAGTGTATTGCATGAAGACTTTCCCCTCCAGCTCCGTTAGCCTGGGGTCCTCAACGCCGTAAAGCTCCCATTGACTTCCGGGAGTAAAGACCGGCTTCTCAAGTCTGTTGAATCTAACACCGTCGAGTGAAACGGCGTAGCCCATTCTTGAAACCATATCTTCTCCCTGGGCCCTGTATAGCATGTGAAAGACTTTTTTTCGTTTGACAACGGCACAGTTGAAAACATACTTAGATTCCCAGTGATGTTGCGGGGTCGGAGATATAATAGGGTTTAACGGATGTCTTTTAAGTTTGATCACAACTCTCACTCCTTATTTCAATGACATAGAGATTCCTTGAAGGAAGTACTTTCTGAACACCAGAAATATGACTACCATGGGCATAGTCTGAAGGACAGAACCTGCAAGAACGGGTCCCAGGTAACTTCCGTACTGCATATTGAAGCTTGCCAAAAGTACTGAAAGCGGCATCTTTGAATAATCGCTGACAACTATTAGAGGCCACATGAAATTATCCCATATTCCGATGAATGTGAAGAGTCCAACGATAGAGACGGTCGAGCTAGTTAGGGGGATCAACACCTTCGTGATTATCCAGAGGTCGTTTGCTCCATCCATTCTAGCTGCTTCAAGGTATTCGTTTGGAACGGCTCTGAAAGACTGCGTAAACATGAAGACACCCCAAGCGGAAACGAGGGAAGGAAGTATGAGGGCCGTTCTGGTGTCAATTAGACCGAGATTCCTTATGAGGACATATAAAGGGACAATAAAAAGAAATCCCGGGAATATCATCTGAAATATTATGAAATTGAATATCACATTTCTTCCTTTGAAACTTAGCCTTGATAGTCCGAAGCCAACGAGAGCCGAGGTCACTAGTACTCCAAAGGTAACGGTTACAGATATGAATATCGAATTGCCAAGAGCTTGAATAAACGGTCTCTCCATCTTGTCGGCGGCTTCTAGAATGAATTTGTAATTATCAAGGGTGAACTGGCTCGGCAGGAATCCGCCATAGATTTCATTAGTTGGCTTGAAAGACGACAGCAGCATCCATATATATGGGTAGATCCATACGACGGAGGCGGCAAAGAGAATGACATAAAGGATAATCATCGGTATCTTCTTCATACCATCTCCACCTCTCTTTCAACAAGCTTCCTGGTGAGCAACACGCATCCGTAACTCAGAAGAGCCACTATGATTGCCAACGCCGATGCGTATCCCGGATTGATTTTCTGGAATGCTGTCGTGTAGATGAGCATCTGGAATGTATATGTGGTTCTCATCGGACCTCCTCCCGTAATGAGGAAGGGCTCGGTGAATATTCCAAAAGTTAGAGTAAGGGAGAGAACCAAAACCATAACTATCGACGGATTTATAAGGGGCAGAGTGATCCTGAAAAATCTGGTCATCTTTCCTGCTCCATCCAGTTCAGCAGATTCATATAGACTCTCCGGTATTGCCTGAAGCCCTGAGAAAAGAATGAGACCGTAGTAACCAATGAATTTCCAGGTTACCATCATTGCTATAGATAGCGTTGCCAGCTGTGGACTGCTAAACCAGGGGATTGTGATTCCGAAAATAGACCTAGTAATGCTGTTTAAGGGACCGTTTATCGCAAACAGCTTTTGGAATATGATCGAGTAGGCGACTCCGGAGGAGACGTTGGCAACGAGAAATGCCAGTATGAAGAAGGTCCTGAACATTTTCACCTTCTTCAGGCCAAGAGCAAAGAGTAAGGAGAGACCGAGAACCATTGGGATGAAGTAAAGCATGAAATTGAAGGTGTTCAGGAAGACCCTCCAGAATAGCTCATCCTGGAAGAGCTTAATGAAATTGTCAAACCAGATAAACTTCCTGGGTGTGAAGTAATTCCATTTCGAGAGTGCCAGAATCAGTAACCATACGAACGGGTACCCCCAGAAAATCGCTGTATATACTAGGTATCCTCCTGACAGAGACCAGCCCTTTATTGCATCGATGGTTTTCAATCTCTTCCTCACTCAAAATCACCTCTTCTCTTAGAAGAGTTCTCTTCTTACTCTTGTTGCCGCATCGCTCAAAGCTTCGAATGGAGTGGATTTTCCATACATTATTTGTTCGATGAGAAATGTCGTGAGAATATCTTGAACCTCAACAGTCTTGGTGGTTAATGCGGGCGGGACAGCATAGGCAACATGGCTAGCGTAAGCGGAGAACTTTGGGTTCTCATCCATGTATTCTTGAAAGATGGGGTTAGATAGCAGATCCTCTCTTGCAGGAGGAAGGTTGGTAACTTCCATCCATTTCCGATCTTTCTCAATATCTGAGTAAACCCACTTGATGAACTTCCATGCGGCTTCCTTATGCTTTGTTGTTGCAAACATTACCAGTCCCTTAGTATCTGCGAACGTGTATATTGGTTTGTCTTCTGGATAGTCGTCCGGGACTGGAGGTGGAGCGATTGCAATGTGGTCAAAGACATCAGGGAAGAGGTTCCTCGCCTGATTGATCTCCCAAGGCCCGAATATACCACCAAGAACTACTCCGAAATAGAATGGGTTGCTTCCGAGGTCGACCGCCGTCCAGTTGTTTCTGAACATGGTATCTATGAATGTGACGACTTCTTTCCCCGTATCGTTGTTGAAGAGAGCTCTTGCTTTCTCAACATCCAGGTATGGGGAGCCCTCGCTTGCCGCATAGTAATAGGTTATGAAATCATACCATCTGTCGTACCAGTTTCTGCCCATTACGACCAATGTTCCATACTTCTCGTAAGGGACGGAATACTTCTCACTGATTTCATAGATCTCCGAGTATGTTCTGGGCGGCCTATCATATCCCAGCTCTTTCAATATGTCCGATCTCCACCACATCATTATCGGATTCGAGTATATTGGGAGCACGTAATAGTCGTTTCCAAATTTCCAGCTTTCGACTATTGAAGTCATTTTTCTCTTTTCCATTAGCTCCCAGAAATCCGGGAAGGAGTTTAGCGGAACAAGTATGTCTGCTTCGATAAGTTGTGCTGCAAAACCCGAGAAGATGTTCGTGCAGATGTCAGGCATTCTTCCCGATGCGATTGATGTGAGTATAGCCTCCTCTGAGCTACCGGCAGCCGGGATCGTCGACCACTTTATCTGGATATCCGGGTTGTTCTGATTCCACTCGGAAACCACTTCTTTCCAGAAACTCTCTTGAAGGGGATTTGGCGCTGTCCAGAAGACAAGCTCAACGCCAAGTAATCCCGAGACAAGGCACAGGAATACCGTTAACAGAATTAGTTTTTTCACGATCTTTACCTCCTTTTCTATAAAGTGCTTTCTCTTTGGACAAATTCGGTAAACAGAGAAATCTTTGTAGGATGAGGTTCATTGCCAATTAGCAGACTCTGCAGCCTTCTTGATGCTACAACTCCCATCTCACGCTTGAAGATCTTGAATGTCGTCAACGAAGGGGTGGTACCGGAAGAGTTTATAATGTCATCAAATCCCATAATCGATGCTTCTTCTGGTATTTTTATGCCTCTTGCCTGAAACTCTTCCATTGCTCTGATTGCGGCCGTATCATTACACCCGAATACTGCGTCTGGAAGCCCGTATCTTGAAAGCAAGAGGTCTATAATCGCGCTCATATTATCGTTTTCTTCGTCGTATTCAAATGCTCTAGGCAAGTAGCCGGCGCTTTCCATTGCTGAGATATACCCGTCGTATCTATCTCTGAAACCAAAGTGAGACAGGGGACCATGGATGTTCACTATCTTCTTCAGACCTTTTGAGAAGAGCTTTCTCATTCCATATACAGCTCCATCGTAACCATCAGAAACAACACAGTCTACCTTGACACCGGCAAGATACTGATCGACCAGCACAACAGGTTTCCCGCCCTCTTTGACCATTCTCACATCTTTCTCGCTTATTTCTCCACCTATCATCAGATATCCGTCAAAACTATTCGAGAACTCATCTGTCGATACTAATTCTCCTCTCATGTTGTTGTTTAGAAAGAACTCCTCAATTCCATTAAGAACGATTGTGTAAAACTGATCAGATTTGCTGGAAAGAATCTTAAACAATCTTCTGCCAGTGACGATGCCGATGTTGAAGTCAAGCTTTCTGCTTGCAAGGTAGCTTGCAACTTTTGAGGGTTTGTACTCGAGTTCTTCTATGGCTGACAAGACCTTTTCTCTTGCCTTCTTTGAAACGTAGCCGCTCTTATTAAGCACTCTTGAAACGGTTGCGGTTGATACTTCTGCCAGTCGTGCGACATCAGATAGTTTTGCTGACAAGAAAATCACCTCTAGCTATGTAAACGCTTACATCTCTAAAAGTAATATACCTCGATTGAGGCTCGATAATCACATTCGAGTAGCAACTAATAAGGCCGTTCAGTTAGTATTTAGAGCTATTAAGTCAGTAATATGCCGTTTTGCATTTGTTAAATAACCGTAGGTATCAAAGTTGATTAAAGTTAGACGAAAAAAGAAAAGTTAGTGCGGAATCAGGTTATATTACCGATTGATTGCCGATAATCTTCGTGAGTCATTATTTTTGATTCTACATCATTCTAGATCAAAGAAGTGACAAGATTCTATAATCATAAGTGATATGTAAGCGATTTCACATCGACTTCTAGGAGGTGTTTGTATGAAGAGGTTCTTGGTTCTTTTCTTCATAGTGCTTTCGGTTTTTTTAGTTGCAGAGACTGTAAGGGTTCCCGTGTCTGTCAATTCCTTCACCGGGGAGCCTGTTGCCGTTACAATTGCCATGAGTGATATTCTTGATCTTGTTGGGGTTGACTTCGATGCCAACTGGGACTCATTAAGAGTTGTTCAAGACGGAAAGGAGCTTCCGTATCAAATTGATGATGCCGATCTGAATGGAAGGCTCTCATCCGGGGATATTCTCTCCTTCTTGATCACAGGTCCTGCAGAGATAACGGTTAGTGACAACTTTGACATTCTTCCCCCAACCTACCAGTCGGTAGGAAAAGTAACTGAGGAAGATGGGCAGTGGGTTATTGAAATCGGGGAAATAACTGCAATTGCCAATAACAAAGGTCTCGTTAAGGTAACTGGTTTCGGAGATGTGGAAGGAACTGTGGTCGATGAGATAGGCATTGTCAGGATGTCGGGTTATGTTGGATCGACCTATTACATCGATGGAGAGTTTGGCAGGCACGAAGAAAAGACGTCGGGGGATTTTGCAGTCAAGGAAGTCTCGGTCCTTCCTGCCGGGCCCGTAGGAATCACTGTTGTTAGCACGCTTGAAGCGAAACCTTTCCTGGGTGTAACTCAAAAAATCATCACCACAATCTTCAGCAATGGGGATATAATTTCTCACAACACCTTTGAATTTGCAACATATGCCGAACTAATGAAACTACAGATAATGGCAACAAGAGTATTGACTGACGTAGCCGAAGACACGGTCCATACACTTCCTGTATTCAGAAGACTTCTCTGGGCCGATCAGCTTAATATTACACCACTAGAATACTGGCTTGAGAGAAATGCGATAGTGTATTTCGGAAACAAGCCCTATATTGTCTTCCCTGCTGTAGATTCAATGAGACCGCTTTGGTGGGGTGCGACGTACATATTTGCTTCTCAGGAAAGCTGGAGAGCCAACTACTCGTTGTCATTGAAATTGGGTGTCGCAGAGATAAACCCCGAAGTGCCTGTTGTAGTAGCCGACTACGAGAAATGGATGGGAGGTCTTACTTGGGTATATGAGAGCAGGGAATTCAGGGACGGATACTTCGAATGGATGCCCGGTGAGATTGACGTCTTCGAAAGCACTAGAGGTTATGTCTCTTCAAACTGGGAAGACTACGTAAAGCGCTTTGCGGCAGGAGATGTTGTCAGTTTCAAGAGAGTCTACTCGATATTCAACGCCGACTCAATTGAGGATTCAATCGAGTTCGCTGAGCTCAAGAAGTCGGAGATTCAGTCACTCAAGATAGGAGAATAATCGATCTTTGCTTTAGGGTGAGAGGTTGCCTCTCACCCTTTTATTTTGGAGGTGTCTATGAAGAAGGTAATCGTCTTGCTCTTATCTCTTGCTTCAGTCTTGCTTATCGGGATGGAGGTTCAGCTTAATCTAGGACATCTGGAATTCCTTAGAGACGAGTTCTCGATTGAGAATGTCACAAGAGTTGGTTACTGGATTTATGCTGACAGACTTCCCGATGGAAGCTACAAACATGCCGATGCTCCCGGCGAAGGAGTTACATGTGTTGATGATGTGGCGAGGGCGGCGATACTTTATTTGAGACTCTTTGAGACTTCAGGAAACCCTGAGTACTTCGGACGGGCAAAAGAAGCGCTGGAATTTGTACTTTCAATGCAGGATGTCGATGGGGACTTCTACAATTTCGTATTCGAAGATGGAAGAATAAACCTAAATGGGCCTACTTCCAGAAAAGGAGGAAACTGGTGGGCAGCTCGAGCATTATGGGCGCTTACAACCGGAGCACGGATATCTCAAGATTGTGACCCCGAGTTTTCTGTTAAACTGACTGAAGCTGCACATAGGTGCTTCCGAAGAATAATCAGCTTTGAACAGGACGGTCTTATTCATGGTTACACCGACCTCTCATCCATTGTTCTTCTTGGAGCCGCCGAGTTGTTCATGTTAGGCAACGATGCACTCGTGGGAAGTTTCGTTGAAAGGTGTTCTTCTGCTATTCGAGATAAGCTGGTTCTGAATAACGACTCGCTTTTTGACGGTCTTGTAGACGAGGCACCACCTTCAGAATCGAAGTATTACTGGCACGGTTGGGGTTCGAGGCAGCTGGAAGCAATAGCTTTGGCAAGTGCGATTCTAGAAGACGACAATCTTCTTGAAGCTTCTGTAGAGGCTTTCAAGCGAAGCTCGGCGCTTCTGCTGAATGCGGGGCCTCTATACTCATTGTCTCAATACTTGCAACTTTTCCCGCAGATAGCCTATGCTGCAGAAGCCGCGATTTCGGCGGGGTATATGCTGTATGAACTGACCGAAGATGATGAGATTGCCTCTACAACGGCTCTTCTTGGAAGCTGGTTCCTTGGTGTCAACAAGTTGAACCAGTCAATGATAGGGAAGAACGGAGAGGGATTTGACGGACTTGAATTCTCACACGTAAATAGAAATGCAGGAGCAGAATCCACGATTTCTATGCTTCTTTCTCTCGAAAGGATCAGTAGGCTTCCCGATCAGTACGAACGGTTCTTTTCTGGTGAAGTAGAGATACTTGCGCCGGTTGAGGTAGTTGAAGCAGAATCCATGAGGGCTGGCCTTTCCGAATCAGCGATAATCCAGGGTACCGGCTTTTCGGGAAGTGCCGTAATAAATATCTCAGGAGCATTCAGTCTTCGTATGCCAATAACACTTGCCGAGACATCATATTCAGTATTTGCAGCTCTAAATGAAGTCAAAACTAGCGAAGTGGTCTTTACCTTGAGGCTTGGGGATTCCAGATCAGAGAAGGTAGTCAGCCTGGAGCGGAGAGCCATTCTCAAAATCGGTACTGTAAAAGGTACAGGTAATGAATCTACCTTCACGGTGGGAGGAAGAATAACCGAAGGTAGTTTCGATCTCGATCAGATAATTCTCGTGCCGAATTTGGTGGTTGCTTACGATCCAGGAGAAGATATCTCCTTTATTCTCAATTTCCGTGGAAGTGAGGAAGCACAAGAAGGTATTTCAATTGCAAACGGTAGGATCTTTGAAAGAGAGAGAAAGATTACTGAAGTACCACCGTCACTGGTGGTGGATGTTGTCGAACAGGACGGGTTCGTCCATTTGAATCTTGAAGAGCTATTCAACAACAACGGAATTGCATCTTCCGATGAGAGAAAAACGGCGAATTTCGACAACCCCCAGGGATTATTTGGAGCTTCTTACATATCTGCAGAGCTGGAGAGAGAGCTAGAATCAGGATTCCTTTCTGTTGGTGAGGCTAGATTCTTAATGAACATCAAAGGCGACGACAACCTAAGACTCACGGGCCAGGCGATCACATTTCCAGCTGAAGTATTCAGTCGTATCTGTGTCCTCGGTTCGGCGAACCATGGTGACTATGTCGGTGAAGCTTTGCTGATCTACGAAGATGGTTCGCAGCAAATGATCCAGTTGTCGTTTTCCGATTGGTGCGGAGGGCCATCGACTGGAGAGGAAATTGCGTTCATGTTTTCCGGCAGATACGATAATACTGGGAATACAGAGAGAATCCAGTGTATGCTGTACTATCGTTGTAGTGATCTTCTTGATAAACCGTTGAAAAGCATAGTCTTTCCTCAGCTAGCTAATGTGCACATTTTCGCAGTCTCGTTTGAGAGAGCAGGCTCCTGTGTTCAGTAGCAGTGAAGTTATTTGGAGAAGAATGCCGGTCCGTTGACGCAGGCCAGTTCTGCTTCGCGGCCAGAAAACCCGCTTAATGCTTGAGGGAACACGCTGTGCGCTGGAAAAAGCAGTCCTCAGTTTGCCGTCCAATAGCTAGGATCCGTCCTTCTTAAAGATTAACCAAGAAAGAGCATTGTCTTCGTCAGCGATCAGCGGTTCCTTGTTCTTAAGCGTACAGCGGATCTAGGAACGAAGAACAGATCCTCGCTCTGGAACGAAGAACCGATTATCCTCGGCGAACGGTGAACCGTTCAACGGTCAACCACGTTCTCTTGCTCTTTCCTACCACGAACCCGCTACCCCCAACCCCGGTCTCTTGCTTTTTCTTACAACTTGCATCTTGGAACTTGCAACCGAGCTTTTACAAGCGATCAGCGGTTCCTTGTTCTTAAGCGTATAGCGGATCTAGGAACGTAGGACAGATCCTCGCTCTGGAACGAAGAACAGGTTTTCCCCTCGGTTAACGGTCAACCGTTTTGACTTTGCCGCTACCTGTCATCACGTAACTAATCGTCAAACCTTGACACTGTACCCTACCGATGATAGAATTGCTGTACGGATGCGTAGCTCAGCGGAAGAGCGCTTCCTTCACACGGAAGAGGCCACAGGTTCAATCCCTGTCGCATCCACCAGATAGGTAAAGGGAGTCATTTCGACTCCCTTTTTGTCTTAGTCTTGGGTTTCTTCGGCTTTTCTTGCTTCTTCACGAATTTGATTTCATAAGAGGTTGGAATTGGCCAGGTGAAGCCCACCGAAATCTCTCTTTTCAGCGTCTTGACAAGGTTCTTCTGGTTTTCTGGAGTTAGGATTCCAGACATGTTTTGATAAACCTGAATGGAGGCGCTGGTCAACGATTCGTCCTGAAAACCCCTCGATAGATCCTTAAGCAGCCGCTGATAAACTGCCCTGGGAGACTCGATCCTTCCCGTTCCCTTGCAAATCGGGCATGAGGAATATAACTTGGACCCAATTGCAGCTGTCGATCGCTTCCTTGTCATTTCCAGCAATCCAAGTCTCGTGAATCCCATTATCATAGTTCTCGCCTTGTCCTTCTTAAATTCGGCTGTGAGACTCGATATCACTTTCTGCCTATCTTCATCGTTCTTCATATCAATAAAGTCTATAACAACTATTCCGCCAATGTTTCTCAATCTCAGCTGTCTCGCAATCTCTGAAGCGGCCTCGAGGTTCGTGTTCAATGAAGTTTCCGACACATCGTTGCCGGAGATACTGCTTGCAGAGTTCACATCGATTACCGTCATAGCTTCTGTTCTGTCTATGTATATGTTTCCTCCCGCGGGTAGAGATACCATTCTGGTATAGAGGATCTTCATTTTCTCGTACACTTCTTCAGACGCAAAGGCATCGCCTTCAACATACCTCACGACCGGTTTGAAACCGGACTTGAATTTGCTGATGCCGGCGACCACATCGTGCCAGAGTTCCTCTGAATCGACCACTATCTCCTTTGTATTTTCGGTTAGTCTCTCTCTGAGAATATACTCTACAAAGGAAGGTTCCTCATAGAGAATCTTCGGTTTTCTGCTTCTTCTAAATGTCTCGTTTATCTTGTTCCAGTTTTCACGCAGACTTTCAAGCTCTTCCTTTATTGTTTCCTCACCCACACCGAAAGCGGCGGTACGGAAGATCACACCTTCTTTGTTTTCAAGAACTGACTTCGCAACCGCGGTGAGCCTATTCCTTTCCTGCTGATCCGCAATCTTCTTCGATATTCCAATATGCTTTGAAAACGGTGTATAAACAAGGCTTCTGCCTGGTATGCTAACCTTAAGGGTAATCTGAGGCCCTTTCGAACCGATGGGATCTTTGCTGACTTGGACAAGAACTTTGTTGTTCTTCTCCAGTTTCTGTTGCCCGGAAGCATCTTTGAATCTAAGAAATGCGTTCCTTCCAATCCCAATATTCACAAAAGCCGCTTCAAGGCTGGGAACAACATTCTCTACCTTGCCAAGATAGATGTTTCCAGTTACACTTTCGCTGTCCATGTCTTCGAAAAAAATCTCTTCCAGCTGATCGCCGTCCAGAGAAGCGATCCTGACTTCGTCCTCAATTCGACTGAAGACAATAGTCTGCGTTCTGTTATTCTGTATTCTTGCCACCACCCTTTCATTTCTATAGACAGAACTAGATTTCGAATTCTACCATAATAATCATCTCACGTGAAGATTAAGAAAGCGGGCCACCTTCTGGTGGCCGTCCGCTATTCGTTCATTTCAATAATACCGATAGATCCGTTCTTTCTAGTATAGAGAACATTGACTTCATCAGTATCGATATTCCTGTAGACAAAAAAGGTGTGGCCAAGCATTTCCATCTGAAGAACGGCCTCATCCTCAGTCATCGGCTTGATAGTGAACCTCTTACGTCTTGTAATTACTGTGGATTGATCTTCTTCGAACCTGGAGGGAATTGAATCGAGGTTTTCCTTAAGGCCGTTTTTGTGCTTGTGGCGAGTTCTCTCTTTGAATCTCTTTATTCTTCTCTCAAAGGCATCAGATGCCGAATCCACTACTGTATAGAAGTCGCTGCCCTTTTCCTCCACGCGGACCATAACGCCCGGCAGATGGGCGGTCGCCTCGATCTTGTAGAACGCCCTTTCCTTCGAGAGCCTGAGATCCATCGAGATCAGCTTCTCCTCGTTGACAACTTTCGACACTTTTGAGAACCTCTTGTCGATGTAGTCTTTCATGGAGTCTGTAACAGTTACGTCTTTAGAGTAGATGTTGTAATCCATGATAACCCTCCTCTCGCGTGATGCTACCAAATTGCGTTACTTCATGTTATCACATACCAAAGGCCGTTACAGTACGCTGGAATCAGGACTCCCTGTATTGAGCTGGTGTTTGCTCGATACCTCATATAACTGTACTGAACTCAGAGAATTCCATTCTGTCTTGAGACGTGAAGAAAGCCAAATCGGAAGTACTCTGTACTTCTCAATCTCTCCAATTTCCACCCATTTGACTTCAACCAACGTTGGAACTCCTGAGTTGTCTGGATCTGATCCCAGGTTGGTCCTTCCCGAGACGTAATCGCAGGAAAATATCACCTCCAGAAGGCTTTCTCTTTTGAATTCCTGTAGTGCAACAACCGATTTAGGAAAGACTTCAAGATAAGTCTCTTCCCTTATCTCTCTCTTGATTGCAGTAAAAAGATCTTCGCCTGGTTCAACAAGTCCGCCGGGGAAACACCAGAAGGGAGGTCTATCGCGATGCTCATGACGAACAAGAAGAACAGATTCGTCTTTTATGACCAAAGCTCTTACACTAATACGATGTGTATTCTTCATATGCACACCTCGACCATGCCTCATTTCAAGTATATCACCTCTTCGCCTCTTGATTGATATAATTTCAGATATGATAGGAGGTTATGAGATGCGCTATTCAAGAGTTAGAACGATTACAACCATGGGTCTTAACGTTTTGGATGTTCTCGTTGAGCTGGATATTGACAGCAGGGCAGTAATCCAGGAGATGGATATCGTAGGTCTTGGAGACACCGTAATTAAGGAGAGCAAGAAGAGAGTTAAGAGTGCCGTCAAGAACTCGGGGATAGAGCTCCCCAACGGTCGAATAACGGTCAACCTAGCTCCGAGCGATGTGAAAAAGGAGGGATCTTATCTCGATCTTCCTATAGCGGTGGGGTTGCTTAAGGCAACTTCGAAAATCAAAACCGATCTTTCCGATTACATTTTCTTTGGAGAACTGGGTCTTGACGGAAGCCTTAGGCGAGTAAGAGGCGTCTTGCCAATTCTGCTTTCGCTTTCCAGCAGGGCAAATGGTCTAAGAGTTGTGCTTCCTGCCCCAAACAGACAGGAAGCTACAATAGTGAACAACCTTACGATTTTCACGGCTGATAGTTTGAACGATTTGGTTGGCTTTTTGAACGGACACGTGGAGAAAAAACCCGTCGTCTATTCGCAGCCCGAATTGGGAAGTATGAATGGGCCGGACATGTCTGAGATAAAGGGACAGGAGTTTGCTAAGAGGGCTTCTGAAGTCGCCGCGGCAGGAGGGCACAACATTTCCCTTCGAGGGTCCCCGGGATGTGGAAAAACAATGCTTGCCCGCAGAATTCCATCTATTCTCCCTCCGCTAACTATGGATGAAGCTGTTGAGACCACAATGATTTACAGCGTTGCTGGACTGCTGGGTGAAAGAGGCCTGATAAAAGAGAGACCATTCAGGTCTCCTCACCATACCGCGTCGACAACATCTATCGTTGGTGGTGGAAATGATGCTAGACCGGGTGAAATTAGTCTTGCCCACAACGGTGTCTTATTCATGGATGAGTTTCCGGAGTTCAGAAGAGATGTAATCGAGGCTCTCAGACAACCGCTGGAGGATGGAGTAATTACTGTTGCAAGAGCAAAACTGACAGCCACTTATCCTGCCAGATTCATGCTCATAGCTGCCCAAAACCCTTGTCCTTGCGGATGGTACGGGGACAAAACAAGAGAGTGCACATGTTCTTGGTATGACATTCAAAGATATAATAGGAAGATCTCGGGTCCAATGGAAGATAGGATAGATATCTTCGTTGACATGCCAAGACTCGATTTCGATAAGTATATGGAAAACTCAACGGCAGAAAGCTCTGACGAAGTTCGGAAGAGAGTTATTACGGCAAGGAAGAGACAGTCGTCGAGATATGCAGGAATGAGCATATTTTCGAATAGTCAGCTTAGTCATGCCTTGCTGAAAGAATACGTGCCGCTAGACTCAGCATCGAGATCACTTCTTTCGGCAGCCGTGGAAAAGATGAAATTAACTGCAAGGGCCATTGATAGAGTTCTTAAAGTAGCACTTACTATAGCCGATCTCGAAGAAAGCGAAGTTAAGGCCAGGCACATTGCAGAAGCCTTACAGTATCGAAGAAAGACCTAGAGTTCAGCACTCTAGGTCTTCAAGAGTGATCTGACCAGAGTGTGCCAAGAAGGCGAAGAAGGAAACTTCAAGCCATGCTTAATCGAAGATGAGGGAGGGCCCCTCGAAGCCGCCATGCAGGTGGAGGCTTCAAACCACCGTAAGCTGCTGTGGTAAAGAGCCATG
>Ga0334900_1001310_pt1 | contig 27751 bp, 20 predicted proteins | sample GraSluR3_MG_2_FD_207231 | JGI IMG/M metagenome (GOLD analysis project Ga0334900, IMG submission 207231) | Sludge microbial communities from methane-producing bioreactor in Wageningen University, Netherlands - Granular Sludge_31_08-R3 | ecosystem: Engineered > Bioreactor > Anaerobic >...
TCCCTGCAAAAAATCCTCATAGGAAAAGGAGGGATGAAAGGTAAGAAAGGCTATGCGCTGATCATCTATAAGGCGATAAAACACCTTTTCAAGCAGAGACCGGTCTGCTTTTGGATCATTCAAAACCGGGGCAATCTCCTGCGCAACAGACTTGTCTGTTCTGCAGATAATCTCCAGAGCCCTGTTTATGCTTAAATATGTTTTTCCGGTTCCCGGCGGCCCGTAAAAAAAAGGTATTCAGGGGCAAATCGTCTCTATATTCCTCAGCCGCCTCCCCTTCCTTTATTTTCAGCCAATCCGCCCAGAGCCTGCGGGAGAATTCTTCAATGGATTCGTCTGGAGTCTTTCGTTGTAACAACTGCCGATGATAGGAACTGATCTTCCTGGCGTTGGGCTTTACTCCGCAGAGACCGGCCAGGGCGGTGTGGGAAAAAACCGCGCAGATAAGCGGGTTTTGTCTGTCCTGATAATGAAAGGCAATCTTCCATTTTATTGAAGGCCCCAGTTCAACAGTATCAATCTTCTCCAGTTCGCCCTTCTGCACATGCTCAATAACCGCCAGGATGCGGGACTTTATATTTTTAAAGGCTTCATCCGGTGTTGACCCCTCCCTGGTGTACCAGCCATAATTATCATCGTAAGAACACCTGTTATTCGATTCCTTTTGCTCACTGTTGCCCCGGGAGAAAATACCGAACTTGAAAGCTGCCCCACCACCTATGCCGCCGTACTTTGTAAGACCGAACTCGAGCCAGTAGCTAAAGCTTGTTTTGTCCCCCGCACTGGTGTACTCCGGCAGAGTCATTCTTTTAACACGTTCTACCGGCCACTCTTCAAGGAATTCATCCCAGGTATCTTTTTCCAGCATATTTTACTCCTGTTTGTTCCATAAAGTTATGATTATGAATATTCCTACACCTTCGCCAGCACCGATTGCAGCAGCTTTTCCCGCGTCTCCCCCGCCCCATCGATTTTTTCAATCATATTGTCGCAGAGACTCATCAGCTCATTGATTTTGCTTACGATTCGTTTTTGTTCGTTCAGGGGGGGGATAGGAATTATCAAAGAGCCAATTATTTTCATGTTTAACCCACGTCTCTTATCATGACCTGTTATCTCTCTTAAAGATTGGTATCTCCCGTGTAAATTCCAATAGATGAAATCACTTAGGTCATTAATTCTTGTATAAGGGATTAGAGCAACTAATGACTGGTTACAAGCAGCCTCAGTTTTAAGAATTGCGACTGTGGCGCGTGTTTTTCCTTGTCCATTCAAAGCAATCATTACGGAATTAATAGGTAAGATTTTACAGTTTGAGCTTTCCATTCCCATTGGTGTAATTCTACCAAGGCAATCTACTATTTCCCTTTTATGGATATCACCCGATACCAACCATTTTATATTTCCACCAAAGTAATCTTTATTCGAACGACTAGGCGTCGCTCCAGTTTTTAAATCACATATTATACCAACTCTTGACCACACCCACCCCGCCGGCAACTCATAAGGAATCTCCTCAGGTTTTATCTCCGGCAAAGGTTTCTGCCTCTTTATCTTCCCTTCCGTAATCAGCTTTTCCTTCTCCGCCTGAATCTCTTTCAACAGCTCTCCGGCAGGCTGGTCCTTCGGGTCCTGGGGTACCAGCTTACCCATCATGGCCAACTGCAGAACGGCTTTTTTCAGTTCCTCAACATTTTTTTTTGCCCCATAGATGTGGGAGAAATTCCGGGTAATAAAGCTGAAGCTGTATGTAAAAGATTCCCTGTCCGGGCTCTTTATCAGCCGATGCAGAGCCGCGGCGTTTGTTCGCCGGCGTTTTTCTGTCTGCTCTGTTTTAAGGCGCTCCATCTCGTCACAGCGGGCCATGAGTTCGTTGATTTTTGCGACGATGCGTTTTTGTTCGTTCAGGGGTGGGAGAGCAAGAATTGTAGAGCTGATTATATCTGTATTTAGATTTGGTTGCCCTTGCCCTCGCGCTGCCTCTGATAAGAACCATGACGATTTTGATTTCAAGAAGAAATACAAAAATATTTTATTCAAGTTAGAATGTAGGTTTAAAAAAGCAGCTATTCCATCATTAAAAGTTGTTGGAAAATTACATATTTTTGGGATTCCAAGTGTTGCACCACTATTTGTTAGCATCAAGGTTCCACTTTCGACAAATCTTGTCTTATGCAGACCTGCTTCTTTTATTGTGTAAGTATAAGAATCAAGATATATATTATCATTTGATGTTAGATCAGCAACTTTCAAGAATGGAATATTTCCATTGTAATACTGATCATCACCGGCAGGTCGTGGTGAACCACCTCTAACAACCATTGAAATGTTACCAAATTGACACCACACCCACCCTTCCGGCAGCTCGTAGGGAATCTCTTCCGGTTTTATCTCCGGTAAGGGCTTCTGCCTCTTTATCCTGCCTTCCGCAATCAGCCTTTCCTTCTCCGCCTGAATCTCTTTTAAAAGCTCGCTGGCAGGCTGGTCCTTCGGGTCCTGGGTAGTTAGCTTGCCCATCATGGCAAGTTTAAGGATCAGGCTTCTGAGCTCCTGTATGCCAGTGGGGGAGTCGAAGGCGGTGTCAAAATACTTTTCCAGCAGCTCCATTAATCGCTCCCCAGGGCGCGGATCAGTTCATTCTTAAGCTCATCCTGAATGCTTTTAAGCTCCGTTGTAAGCTGCAGGTATTCTGCCATAAGCTCTTCCGGGTCGCCGTGCTTAACCTCTACCCGGTGGGGGTTCTTGTAGTCCAGGTTGTAGTTGTTCTCCGCTATCTCTTTGGCGCTCACCTTCCAGGCATATTCGCTGACCTTTCGTTTGTTCCACCAGCTTTTTTCCAGGTCGAATTCCGTAATGCTCAGGGGTTTGCTTTTGGAGTAGGATTTATAGCCATCGGGATAGGGGTGTTCAAAAAACCAGACATCTTTGGTGGGGCCGCCTTTGCTAAAGAAGAGCAGGTTTGTATTTATACCCGTGTAGGGATTGAATACCCCCTTGGGCAGACGGACGATTGTGTGCAGGTTGAACTCTTCCAGAAGTTCCCGTTTAAGGGTGGTCTTTACCCCTTCCCCGAAGAGAAATCCGTCGGGCAATACAATGGCCCCCCTGCCCGTATCGTGCTTTAACAGGTGCATAATCAGGGCCATAAACAGGTCCGCGGTTTCCCGGGTCTGGTACTTTTTCAGGGTGTTCTTTTCAATGCCGTCCTCTTCCATGCCGCCGAAGGGCGGATTGGTTATAATAATGTCCACCCGGTCTTTGGGGCCGTAATCCTTCAAGGGACGGCTCAAGGTGTTGTCGTGGCGGATGTTTTTGGGCAGGTCGATGCCGTGGAGCATCATGTTGGTTATGGCCAGCATGTGCGGCAGGGGCTTTTTCTCCACCCCGCGTATGGCATTCTGAATGGCGAGCCGGTCTTCGTGGGTCTTTTCCTGCTTTTTTAAATGCTCAATGGCGTTTACCAGGAATCCTCCGGTACCGCAGGCCGGGTCGAGTATGCTCTCCCCGATTTTTGGATCGATCATGTCCACAATAAAACGGGTTACAGCCCGGGGAGTGTAAAACTCTCCGGCGTTTCCGGCGGACTGCAGATCCTGAAGGATCTTTTCGTAGATATCGTTAAAGGTGTGCCTGTCCCCGGAGGCGTTAAAATCCACGTCCCGCTCAATGGTGTTGATTACCTGGCGCAGCAGGGTCCCGGACTTCATGTAGTTGTAAGCGTCCTCGAAAACGCTGCCTACGATTTTTCCGTGCTCCGAGACTCCCGCCTGGGTAGCAAGCTTTTTTAAGGCGGGAAAGAGCTCGTTGTTCACAAAGTCGATCAGCTCATCCCCGGTTATGCCTTCCGGGTCTTTGGCCCAGGACGACCAGCGGAACCTGGTGGCAATGGGGGATTTATATCCCCGCACGGTCAGCATCCACTCCTGTTCCCGGTCGTCAAAGATCTTTAAAAATATAAGCCACACCATCTGGCTGATTCGCTGGGCATCGCCGTCGACACCCACGTCCTTGCGCATAATATCCTGAATTGTTTTGATCAACGTAGCCAGCGACATCTAATTCTCCTGATTATGCACCGTACAAGGCCTCTTCCAGTTCCTGGAGGGCCCGGTAATAGTCCTGGATGCTTCCAAACTGCTGTATGATTTCCATGGGGGTTCCGATTTCCCGGAAGGGGGATATGGTCAATATTTGGGGCTCTTCGATGGGCCCTATACCTTCGTCGGCGTATTTTTCCAGCAGGGCAAACAGAACATTACGCGCCTGTTCGCCGTATCGGGCAAAATAGTCCCGCTTTTTAACATTCTCCGCCCGCTCCTTCCGCGTCAGGGGCGGCCGGTCCCAGGCCACGTGGCAGATAAGATCAAAGGCATCAAAGTCCTTTCCGATTTCCTCTTTCAGGGCTTCGAGGAATACCCCCTGCTCTTCCAGCTCCTCAATTACAGCCTGCTTTCGTTCCGATCCCTTCCACTTGGTCAGAAAATCATTCAGGCTTGCATACTCCTTGAAGATCGATTTTCTTGTGTAATCCTTCAGGGATTCGGTGATTAGTTTGCCTTCGGCATCGAAATACTGCACCCGCTCGGCCACAACGGATACGGGAACATTATTTACATAGTATTTTCGTACCGTAGCGGGACTGCCGCCCTCAAATTCGCCTTCGCCCTTCCCGCTCTCGGGGAAATCCTGCTCATCCCCCGCTTCTTCCCCGAAAGTATCAGCTCCGGCTTCCTCCGGCCCCTGGGGATCCAGAGGGTCGCCCTCCCTGGGTTCGTAAATTGAGACAGGATATCCGTCAAAATCAGGATCGGCAAATAGCTCCGTTGCTTTTTTAAAATCCATAATGGTAAAGAAGAACTTTCCGTAATCTTCATTAATGCGGGTGCCCCGGCCGATTATCTGCTTGAACTCCGTCATGGACTGAATCCTCTGATCAAGCACAATCAGTTTGCAAGTCTGGGCATCAACTCCGGTGGACATCAGTTTGGATGTGGTCGCGATTACCGGGTACCGGGACTCGGGAAAGATAAAGTTATCAAGCTCGACCTTGCCCTCTTCGTTATCCCCTGTAATGCGCATGACGTACTTCGGATTTTCTCGCACGAGGTCGGCATTTTCGTTGACCATGGACTGACGCATCCTCTCGGCGTGGTCGATATTGTCGCAGAAGATTATTGTTTTGCTGAAGCGGTCAGTCTGCTTCAGGAACCCGGAGACTTTTTGTGCTACAAGAACGGTACGCTCGTCGATGACCAGGGTCCGGTCAAAATCCTTCTGGTTGTAGATCCGGTCTTCAATTTCATTGCCGAATTTGTCGGTCATGCCTTTTTCAGGGCGCCAGCCTTCCAGGTCCTTATCAAGGTCGATACGGATTACCTTGTAGGGCGCCAGGAAGCCGTCGTTTATGCCGTCCCGCAGGGAGTAGGTATAAATGGGGTCGCCGAAGTAATCGATATTGGAGACGTCTCTGGTTTCCTTGGGGGTGGCCGTAAGCCCGATCTGGGTGGCGCTGGAGAAGTATTTGAGGATCTCCTTCCAGTTGGAATCCTCCGCGGCGCTTCCCCGGTGGCATTCGTCCACCACAATCAGGTCGAAGAAATCGGGGGAGAACTGCCGGTAGATGTTCTTTTCCTCCTCCGTTCCGCTTACCGCCTGATAGAGAGACAGGTAGATCTCGTAGGATTTATTCACCTGCCGCTTTTTAATCTTGGTCATGGCGGCACCAAAAGGTTTAAAATCATTGGTCCGGGTTTGATCGACCAGAATATTTCTGTCCGCCAGAAAAAGGATGCGCTTTTTGGTACGGGACCTCCACAGGCGCCAGATAATCTGAAAAGCGGTATAGGTTTTACCGGTTCCCGTGGCCATTACCAGTAGGATCCTTTTCTGCCCCTCGGCGATCGCCTCAATGGTTTTGTTTATTGCCAACAGCTGATAATACCGGGGAGATTTTCCGCTTCCGTCGCTGTAATAGTCCTGGGTAATAATCCCTTCCTTTTCCGAGTCCAGGCCCTTGTCGATCCGTATGAGCGACCACAGCTCCTCGGGATTGGGAAACTCATCCAGAGTCAGCTCCTTCTCCATCACCCCGTCCGGGGCAATCTTGTTGTGGAAGAGGAATCCGTCTCCGTTGGAGCTGAACACAAAGGGTACCTGCAGCATCTCCGCGTAGCCCAGGGCCTGCTGCATCCCTGAGCCGACGGAATGGGTATTGTCCTTTGCTTCGATAACCGCAATGGGTATATTCGGCTTGTAAAACAGGATGTAATCTGCGCGCTTGTTCTTTGCCCGGGTATGAAGCTGACCTCGTACGATTATCCGTCCGTTGGTCAGGGGATACTCCTCCCGCACCTGGGTCTGAATATCCCAGCCCGCAGCTTCGAGGGCCGGAGTAATGTACTTTGTGCAGATATCTCGTTCTGAAAGATCTTTTTTATTCATTCATAGTCCTGATTATCCTGGTACAGGCTATCTGCCAGTGCGGAATCTTCATTCCCCCTGATTAACTTTTGATGATAAACAGTACCATGATTTCCAGCATGATGCCATTGAAAGCTTAACAATCCTGCTACACAAGTACCTGACTAAGAAATGCTTTTATCCGAAAACAGCGTGGTAAATCTCTTCTATCCTCAGGACCTCATCATCAGTCAGCTGTTGAAATTCCCTGTCCCGTGCCCTTTTCGAAAGCAAGCCATCATGCTGTCCAAGGAACCGGAACAGCAAGTTCACAGTTATCGAGGGCATCTCCACGATTTCTTCAACCTCCCGCCTAAACTGGTCGTAACACTGAAGAAACAGGGCTTCTTCAGGAAGATCATGCTCAATAGTCCGCTTTACACATGAGTAAAGAAACTCCGCATGGGGGGTGGCATCAAAGTAACGGTAATAATCCGCCGTGTCGTTGCTTACCACAACATTATGGTCCCGCGACTGCTCCCACTCGATCAAGGGGAGCAATCTTGAAGAGTAGCCCTGAAGCACCGCATGGTATTCATTGATTCTTTCCAGGACTACCGCCGATACAGGAAAAACAAGACCCGGAGGATTGAAGCCGTTCTCAGCCAGCACATGGTGGATCAGATAGCGGTGCAGTCTGCCGTTTCCGTCGCTGAAAGGATGTATATAGACAAAACCGAAAGCGAGGGATGCCGCGATTACAACCGGGTCCAACTCCCCGCTGCAAAGGGAGTTATGCTCAATAATGCCCCGGACCAGATCACGAAGATCTTCTGGACGGGCGCTTATATGTTCAGGGATAGGCATGCCGCTTTCCCTGTCGTGCTCACCCACAAAGCCGCCCTCGGTTCTGAGCCCCGGCTGCACAAAGCGGGTATCGCCTATAACAATCTGCTGTAACCGGATCAGTTCATCCTGGTCCAGGGGATGTGTTCCTGCCTGCCCGATGATCCTCCCCCATCGCTCGATTCGCTTATGCGGTGGTGTTTCATTTTCTATGGCATAGCTGGCCTTCGAATCTTTCAACAGCAGAAAGGAAGCAGTGCGACTTATTACATCAGCCGGAATACCTTGTATCGCCTCCGCGGCCTTCTGTTTGAGATCCATCTGAATATGGTGCTCAAGCTTATCAGTTTTGAAGACCAGGGGACAAAATAGTCGACTGCCGGGAAGATTGTCGATAACACGGTGACGCCGGACGTTCCTTCCGGTAATTCCATACTGCATCTTAGGATCTATTACGGGAACATAATTTCCGGCCTGCAGATCAGGAATATCAAGGCGTTCATCCATCAGCCATTCATACAGAAACCAGAGCCGCCGTACGTACGATCCGGTCGGGGTTTTACGAATTATATGCTCTATTTCCGATTCCGGGACATGGGAAAAAAGTGACTTAAGAACCGCCAGATCCACCCCCTCATATTTGAGGGCAAACAGCAGGTGGCCTTCAAGCGTAGCTTGCGGCGCGTAGCGCGGGCTAAAATGGCGCCAGCAGTCCTCTTCTTTGAGATTGTACCTGGTACCGACGCAGCACAGCCGGTACGGGAAAGGTACTGGAAGATCATAGGCGTCAACAATCGCGGCATAACCTGTCGGGACTGCCTCTTCAGCAAGCCGTAAACCGTGAAAAACAGTTATTTTTCCTGAAAAACGCTTATTCATCCCCCTTCTCCATGAAATTCGATTATAAACCATGAAAAACAATTATAATACCTATACTTTCGTGAAAAATGATTATTATACGTATCCGGAGGTATCAGTATGAACAGCCCCGACTTTACCAAAGACAAAATCTTGTGCGAGGATGGAGTCATGGTAAGGAGCGTGTAGAACGATCCCTTGCTTTATGGCAGATTTCATCAAATCAGGTACCAATATCTCGGAAGAGTATCAGATTAGAGGGCTTTTCTACCTATAGCCTCCCCAAGTCCTTTCTTAATCAAACTCCTCTCGCTGCTCCCGGTCGTAGACAGACGAAGGACCGGCAGTCCCGATTTCTTTAAAACTGAATCCTTCAGTGCATCACGCTCTGCCTGGCGTGTGCCTTTCCGGTGAAATGCGAATCCGTCCACTTCAATTACCAAAACCGGACTCTTGTCGACCTTGCGAAAAATGAGAAAATCGGTTCGTGTCCAGGGATGGGAGGCATAGGCAGATTCCTCGGGGCTTAAGTGACCTGTATCCCTGACCAGCATCCACAAAGGGAACTGGAAAAGAATGCCATAGCCCTTATAAGGACCCTCATTCAGGACTGCCTGAATCTCAGCGTAGGCAAGGTTTTCGGAATCATATTTCGAAATCCGTTTTAACTTTTTAAAGGCGTCTTTACGAGCTGCAGTGTATTCGGTATACAGAAGATCAAAAACAGAACGGACCCTGCCGGGAAGAACATCACCATTACTGTATTGTATATAGCGGACAAAATCGGCAATATTGCCGTTCCCCTTGGCCATCTCCTTTGACACAACCAGCCGCAGTTTCTCCTGTGCCCTGGATATGGCTACATTCAATAAATTCGGGTTATCGACAAAATCGTTGGCTTCGTTTGACACTGTTGTTATAATCATAACGCGCTTTTCTCTGCCCTGATACTTATGTACCGTGTCTACTTCAATCTCCTCTGAACCGATAGTCGCCCGTATTCGAGCGGTCTGTTCCCGGTAAGGAGATACAATACCTATATCACTGGAATTAATCGTCCCCAGCTCGGGTGAAACATTTTCTACAATTTCATCAATCTGACGCTGATTGAAGGTACCCCGTGCATGCCGGCCCTCCACTGTCATATAAACCTTTATGACATCGGATTCACCCTGATCGCCAGTCATAACGAGCAACTCTCCCCCGTAAAACTGCTGGTTACAAAACTGAATAATTTTCGGGTGGCACCGGTAATGTTCACGCAGCAATGTCTCAGGGATTTCAGAAAAAGCCGATCGCACCGCAGAAAGCAGGTTATGTTCCTCATACCTTGCGTAGTGCGGCACATCGTAGCGTTGTACTACCTGTCTTGCCTTTTCTTTATCCCGTTCCGACAATACGTTTGGAAGCTGCATGGGATCACCGACTATTACAAGCTTTTTTGCACAGCCCATGGCAAGAACACCATTCAAAAGATCCACCTGGCTTGCTTCGTCAACAATAACGCAGTCAAACATATACCCGTTCCGGACCGAAGTTATCACTGAGAAAGTCGTGCTCAGTATAAGAGGATATTCATCGAGGAAATCTTCAGGCTGCTGCCAGAGATCCTGAAGAGCAAATATCCTTCTGGTTTTATTGTTATAGTGCTTTGCAAGACGATGCTTTAGAAGTCGCATTGAAAGGGCGGTCAACAGTTCAAGACTTTCATTAAAGCGAAAATCCTTCAGCGAAACTTCCAGCTTTGTACGTCTGTTTTCCAGGTCCTCTATTGTGCGCAGGTAGTAGGCTTTTTGCAGTATAGCAATCCGTTCCTCGATGCCAAGATCAAACAGAACGCGTCCGGCCATACCGAATCGCAGCAACAACAATAGCTTTTGCAAAATCCCGGTACGACAACCTGTTGCTCCTGCAGTGCCTGGTGATTGTCTTTGATTTTTAGTATATTGGCGTTTTGCTTTCCTTTCATACGCCATCCAATATTTCATCAGATTCTGTGCAGGTGTTTCAGGCTGAAACGCCCGATCTCTTATGCTTAAGTTTCGGCCATCAAATTCCTGACAGAATTTCTCAAAATGAGTTAATTCAAGTTTGAGTGCATCGATCTTTTGAATAACACCAGACAACTCGTTTTTTAGTTTGAATCCTTTATCAATTTCCTGATTCAGACTACGAATTTTATTGTATACAGCTGCTGTCTGCCCAATGGGGACAACCGGTAATTGAACCAGAGTATCCGTTTGACCCTCTACAAACGCCGTTTTGTTTTTAGCACTGCCGAGAAATGCGGCTACAAAATCCAGCTCATATTTTTTTAGTTTTTCAAGTACGTTTGCCGTAGCGGAATTGTTACTGGAGACCACAGCTACTTTTTTCCCTTCAAGCAGCATGTTTCCAATTAAATTCAGTATCGTCTGCGTTTTTCCAGTACCCGGCGGTCCTTGGATTATGGATACTGGATGCCGCAGTGCTTTTTCAAGCGCCATTTTCTGGCTCATGTTACAGCCAAAGGGTAAAATGAGGCTCGGATCGACCCCTGACGAACTCGAATCACGGATGGAAGGTTTATCCCGAAGAAAACTGAAAAGAATACTTTCCTGTGAAATGATGTCCAGATGCCGGTATTTCATCGCAAGAAGTGAAGAACCTTCATCAGTCCGCAGTGATACACATTCAGCAAGCTCACGCAAATACGCGAGAACATCTTTGCTGCGTCCATCCGGAGAGGTCATCCGCTGAATGGAGAACTCAGAGAACCGACAGCATCTGCTGCTTCCCGTTCCGTGAAAGATTTTTACCCAATGTCCGAAGCACAATACTTCATTTACATCCGACAAAAGATCGCCTTCAACAAAAACACAGCAGTTATCGACTGGTATAGATTCGGGGTTTGAGAAAATTTCAACATTGCTCCGGAGATACGGATATGATTTTCCGCTTTTAAAGGTTACGACAGTGCGTCCGCTATTAATGCTTATGTGTCGAATTTCATCCGTTTTGTCTTCGTCCTTGATGATGACGAGATTTTGCTTCGAGTTTATAGTCTTTGTTTCCATGTACTTTATCGCCTGAAACCGGACACTGATATAATTTCTCTGACTATTCTAAACCGAATCACCTGTTTACACCAGCTTTTGATTTACTGACTTCGATCGCTCCTTGACTGTACTCCCCTTTTCAAGAAGATATCCTTGGCATATGGACAGCATCGAAACGTTACGGAACTTCCATATCCGCAAGGCGCGCAGACAGGAGCAGCAGGCCCGGGAATGGCGAGAATCCTATGAATCGATGCTGTGGATATCGACGAACTCTACCCCCACATTCTTATTGAGCTGCTGCAAAACAGAACAACCTGAGTCCTTCCTGCTCATGGAGAGCGTCGACACCTACATGGATGAACTGTGGGAGAAGGAACATGGACGCTAAAGTAAAAAGGGGTATAATGGTACAGTAAAAACGATGGAACTTCTGCTGATTGTGACCATCACCTGCATCTCTTCAGCCCTCTGGCTCAAGTATCTTGACCACCTGGACTACTATAAAAAGGACAAGCGCACCACCCGGATTGTCTACATCGGGCTTGTCGCCGGTATTCTAAGCGTAATTCCCACCTTTATTTTCTACGAAATCAACTTGCGGCTTTTCGGCTGGCTGGTAAACGGGCCCTTTCTGGATAACTTCCTTATTGTCGGCTTCTCCGAAGAGTACGCGAAGTATTTCATGCTGATCGGCATGGTCTTCCTGTTCAAGTCGATCAAGGAACCCCAGGATGGGATCCTGCAGGGCGCGGCTGTTGGGGCGGGTTTCGCCTTCTTCGAGAACATCAAGTACGGGCTTACCTACGGCCCGGTAAACACGATCATTCGTTCGGTGCTTACTACCCCCGGACACATGATGTACACAGCCCTTGCCGGCTACTTTCTGGCGGCGGCGGTCTATTCCAACCTGGAGGTCCGGGACGACCGCTCAGCCTGGATCGCTGTTTTCGCCTTTATCCCCACCGCCTTTATTCACGCCCTCTACAACGCCTCCTTCGACTGGGCGTATATGTTGAACACGGGTTACAACACCCTCCGGGGCCTCGGTATTCTTATCAATCTCGTTACCCTGGTTATAACTGTACAGGTCTTCCGTTCCCTTATTGAACACTCCCCGTATTTCGTCTACCCCTACTCCAGGTCAAAACAGGCCATCAGGTCCATCCTCCGGGGACTCAAGCTGAACCCATCGAGCTTTGTCCTGAACCGGCGCCTGGGGCTCTACTACCTGGCGGCTGGCAGGTACCCCGAGGCCCTCCGGTGCATCCGCTTCTGCCACGGCCGCCAGCCGAAAAAACGCAACTCCTGGGATATTCTGGAAGGGATTGCCCTGATGGGGAGCGGCAAAAACGACGAGGGGCTGCAGCTCGTTACCAGAGCGCGGGAGAACTTCGGCAAGGGAGAACGCTTCCGCATTGAGCTTTTTCTGCAGCGCATAATCCGGGACGCAGGGCTCAAACTCAGGGTGCGGAACATACTGAACCCCAGGGTGTTCAAACACAACCACTACTTCGACCGCAGGCTCAAGTACGGCCCCCGGGACTACTGGAAAAGCGACAGCAGAATACTGAAAGAGAGGCTCGAGGAGTACAGCGAGCTGCTACGGGAGAAGCGGCAGATGGACAGCCGGTAGAAGGCGGGATCCTCTTCTATGACGCCTTATGGTACTCGCTGGTTTTATTCAGTTCACTTTCTTTGGTTTCCATCAATAGCTCAAGATCATAACGATTCTGCATATTCATCCAGAACTCCGGACTGGTGCCAAAGAACCTGGACAGTCTTGAAGCTGTATCAGCAGTTATCTTTCTTTTTCCCTTGATAATCGCGGCTATTCTCGGAGGATCAACGAAAATTCCTTTAGCAAGGGCATAGGGTGTAATCCCCATGGGATCGAGGAACTCTTCCTTCAGGACTTCGCCGGGTGTGGAAAGTTCGATAAGCTTTTCGTCTATAACCATCCTAATAAAACCACGAGGCCTCTCTACACCAGTAGTCTGTCGTTGTTTTCGTGGGTGTCGTGGTTAAAATAACAACTCAGGAAGAGCTTCAAACCACGACAGGCACTGCAGGAGCACGACATAATTTATAGGTCATAGTGCTTTTTGCGGCTGTGGTGAAAGTCGTGGTTAAAGTTTCATTAAGCCAGAAACTGGTATACCGACATCATGGTAGCGAGGATGACGAATCCGGTGGTCATGAATTTGAACATCATATCGAAACGCTTGTCCATTGAGCTTTGCATTGACTCAAAGCGCTGGTCCATGCGTTTGAAACCTTCCTCGATTCTGGTATCGATACGGATTATAGCTTCCCGGAACTCCGAGTGTTCCCGTTCGTTTCGGTCCTGCCGTACCAGATTCTCGGTGAGCAGGGTTATATAACGGTGCAGGGAGCGTTTGTTCTTTACCTCCACCGCCTCTTCGAGTTCCTGTTCCAGAATGTCCGCCAAAGATTCCATGGTCATCTCCTGTAATATACTATGTTCTGTACCATTAATACAGCGGAAGATGGGCTGTTGCTTCAGGGGAGATTAAACCACTACCGACACAACAGGAGCACGACATATGCATGGTCCCCGTTTCCTCTGTCGTACTGGTAGTGAATGTCGTGGTCAAAATCTTCAGTTCAGAACAGGCTGGGACTACGCGCGTTGCTGGGCCATTGCATCAATATTTCATCCCGCTTTTTCCAGTACCTTCAACACATAACGTGGCTTAGCCATTGACGACAGATATTAATTCTACTATCATGAAACAATTCGACTGATATGCCGGTCAATAAAAATCGCAGGGATAAACAGGAGGCAGCTATGGGAAAATTTAAAGTCGTTATTACCGATGGAGAATACGCCAACTTTGATGGGGAAAAGAAGGTTTTCAAAGATGATAACTTCGATTTGCAAATCAATCAGTGTAAAACCGAAGACGAGGTAATCGAGGCCGCCAAAGACGCTGACGCCGTTCTTAATCAGTATGCACCGGTTACCAGTAAAGTGATTGAGCAGCTGACCAAATGCAAGGTAATTACCAGATACGGGGTCGGCGTAGACACAATCGATGTCGAAGCGGCCACCGACCATTCCATTATTGTGGCCAATGTAACCGATTACTGCATCGACGAGGTATCTGATCATGCCATGGCCCTGCTTTTATCCTTGTCCCGGAGAATCAACTCCCTGGACAGATCGGTAAAAAGCGGCGAATGGAGTTATAACCATGTAAAACCCATAAACAGATTACGGGGCATGACTCTCGGTATCTGCGGTTTCGGGTCCATCGGCAGAGAGGTCGCCCGAAAAGCTCAGGCCTTTAACCTGAAGGTGATCGCCTTTGATCCCTATGTAAATGAGCAGACAGCCAAAGAGTACAATGTAAAGCTTGTCGACTTTGATACCGTTCTTACAGAGTCGGATTTCCTGTCCCTCCACATGCCCTTGAACAAGCAGACCGAGCACATGATCGATGCGCAGGCCCTCGCCCGGGTCAAAAGCAGCGTATATATAATCAACACCGGTCGCGGCGGTCTGATCGATGAAGACGCATTGATCGACGCTCTGAAAAACGGGAAAATCGCCGGAGCTGGCCTGGATGTAGTGGAAACCATGCCGCTGAAAAGCCCGCTGGACAAACTTGACAATGTAATCGTAACACCCCACGTGGGGTATTATTCAGAAAGCTCCCTCAAGGATCTGCAGAGAATCGCTGCAGAACAGTGCCGTATGGTATTGAATGGATACTTTCCAAAATGCTTCGTGAATAAAGAACTGAAAAATACGCTGAAGCTGAAAGAAGCCTGAAGGAGTGCATGATGTATATACTTTCCATGGATTTCGGGACCTCTTCAATCAAGGCTTCGCTGATCGACGAACATCTGCGTACTGTAGATACTGTCAAGGAAGAGTATTTCTTTAAAATCCCGAAACCGAACTTCGTAGAACTGGATCCTGAGGATGTATTCTCCGCCATGCTGAAGTGCATTAAGCGTTTTGAGCCCTACCATGACGGGATAGAGGTCATTGCCTACGACACGTTTTCGCCTTCTGTGGCGTTCATGGACAAAGAGGGCAATCCCCTGTATCCGATTATTACCCACCTTGACCGGCGCAGCAGCAGACAGTCGAAAAAGATTATCCGTGAAATGGGAGAAAACGAGTTTCAGCAAATTACCGGGACCTTTCCCTTTACCGGCGGCGCCTCCGTTACCACGATGCTCTGGATCAAGGAGAATATGCCCGGGATTTATCACGACACTCATAAAATCGGTCACCTGGTTACCTACCTCTATAAAAAATTTACCGGACACTGGGCAACAGACCCGACAAACGCCGCACAGATGGCTATGTATGAAACCACCAAATGGAGCGGCTGGTCACAGGAAATCCTCACACAGTTCGGTATTGACGAGTCCAAACTGCCGGAAATCCACAATGCAGGGACCGTTCTTTCCGGTCTGTCACAGGAGTTTTCCAGACTGAGCGGATTGAAGGAAGGCATACCGGTATTGCTGGGAACCAATGATGCCACTGTCGCACATGTCGGTGCCGGTAACAACAATCCCGGAGATATCCTGGATATCTCCGGCAGCAGCGAAATTATCACCATTCTGTCCGATAAGCCGGTTACCAACAGCAAATATTACCTGCGTAATGCCTACTATCCCGGCCAGTGGCAGATTTTCGCTATTACCACCGGCGGTTTTGCCATAGACTGGTTCAAGAACGAGTTCTGCAGGGAGATGTCCAAGGATGAGTTCTTCGGCTCCTATGTTCCGGAAATCATGCAGCGGAACCCGGAGGAAAATCCTGTCACCTTTCTACCCTACCTTACAGGAGACAGGCAGAGCCTCAGAAAAAAGAAAGGTGCGTTTAAGGGTTTAAGCCTCGATACCGGACGGGATGAAATGCTGTTGAGTCTGCTAACGGGTATTCATGAGCCTGTTATCGAGACAATCAGGCTGGCCGGAGAGTTCCAGAAGTTGAACCCTGTAATCAAGCTTACCGGCGGTCTTATCAGCGAGAACTTTATCAATTTTAAAAAACGCCTTCTGAAGGGTTTTGAATTCGAAAAGAAGGACGATTGTCCCATTCTGGGAAATGCGATCTCAGCCCTGAGGTATTTGAACAGCAGGCAATCCTGAGGATTATAAAGTCTGACTACTGGTATTATAGGGCAGCGTATCGCCTGACAGGCTGCCCTCTTTTAACTTAGTATACAGTCCCTAGTGCTTCGGAATGGATACGATGCCCAGACCACCGAACAACAGGATAGTTAATAGTTCTCCTGTTTCGTGAAATTAGCGGGCATCGAGATTGCAACAGGATTTTCATAAAGATCCGAACCACTACGGCCACTACAGGAGCACGACGAATTCAAGGTTCCCGTTTCCTTGGTCGTTGTTTTCGTGAATGTCGTGGTTAAAAGCGTCTTTGCTCCGCTCCTCGAAAGCGTTAGTTCATCGAGAAAGTGGAAAACTTTATGGTTCACTGGAAACAAAGCTTCTGTGGTCCTCTCTGCAGATGAGCTGGATAGTATGATTGCCTGACATTACGGCCGTCGGAATTCCACCCCCCGGGTTTACCCACTGCCCCGCCATGTAGAACTTCTTAAGCCCCGGCAGGGTCTTTTTCATGGAGGATGTAAAGCTTTCCGCATCAAAAAGCCATCCTTCGTAGGAACCGCGCCAGTTACCGGTATAGCGTTCCCAGGTAACGGGGGTAGCAACATCGGTCATTTCTATCCGCGCAGTGATTCCGTTGAACCGCTGTTCCAGGCCGGCGATTACCTCCGCGGTAATTCGTTCCTTCTCCTGTGTGTAATGATCCGGGTCTTCCTTTAGATTCTTCCAGTAATCGTAATCGGTTTCATACTGTACAATGAGCAGGGTCTTTCCCTTCGGAGCAAGAGTCGGGTCGAAACAGTAGGACCGGACGTTTATTATATTCTGTTCCTTACCGGCAATGATCAGCGTTCGATCCAGAGGGTAGGTCAATCCTCCGCATGAAGCAGGAAGTTCCTCGACCATGCCGTCCACTCCCAGGGAGACATAGACCAGGGGCTTAAACAGTTTTGGATTCTCGTAGCGGTCGGTAATGTCCTTATCGACATACCGCCCGTCCAGCATGTCAAAAATTGTTGTCCTGCCGTCTGCCGCCGATATGATCCAGTCGGCATGGTGCTCTGTGCCGTCTGTCAGACGAATACCCTTTGCCGTGTCGTTCTCGACGAGTATTTTCTTAACCCGTGCCTGGTAGTGCGCTTCGCCGCCCAGGTCTTTATACCGCTTCTCGATCGACTCCACCAAAGGCAGCGCGCCGCCGATCAGGTAACCCGCCAGCTTGCCGTGCTGCCAGCCGAGCATCATTATCAGCATGATCATTGGTGCATCGAATCCGAAAACGAGGGGAAGCATCTCCTTTAGATAGGGGCTCTTGAGTCCAGCGATAAAATCCCTTACGGATTTCCTGCTCCATTTCTGCATGAATCTCAGCATGGGAAGCTTCCTGATCATTTTAAGCTTGTCAATGATACTGTACAGTTCCTCCGGCTTGTCCACCGACATATTTATACCCGCAGCATAGCGGATTGCATCCGTGAACTCCCGGATAAGCTTGCCGTCCTCCGGTGCGATTTCCATCATTTCGCGTTCAAGACGATCGGCATCGGTGTAGAAGGTGAATGCCCTGCCCTTCCTGTCCTCCATAGCCATGCTTCGTTCGTGATTGTAGACCTGCCAGTTTTGTGCCGCACCCAGTTCAAGCCAGAATCGATGGAATGCCGTACCCGGTGCCGTTCCCAGTACCCAGTTGACCGCTCCGTCGATGGTGTAGCCCTTTCGCTTCCAGGCGGTACAAACACCTCCGGCCATGGTGTGCATCTCAAACAGCCGCGTTTTGTAGCCGTTCATCCGGCCATAGCAACCGGCAGCCAGACCGGTTAACCCGGCCCCGATAATTATGATGGATTGTTCCATGATTTTGCCCCCTAGCGGTAGGCCCGCTTTTTCTTTACAGTATACCCCAGGAGCAGAAGTGTTGGTATGAGTATTTTCTGTGCAAAAATTATGAACTGGTACCCGAATCAGGAGGTCCTGTCATGCTCGATCCACAAGAGCTCATTAACTGCAAATCCTGCCTGCCGGGCAATTTCCAGGTATCGGTTTCTGACTTCCTCGGGTATTGTCGACGTTCGCGAGAGTATCCAGAGATAATCGGTGTTCTTGCCGGCTACCAGGGCATGCCGGTAATCATCATCCAGGGCAATTATATTGTAGGCACCGTAAAAGGGTCCGAAAAATGAGACCTTGAGTCTACCCTCATTGTGACTGCCCACAAAGACAGCTCGTCCTTCTGCCGTTTTCCAGAGACCCTTCTTTGGGTTATATCCGCGGTTGACTACCTTTATTGAACCGTCCGGGTTGCGGGTATATGTCGCAGTGGTATTGTTCAATCCCCGTTCAAAAAAGAAATCCAGCCGGGCAACCTCGTACCAGGTACCCAGATAGGGGTCAACGTCGAAGGGCTTGACCGCCTGGACTCCGCGGGGGATGGTCCTGCAGGATGAAAGAAAGACACAAAGCGCGGCTATCCAGAAAAAGATTTTCACCCCTGCTTCAGGATTGCTTTTTCTGCTCATACTTTCTCCTTGGTAAAAAAAGGTTTCTCCCTTATCTGTTCCCGGGCAAATTCAATAAACTCATGGATTGAGCACTCCGGCTGCACGGACCTGTGGTTCACCCGAAGGTCGAGGATCCAGGTACCGACCCGCGGGTCCTTCAAGCGCTCGGAATAGAGCTTCAAGCCCTTTCGATAGAGGCTGTTGTAGTCCCCCCTGTACTTGATTATCAGGATGTCGTTCCCCTGTGTATCCGTAATCTCAGCACTCCGCGTACATTCCGGCAGACAGCGTATATCCATAACGCTTTTTCCACAGTCCCTGCAGTTCCGCACAAGGCAATGCCGGCTCTTCATCAAAAAATCGGCCCCGGCAAAAGGGGACCAGAGTTCAATCCCTGGCGGGACGGTAATGCTCTCAAACTGCGAAGACTCCAGCTCGCTGGAACAGAAAGCCCCCGTGGCACCGTGCTGCCGGAAAAACTCCAGAGCATAGCCGTTGGTGGCGTTCAGCAGAGGTCCGGCAATCCAGGGTATGCCCCGTTCTCGGGCCAAAAAAGCAATTCCGCTGTTATCGGTAATAATCTGCCGGGCGCCCGATCGTATAAGAAAATCACTGGCCGCCGCATACTGCGGTCCTATCAATATCGATGGAAACCAGGGGATCAGGTCCGGGTACTCATCAAAGATGGGCGCGATGTCCTGCAGGACCTCCGGGTCCGCGGGGAGCTGAAAAACCAGGATCACCGATCCGTCGTCCGGGATCTGTTTCAGCTGTTCCCTGTCCGCGACTGCAAGGGCGATTCGTGGTTTTTTGGGTAATTCCCCGGGCAGCAGCCGGGGGAGTTTTAATTGTTCCTCTCGACTGTGCAGGTCTGCCTCAAAGGCGGCGACGGCTTTTCGGCGCAGATCATTCAGTGTTTTTACCGGAATGAAGAGCCCCTCTTCCAGACCGCCAAGATCACAGGAAGCCAGGTAAAAGCGGGTGTTTCCCAGTCGTGAAAGCTGCTTCTCAATCGCTTCGGCGGGTGTCGGATGCTCCGAGGCTTTCTCCAGCTGAAGGTCAGCGACAATGGTAACGCCTGCCCCCCGGAAACTCGCGGACAGCTCCAGAACATCGCCGGCTTTACCCTTCAGGCTGAAATCCAGGGGCAGTTTTTCCGGTTCCGCGGACATTCCGGATATTCTTTCGTCAATCGCGGAAAAATCGATCAGCCGGGGCTGGGCCAGAATCATCTGGCCCTTCTTTATCTTTCCCATCAGCTTGTGTTCAATGCGAAAGTGAAAACCCCGGTCGCCGGTACTCTCGGTCAGCGTTCCGGTACAGACAAAGCTGCCGCCTCTCTCGGTAATGCTAATGCTCTGTCCGGGAGAAAGCCTTGAATCTGTGGAGACTATGAGTACCCTCTCCCCGGCGTTGTAGGCAGCCACGGTTCCAACCGGCACCAGGGACTGATCTCCGCTGTCCGGAGTAAAGGAATCTGCGCCAAGTCGCCCCTGTATGAGATTATCGCTGAAGGAGCGGTTAAAAACCGCGGAAAGTCGTGGATCCTGTTCCGCAGCCTCCTCTCCGGCGTATATCCGGTCAAGCTGTTCCCGCCAGGAGAGTACTGTGCTGTAGACGTACTCGAAACCTTTAATGCGGCCTTCGATCTTGAGGGAATCGACTCCCGCGGAGACGATTTCCTTTGCCTGTGAAAAGACCGAATTATCCTTCAGGTTGAGGGGTTTGGCTCCTGACTCGAAGCCCTCCGATCCGATTGCATAGTCCCTGCGGCAGGGTTGCACGCAGGCACCGCGGTTGGCGCTGTTTTCGTAGAGCAGTCCGGACATATAACATTGACCAGAAAAGGATACACAGTATGCGCCGTGGACAAAAACTTCCGCCTTGAGCCCCTCTTCATGAGCCGCAGCGCTCAGTTCTGTCAGCTCCGGGAGGGATAGTTCCCGGGCAAAATTGACCTGTCCGACGCCGCTGTGGGAAAGCAGCTTCAACTGCCCGATGTTGTGGGTTGTCATCTGAGTAGAGGCGTGCAGCTCCAGATTCGGAAAAACGCGGCGAACAAAGTTCAGAAGTCCGTAATCCTGGATTATGACGGCATCGATTCCGTATTCCACCGTTTGGACAAGGAGTTCCGCGATATGGGGAAACTCGGCCTCAAAGGCTAGAATGTTCAGGGTAAGATATATCCGACAACCGGCCTGCCGGGCCAGACGGCACAGCTCCGGGAACTCCTCCGGGCGAATATTTACCGCCCGTTTACGGGCATTGAAATCTCCCACCCCCAGGTAAACAGCGTCTGCTCCTGCGAGAATGGCAGCCTTGACCGACCGGGCATCTCCCCCGGGGGCGAGGAGTTCAATCTTCTTTTTATCCACCGACAGTCCTATTTCTCCACCAGTTCATGGGTATCCCGCATTTTTTTCAGCTCAGCCATTTCCACTAGTGCAAGTACCGCTGTAACCAAAAAAGCCAGAATGTCCGCTGCAGGCTGGGCCAGGAACACTCCGTTCAGCCCCCACATGCGAGGAAGGATCAGGACCAGGGGAATAAAGAATATCCCCTGTCGGGCAACGGCGAGAATCCCGGCCTGACGACCCTTCCCAAGTGCCTGATAGAGGGTGCTGAAAACAACCTGGCTGCCGACAAAGATCATGGTAGTACTGAGAAATCGGAAAGCCCGGACCCCCAGGGATACGACCTCCGGGTCCTGGGAAAAGGCCAGCACAATCCATCGGGCAAAAACAAAGAACGCGGCCGCCATGCATCCTGCAAAAACGGTGCTCCAGACCAGGGCTTTTTTGGTGGCGTCTATAACCCTGGAGAACTGCCGGGCTCCGAAGTTGTACCCTGCCAGGGGCTGCAGTCCCTGGCCTATGCCGAAAATGGCCATCATGAGCAGGGATACTACCCTCATGACAATTCCGATTGCCGCCACCGCCGGGTCCCCATACGCCGCCGCGGCATTATTGAACATGCCCATGGCAATGCTGGTCAGCACCTGCCGGAAAAAGGTTGGCAGTCCTACGGTCATTATATCCCGGTACAGCCCGAAGCGGGGGGAAAAGTCCCTGAAACGAATCTTCAGGACCCCCCTGTCGCTCACAAAATAGTAGAGCAGATAGAGGGTGCTCACCATCTGGGCGGTAATGGTTGCCATGGCCGCGCCGGCCAGACCAAAATCGAGAACAAACATGAAGATGGGATCAAAGATGATGTTCAGCACCCCGCCGGTTATCAGGGCTATACTGCTGTACCTGGCAGCCCCTTCCGCCCGCAAAAGATTGTTCATGCACATATTGAGTATCTGGAAAAAGGAACCGCCGATTATTATGCGCCCGTACAGTACGGCCCGGTCAAGAATCGTTTCGGTGGCTCCGAAAAGGATAAGGATCTCTTCTATGAAAATATTGCCGAATACTGCAAATGTAACGCCGATTATCAGAGTTGAATAAAAGGCCGTGGAGGCAGTGCTTATGGCTCCTTTGACATTCTGTTCCCCCAGCTGCCTGGAAATAAGAGACGCTGAGCCCATACCAAAGGTCAGACCGATGGCGCCGATGAGCATGAAAATCGGGAACAGAATGGCAGCCGCTCCGATAGCGGCGGTATCGTTCAGCATACCGATAAAGGCGGTATCCACTACATTGTAAATGGCGTTCACCATCATCGCGGTGGCCGCCGGAATGGCAAGGGTGCGAAGAGCGACACCTATCTCTCCGCTGCGCAGGAGTTCAATTCGTTGGGTTTTATCCATAAGGGCTAACAATAATGGGTGAATAATTTAATATCAAGAGAGTAATCGGGACCGTTAATACAATGTTTATAGCCTTGATATTTTTATACCTGACGGGTTCTGTGGTTTTTAAAAATACGAGAATGATTATTACAAAAAACGTGACGGATTTACTGCCCCGAATTCGAAAAAGTCAGGATCGACTTCGGCGAATACAGGTTTCAGAGGAATAACCAGCGGATTTTTATCATCGCCGTATTTCCTGTCTTCGTGCGCCTGTCATCCGTTCCACTGACTGCTCCTTCGTCAATGTCTCTACCCGGCGGACAATCTCCATGCGGTCATGACTGTTCAGAAAGGCGCCCAGCACATGGGCGATTATTATAATCCCGGGAATGTTCACTGCCATGCGGGTCAACGCAAAAGGCGTACCAAGGGCCTCGAGTTCAAAGAGGAACATGGGGATTTTTGTGGTCGACCAGGCTCCGAGAAATATGAATATATTCTGAAAACTCGCTCCCTTCTTCAGGAAAACGGCGGCAACAGGAAAAGCCCCGTATAAGGGCCCCGCCGCTGCTGATCCGATCAAGACGGAAAGCAGCACACCTTTTATTCCCGACCCATGTCCCATGAAGCGTACCATGGTGTGCCTTGGTACCCATACATCCAGCAGCCCAAGGAGCACAAATATGGGCGGTATTACGAGCAGCATTTCCCGCACACTGAAGGCGGTAACCTCAAGCGCCCGGCGGGCCAGGGCACTGTTTACTGCAAACAACAGCCCCAGCAAAATGAGCATGGCAAGAAAAAAGCGGTAGCGTATAATCACTCCCTTCATCATGCGTGTACCCAGGCAATAATTGCGGCGACAATAAAGGTAAAAACAAAGGCAAAAAGGTTCCGCAGTATGGTGGCCTTTCTGCCGAAGTAGCTTATCTCCACCGGAAAGGTAACGACCCCCACCATCATCAGGGCCGAAACAAAGGCGGCTATCTGCATATACCCTGCCCCGTTCTGCAGCAGCAGCGACGCAGTTGGAAAGGCGACAAAACCGGGGATCAGGGTAAGTGCACCTACCAGGGCCGCGATGATGGTACCGATCCAGCCTGACTCGACTCCGATAATCCGGGATATAAGCCGCGGATTCAGCACGGCGATCATGATCCCCGTCAAAATAAGCACCCCCAGAAACTGGGGCATGATATTTTCGAAGGCCTTCCAGGCCTTTTTCAGCGCCATGAGCGTCTTTTTCCTGTCCCTGAAAACAGATACACCCAGTGCCGCCAGTGTTATCATATAGAGGACTGTTGTCATTGCTTTTCCCCAAACCTGTAGCGGCGGCTACTTCAGTTCCTCGATATAGCGCGAAAGCTTGGTACTCCGCTCCTGGAACTCGCTCAGTTTCTCCCGCTCCTTGGCTATGACCTCTTCCGGGGCGTTGGAGATAAACTTGTCGTTGGAGAGCTTTCCTTCGGTGGATTTTATCAGCTTCATGAGCTTGCCGATTTCTTTTTCCATCTTGGCGCTTTCCGCTTCCGCATCGATAGCGTCCCTGATATACACGAAACTCTCATACCCGCTTCCCGCCACTGGAATAGCTCCATCGTCGATGTTGATATCATCGCCGATTAGCAGCTCGGAGGCGCTCATCAGGTTTTTCGCCAGGGCGCTATGGTCCCGGAAAAAATCGGCGGCGGAGAAACCGGGGTCCACTTTTACAAGAACCCGAACCTTTTTCTCCGGAGGAACGGTAAACTCGCTGCGAAGGGTTCGTACTCCCCGGATCATGTCCTGAAGCAGACCAAACTGCCGGACCGTCGCATCCGCCCGGCGCTCTTCACGATATTCAGGATATTTAGCGGTAATCAGAATTCCCTTCTTGAGTGGGAGTTTCTGGTAGATCTCTTCGGTCAGAAAGGAGACGAAGGGATGCAAAAGCCTCAGGGATTCTTCCAGAATCGCCGCTAGGAGGCTTGCCGACCGGTCCCTCTCGGCCTCGTCGTCGGAATAGAGTGAAAGCTTCGACGCCTCGATGTACCAGTCGCAGAAGTCGTTCCAGAAGAATTCGTAAACGGCCTGGGCGGCTTCGTTGAAGCGATAGCCGGTAATGGCGCGGTCCACCGTTGCTGCGGCCTCGTTGAGCTGATGCAGTATCCAGCGGTCCACCTGCTTCAGTTCGCAATCGTCCAGAGCTTTGAGAGTCCGTCCTTCCATGTTCATCAGAAGGAAGCGGGCGGCGTTCCATATCTTGTTCGCAAACTTGCTGCCCAGCTTGAAGCTGTCCATATCAATCAGGATATCCTGACCCTGGGACGCAAGGAAAACAAGGGTAAAGCGCATGGCATCCGCCCCGTAGGTATCGACGACATCCAGGGGATCAATACCGTTACCCAGGGATTTGGACATTTTTCGGCCCTGTTTGTCCCGGACCAGTCCCGTTATATAGATGTCCCGAAAGGGGACCTTTTCCATGAACTCAAGTCCCGCCATGATCATTCGGGATACCCAGAAAAAGATGATATCGTAGCCGGTCACCAGCGCGGTGGTGGGATAAAAACGTTTAAGGTCTTCAGTTTTCCCGGGCCAGCCGAGGGTGGAGAACGGCCAGAGCCAGGAGGAGAACCAGGTATCCAGAACGTCTTCGTCCTGACGGATCTTTTTCGAGCCGCATTTAGAACAGGCTTCCGGGTCTTCCCGCAGCACCATGGTCTCGCCGCACTCGTCGCAGTACCAGACGGGAATCCTGTGGCCCCACCAGAGCTGCCGGGAAATACACCAGTCCCTGATTCCTTCCAGCCAGTTGCGGTAGGTATTTTCCCACTTTCGGGGGAAAAAGATGATCTCTTCCTTGCGCCAGGCGTCAAGGGCTTTGTCGGCCAGGGAGCGCATACGCACGAACCACTGCTCCGACAGATAGGGCTCTATGACGGTATCGCAGCGGTAGCAGTGCCCGACCTGGTGAACATGCTCCTTTGAATCGACCACCACGCCAAGCCGGTCCAGGGCTTCGAGCACCTTTTTCCTGGCCTCCGGAACCGCCAGCCCCCGGAACTCTTCCGGAACGTTTTCGTTCATGCTTGCGTCTTCCGCCAGAACGTTTATTACTTCGAGATTATGCCGCTTTCCGATCTCCCAGTCGTTGGGGTCGTGGGCGGGGGTTATTTTTACCGCGCCGGAGCCGAACTCCCTGTCAACGTAGCTGTCTGCAATGATCGGTATAAGCCGGTCCGCCAGGGGAAGGCGCACATTCCTGCCCACCAGCCGGGTGTATCGCTCATCCTCGGGATGCACCGCCACCGCGGTGTCGCCGAGCATGGTTTCCGGCCTCGTCGTGGCAACCTGAATGTGACCCGAACCGTCCTCCAGAGGATACTTGAGCCAGGTCAGCCTGCCGTGAGCCTCCTGGTGTTCAACTTCATCATCCGCCAGGGCCGTACCGCAGGAGGGGCACCAGTTGACCAGGTAATTGCCTTTATAGATCAGTCCCCGTTCGTAGAGGGAGACAAATACCTCCCGAACAGCAGTGGACAGTCCCTCATCCAGGGTAAATCGCTCCCGGCTCCAGTCGCAGGAGGCGCCGATTTTCTTGAGCTGACGGGTAATGACGCCGTGGTGCTCCTCTTTTACCTTCCATGTCTCCTGTACAAACTTCTCTCTGCCAATATCATGCCGGCTGGTCCCCCGGGCTTTCAGGCGCCGTTCCACGACATTCTGGGTAGCGATGCCCGCATGGTCCGTTCCCGGAACCCAGAGGGTCGGAACGCCCTTCATGCGGTAAAAACGGATAAGGATATCCTGCAGGGTATTGTTAAGGCCATGTCCCATATGCAGGACACCGGTTACGTTGGGAGGGGGAATTACGATAACAAAAGGGGATTCATGGGCATCGCCCTCAGGAGCAAAGGCGTTCTGGTCCTCCCACATGGCATAGATTCGGTCTTCAAAATCCTTGGGATTATATGCTTTCGGTAACATTTCCGTACCCATGAAGATCTCCTGTTGTCTGGTAATGGGGCCCATAGTACCAGAGAGACAGTTTCTCTTCAACTGTTGTTCAGGCAATATGATCTGGAAGCGCTGACGGCTTTGGTGTACACTGCATTATTATGAACCGAGCCTGCGGATTACGTCTGTTCCCCGCTCTGTTGAGCCTGCTTCTGGTCACTCTGTTCTCTCTTAACCTTTATGCCCAGTCAGGGGATGCCCCTCGGGCGGAAGAATCCCGATCGGTTACCGCAAACCAGCGGACTGCCCTTGCGGAGGAGATATCCCTGCTCCGGATTCTCCCGCCCGCACTGGTACAACGCAGTTTTGCCCAGGTTCCCCGCCATCGTTTTATTTCCGGGTCTCCCCAGGCCCTGGCGTATACAAACAGTCCGCTGCCTCTGGGAGCCGGGGTATTGATACCCAGCCCGGAGGAACATGCCAGGATGATGGCTGCAGCGGGAGAGCTTTCGGGGACATCTGTTCTGGTGGCGGGACCTGAATCGGGCTACCTTGCCGCCCTGGTCTCCAGGATAGCCGACAGGGTTGTTCAGGTTGAGTTTATCCCCTCCCGGGCCCAGGACTTCATTACACTCTTTGAGGAACTGGAATACGACAATATTGAAGTTGTAAGCGGAAAAGAGATTCTGGAACAGGATACGGTAAATCGCTACGACAGGATTCTTCTTGCCTACGGAACCGAGACCATTCCCCTGCCTCTTATAGCCCGGCTCAGTCAATCGGGTACCCTCGCGGCGGTGCTCAGCTATCAGCAGGGAGAACAGCTTCTTATCGAGTACCGCAGAGTGCGCAACGGCGCCTCTCTTCGGGTAGTGGACAGGGTATTCTTTCCGGGGGGATGATTATTTTCGCAGGTTCATGGATCCCTGACGTCGGGCTTTTTCGATCTTCTCCATTTTGCGGTAGTACTTGGCCTGCTTTTCGATCTCTTCTATGTCCGAAACATGGATATGATTATCTACGATTTTGACCTTGGAATTCTGAAAGAGTTTCTGTAACACCAGGTTCAGCTCTTCCTTCGGAAGCCCTACCATATTGCCCAGCTCCTTGGGACCGAGGTCGAAGGTGTACGCCTCAGAGGAAATGGGAATCCTCAGCTTTTCAAGCTGAATAAGAAGGGCATCGTAGAGCCGTCCCACTGGGTCGGAGAGCTGCGTGTTGGCAAGCTGCTTGTAGATAAACCAGATTCGTTCAGAGAGGATCTGGGTAAGCTTCGAGATAAGCTGGGGCTGGTTGGAGACCATACGGGTAAAGTT
>Ga0334900_1001322_pt1 | contig 27570 bp, 30 predicted proteins | sample GraSluR3_MG_2_FD_207231 | JGI IMG/M metagenome (GOLD analysis project Ga0334900, IMG submission 207231) | Sludge microbial communities from methane-producing bioreactor in Wageningen University, Netherlands - Granular Sludge_31_08-R3 | ecosystem: Engineered > Bioreactor > Anaerobic >...
GGGTAGGCCACTCGGCTCCTTTATGTTCCTAGGACCAACAGGAGTAGGTAAAACAGAAACAGCCAAGGCCTTAGCAGAGTTTCTATTCAACGACGAAAATGCAATGATTAGGGTTGATATGTCTGAGTATATGGAAAAGTTTGATGTATCTAAAATGATAGGAAGTCCTCCTGGATATGTTGGACATGAAGAAGGGGGACAGCTAACTGATAAAGTAAGAAGAAGACCTTACAGCGTAATATTATTAGATGAAGTTGAGAAAGCTCACAGCGAAGTTTTTAATATTTTATTACAAGTTCTTGAAGATGGGCGACTAACTGATTCTAAAGGAAGAGTCGTTTCATTTAAAAATACAATTTTAATAATGACATCAAATATTGGTTCTGATATTATTGCTAAAGAAGCACCACTTGGTTTTGTTGATAATGGAAAGGTAAGTCAAAAAGAAGGACTAAAAGACAAAGTTCAAGATGCTCTTAAAGAAAAGTTTAGACCAGAATTTATTAATAGAATTGATGAAATTGTTATCTTTGATTACTTAGGTTCTGAAGAAATTAAGCAAATTGTTGACTTAGAGCTTAAGAAAGTTCAAAAACGACTAGAGAAAAAAGATATTAAAATATCAGTCAGTGAAAAGGCAAGACAATTACTTGCAGAAAAGGGCTTTGATCCATCGCTAGGAGCAAGACCACTAAAAAGAATTATTCAAAAACTTATACTAGACCCAATGGCTTTTAGAATTGTTATTGGAGAAATAAAAGATGGGGACAAAATCCAAGTTGAAGCAGAGAAGAAAGAAATTGTCTTAAAATTATTTTCAAAGAAAAGATCTTTAGTAAAATCTAAGAAATAAAAATATGAAAAAAATATTAGGTTGGACTCTTATTATTTTAGGAATATTTATGGTTTTTGGCACGATTTATTCAACATATCTTAACTTTACTGGACAAAGTGATTTTCCTCAGATATTCACTGTCCAGGAAGTTGAGGTCGCACCTAAGACAGGTGGATTAGAAGATCAGATAGGGGGAATGATTAGGGAGTATATTAAAGAAATATTGCCCCAAGACACAACAACGCAGATGCTTAATATGTTTGCTTGGATAATGTTTGCTGTCTTTCTTGTATATTCTGGTTCAAAGCTTGTAAGTATAGGGGCAGTTCTTCTAAGAAATCCTAAGAAAGAGGATTAGGTATTGACGAATCAACATCATATTTCAAATATGATACATTAGTGTCATATTTATGAAAAGCAAACAGTGTGCAGCATTTTTTTACTAGAAAAAGGAATTGAATCATTCTTGGAGAAAACTGCAATAAAGATATTTATATTGCAGTTTTTAGCGAAAAATTGCAATAAGGATAGTTATATTGCAACTTTTTGCAATATATGATAATATAAAAGAATGAAAAACGAGAAAAAATACAATTCCGGAAGTTATAAAAAGTATTTTCAGGGAAAAGATTACGAATATCAAAGTTTTTTACCTTCAAGTGTTAATTGTTATTATGAATGGGAAGATAAAAGAATTTTTCCTTTATTAGAAGATGCCATTAGACTTGTGGGAGAATTAAATGCTTATTCTTTTCTTGTCCCTGATGTAGATTTTTTTATTCAAATGCACGTTAAGAATGAGGCTTTAAAGTCTAGTCGTATTGAAGGAACAAGGACTGAAATGGATGAAGTAATTTTACCAGAAGAAGAAATTATGCCAGAAAAAAGAGATGATTGGTCTGAAGTGCAGAACTACATTAAAGCAATTAATTATAGTATTGCTAAATTAGATGAAATGCCAGTATCAATGAGATTGCTAGAAAAATCTCATGAAATTCTTCTTTCTGGGGTTCGAGGTAAAGAAAAACAGCCAGGACAAGTACGTACTGCTCAAAATTGGATAGGGGGATCAAATATTAATACAGCTTCTTTTATTCCGCCGCACCCAGATGATATGAGAGCTTCTTTGACCGACTTAGAATTATTTTGGCATAATAAAAAAATAAATATGCCTAATCTTATAAAAATAGCAATATCTCATTATCAGTTTGAAACAATTCATCCTTTTAATGATGGTAACGGAAGAATTGGTCGCATGTTGATTACTCTTCATTTAATCGAGCTTGGTATTTTACAAAAACCAACACTTTATCTTTCAGATTATTTTGAAAGAAATAAGGGTGCATATTATGATGCTCTCACTTTTGTTAGAGATCGTAACAATATGGATCAATGGATTATATTCTTTCTTTCTGCTGTTATCGAAACAGCAAAAAAAAGCAAAGATACTTTTAGAAAGATTATTTCTTTAAGAGAATCGTATGAACAAAGAATTATAAAGAATGATCGGAAGGTCAAGTTAATGAATGATCTGTTGTTGCGATTATTTTCAAATCCTGCAATTAAGATTTCAGATGTTTCAAATTTATTAGGAAAATCAATTAGTACCAGTAACAATTTAATAAAAGAGATGGAGAGGATGGGCATATTAAAAGAAATAACAGGATTTTCTCGAAATAGAATATTTATTCTTCATGAATACATAGACATATTTAGGGGTTAAAAATTATAAATAATGACAATAAAGAAAGCACCAATACATTATTGGTGTTTTCTATATTATGCATTAAATACACATTATTTTACTCTGTTGACAAAATAGAAACTATGATATACTGGAATAGATAATGATACATAATTATAAGTTATATGATTATGAACAAGAACATGCTTTATAGCGATAAATTTAAAAACCTTGTTTTATACATTCTCTCAAAAGATAGCTACAAAGAGGAGGGTATAAAGAAATTAAATAAAATTCTATATTTTATCGATTTTTATTTTTACAGAGAAAACAATAAATTTATATCTGATGTTAAATATGCGAAGGCAGGAAGGGGGCCGATTATTAATAATTATAAAAAAATATTTGGGCAGATGGTAGAAGATGGATTACTAGAACGGGATGAAAGTTTTGGACCAGTAAACCATAAAGCAAAAGCAGAGTTTGATATTTCTAAATTTTCTTCTAAAGAGATTGATCATATTAATAATGTCTTAGATAAATATGGAAAGCTTTCCTCTATGGAATTAGAGAGTATTTCGCATGAACAACAACCATGGATTTTGACAAAAGCAGACGGCGATATTATTGACCCAGATTTAGCACTACTTATTGATGATGGGCTAGCTGATAGCACAGAAATTCTTGATGAAGAATTAAAGAAAGAACTGATAGATTTAGCTAATAAGGCCTAAACTTCTATGGTAATAATAGAAGTTATACCTTCATTAGAAAAAATAGTAGAATCTAGTGATAAGTTAACTAAGAAGTTGTTTTCAAAACAAAAAGAATTTATGGAAATAAATCCTAATTATCCTTCACTGGGTAAGACTAAGCTAAAAAATATTAAAGATAAATACGGCAATGATTTGTTTGAAATAAGATTGGATGGAAAAAGAAGAATAGTTTTAATAGAAAAAGAACAAAATCAGCATTATGTTTGGTTAAAAATTTGCAGTCACGATGAGATTAAAAGAAATAATATTATCTTTGCTGATGGTTGCTATGAAATGGATTAGCTAGATAATTAATTTTCCAAGATAAGTGGCATTAGCCATGTTTTTTATTTTAATAAAACAAACTTTTTTTAGATTGAAAAAAGAGGAGTAGCTGTAAAACTGCAATAAAGATAGATTAATTATTAGAGATTGACATACTTTGCTGATTGAATTATAAAGGAGCTGGTGCTTTAGCATGCAGCTCTTTTCTAAAAAAGAAGATGATAAATCTGCTGATAAGCTTTCAAGGCTTTTATCAGCTGGAATTGTTTTTGAAGAAGCTATTAAGATTCTTCAAAAAGAAGGGAATCTTTCTTTTGAGTTTTTTTCAACCTTAAGTTTTGAAAAACTTGAAAGAATAAGGAACAGCAACTCTGAGCCAAGCTCCTTACATCGAATAGCTCTAGTTGAAATGTTCAAAAAAGAACAGACACTTCCTTTCTGGAAAGGGTGGTATATAAAATATTGTCTCTATTACTATGATTACAATCACTTCCCACCAACCGAACTAGTAAGAAGAAAAATCATGGAGGGAATGAAAGAGGATATGAATGAATATGTTTTCACATATACAGAGATGACAAAGACATTCATTATCTCATACGAGAGAGAATACAAAGATGCCAACCCTTATGAAGTTGATAAGTTGAGACAGAGCTGTCTTGACTGGATTAAATCAACAATCCTTCCAGATGACCTCATATTATTCCTTGAGGAAGAAAAGGAACTTGAGAAATTTCCAATTCCGGAAAAGATGCCAAATAAAGAAGCGATGTCTGTTAAGACAGAGCTTAGTGAAGCATGGAGGAGTTATTATAAAAATAGATAGCCCTCTTTTTTTTGACAAAATAATAAAATTGATTTACCTTTATACTATCATTTGAGGTGATTTATGAGGGTACTTGAAAACTTAAAAGAAGAAGCACTGATTGGCGAAAAGGTAAAGAGGGGATTTACTCGTGCTGATGCTGTTGTATCACTTTGGCATCAAAACAAGATTTCTCTTCCATGGTTAAAAAAGCAACGCTTTTTGTGGTTCCCACTTGTAGCGTCAGGAGACAAAGAAATAATTGACATTATTGTCGATATGGCAATTCAAAACGGAGACATTGTCTTTTGGGCAGACATTGCCAAATCATCAATTCCATTTTCTAAAGATCTCTTGATAAAAGAAACAGAAAAGCAACTAGTAAATAGTTGGATGTGTATCTATGCACTAAGAGAGTTTCATGGATCTTTCATCTATCCAGAGATAACCAATATCTGTCTTTCAAAGCTAGAAGAATATCCTTTCGTCTTTGATGAGTGGAACAGGTTTGTTGGAGACAACAAGAAATTCAGAGAGAAATTGATAGGCAATGTTATCAAAAATCAGGACTCTATTACACGAGTTGAGCACTGGTTGTGGATAAACAACAATCTCCACGAAATCAAAGATTTGGCAAACAAAAAATTGGGGTTGAAATATGATTAACCAAGAAAGAGAAGAGATAAGAGAGAGGTTGGTAATCCTTGTGTCCATCTTTGCTTTCCTTGTTCTTTTGCTTGTTTTCATACCATTCATTCTCATCGGTAGTGCTTCAATGAAAATCATTGAAGCATTTAAAAACGTCAGAACAGACGTTAAAATCCAGAACATTTAGTTCTGTTTTTTTGTTCGTTGACTTTTCATTGTCTTTATCCTATAATACGACTTAATGCAGGAGGAGAAGATTATAAAGCTAACCAATGCCTTATACAAGGTAACTGGACTCTTTCCAAAAGAGGAGCCTCTTAAGTTTGCTATTAGAAAAGAGGCGTTAGACATATTATTTTTCTCTAATGTTGCCTATGGAAAATCTATCTCATATGCGGCTGACAAAAGAGAGGAAGCGGCTAAGAAGGTCTTTACTAAAATTGAACTTTTAAAGACCTATTTTTCTATTGCAAAAGAACAAGAGTGGTCAGACAGTGAAAACTTTGTAATCTTAGAAAATCAATACAATTTATTCAAAGAATCCTTTTTGCCAAAGATAACTAAAAAAGAAGAAAAGCCAGTAGTTGTTAAAGAAGAAAAACCAGCAATTCAGAAAGAAATCAAAAAGAGTAGAAGTATTAATTATGAAGCGCTTTCATCGGTCCAATTGAAAGTATTAGAAATGCTTCAAAATCATGGACAATTGAAACCCACCCAGATATGTGACTTTTTTCCAGAGATGAATCCTCGAACTATTAGAAGGGAACTGAAGGGACTAAAAGATTTAAACATATTATTAATGGTTGGAGGAGGAAAGACAACATTATATGAAATAAACCAAGCTTATTGATTCTGGACACAACCTGGACACGACTTGGACAAAGATTTGTCCACTTGGACACAACTTGGACAACCTGGACACCATTCTGGACAATGTGGACACAATGTGGACAACTTGGACACAATGTGGACAATACTTGGACACCATTCTGGACATTAATAATTTAAAATGGAGACAAATAATTTCAAAGAACAATTCTTTTCGCAGATATATGATGAGCATGTAGATAAGATCTACCGTTTTGTTTTTTTTAAGGTAAACAATGAATCACTAGCTCAAGACATTACATCAGAGACATTCACTCGCCTATGGAAAGAAATCTCAGAAGACAAGGAAATTAAAAATCCCCATGGTTTCCTTTTCAAGGTTGCTAGAAATCTGACCTTTGACTATTACAGGACAAAAGACCGCAATCCAATTAACATGGACAACTTGGACACCATTCTGGACAAGAACCAGGACATTGAGAAAGAAGCTGTCCATAATGATGATATGAGAGTAGTTCTAGCAGCAATGGACAAATTAAATGATGATCACAGAGTGGCTCTTTCAATGTATTACATTGAGCAAGAGCCAGTATCAGAAGTTGCTAAAGCACTAGGCAAGTCCAATGGGGCAACTAGAGTAGCTATTCATAGAGCAATGAGAGAGCTCAAGAAGTTCATGGAAGCATAGTTGTTATTTTATTTAATATTATATATAATAAACATAACATTGTAATAAGATAACGCTTATCGCGTCTATTATTAAAGAAGATATGAAATATAAAAATACATTAAATAAAGGGTCTGTTAGATATATAATCTTTGAAGAAGATAATGTTTGGTATGGTGTTGCCCTTGAGTTTAACATTGTTGAGTCAGGGGATAATCCTACAGAAGTCATCTCTTTGCTATTTGAATCTATTGAAGGATACATTGAAGCAGCAAGAAAGATTAAATCTAGACCAATGCCATTAAATCAAAAGCCAGACAAGGAATACGAAGATATGTGGCAAAAGCTTGAAGAAGAGGGAAAATTAGACGAAAAACAAGTATATTCCTTTGGTCGAAACCCATTTAACTCTTTAGTTTGTGCCTGATTATGAGCAAAAGTTTTTTTAACTGGACATTTAATCAAGTTACAAGATTTTTAAACAAGAATGGTTTCTTTTATACTCATGCGAAGGGAAGTCATCATTACTATACTGGAATAAGGAATCATGAAACAAAAATAGTCGTTGTTCCTTTCCATGGATCAAAGCCAATAAAACCAAGGACCTTTAAGAGTATAGTATTACAATCAGGAATACCTATTGATAAGTGGATGGTGTAACAAAACACGCCTTTGCGCGTCTGTAATATATAGAGACATGGAAGAAATAAACATAATTAAAAAACTAGAATCCCTTAAAGCAACAAAACCCAATAACGAATGGGTTATTTCTGCTAAGAGAGATATCCTTTCTAAAGAGTTTGTTAAAGAAGAAACAACATCTACTTTTGCAACTTTCATATCAACATGTTCTCGCATCTTCGAAACACCTAGAATCCTTGCTCCCGCATTATCAGTTATGATTGTTGCAGTATTTGGCTTTGCACTATTCTCATCACAAAGCACAATGCCAGGAGACAGCCTATACTCACTTAAGAAAGCATATGATCAAGTAGCAACATCATTCCTTCCAGCAGACATGCAAGCAATTGCTAGGATCAATCAAGCAGACAAGCTTTTAGTTCAACTTGACAACATTTCAAAATCAAGCGACAATGCTAATAGAAATATTGAAGCAGGAGTGGAAGAAGTTAAAAAAGCCATATCTATTGCTTCTAGGGAAATCAAAAGAGTTCCTGAAGAAAAACAGGCAGGTCTTGTTGCTCAGCTAGTTTCAAGAGTAAGCGAAGTTGAAAAAACAACTAACGCTTCAATAATGGATAGTGAAAGTGAAGAGATCATTTACAGTGTATTCATTAAAAGTGAAATTAAAGAGTTTGAATCAAATAAAGATAATTTAACAGAAAGTCAATTAGAGCTTCTTAACAATGCTAAGGAGTATTTTGCGCTTGGTGACTATGCATCAGCAATGTCATCACTATACTCTATACAGCCAATAATAGAAGAAGAGGAAGAAGAATAACGCCTCTATCCTCTGCTCACTACATCATAGTAGCGGACAGAGAATAGATGCGAGAGAAGAAAGTATCCATTCCTTTAACAGGTTCATCTTTAGGGTTAGATTCCTTAAGGATGATCCTTAAAGAGGAATGGAAAGAAGTTGTTGGGGTCCTATTCATTGTCATTCTGTTTTGTCCAAGTGGACAAAGCAGAGTGACAAAAATAGGAACTCATGGTCGACAATGACTAATAATAAAAGGTTAATAAAAACAAATATTAAAACAAACATGAGTACAAAAAAATTCGGTATAGTCGCAGGTTTAGTGTTTGCTTTATCTATAGTATTGTCACCAGCAGCTTCAGCTTGCTCATTGCAAGATCTATCAAGCTGTGACAACAACGGCCTAATGGCATTGATTCTTCAATTGCTAGCAGGTCAGACAACTACTCAGCCAACAACGACACCAGCAATCACTGGTATCCCAGCTGGGTTTCAGTTCAATACTAACTTAAAGCTTGGCTCAACAGGTAACGACGTAAAGTACCTACAAATTTTCTTAAATTCTGACTCAGCTACTGCCGTTGGAAACGCAGGAAGTGAAACATCTTACTTCGGTTCAATGACACAAGCAGCTGTAGTTAAATTTCAAAACAAGTATGCTTCTGAAGTATTAACTCCTTACGGCTTATCAGCTGGAACAGGATTCTTCGGAACATCATCAAGAGCAAAGGCTAATGCAATGCTAAGTTCAGGAACAACAACACCAACAACTCCAACAACACCTACAACACCAGCAACAGGAGAATACACAGTATCATTAGCATCAAATCAGCCATCAGGAACATTAGCATCTGGTTCAGCATACAACACAATGCTAAAAGTTAACGTTTCTGCAGGAGCTTCAACTCAAACTATTACAAGCGTAACAGTTGAGAGAACTGGGCTTTCTCTAGATTCAAACGTTGACGGAGTATTGGTAGCTGACGAAGATGGAGTAAGATATGGCAACATTATTACTCTTGCTAGCGGAAAGGCTACTATTTCTTTCCCATCACAACCAATTACGGTTGCTGCTGGAACATCAAAGACAATTTTAGTTCAGTACAACCTAGTATCAGGATCTATGTCTGGTACAATTGGTGCTAAAGTAACAGCTATGTCAGGTTCTCCAGCTGGATTACCTCTAGTTGGTTCAACTTTCAATTTAGTTGATGGTACTAACACATTGGGTGGAATTACTGTCGCTAAAAAAGATGTAACAACAGGCTCAGCAGTTCAAAAAGATATTGGAACTGTTGGATATGATATTGCTAAATTTACATTAGCTGAATCTGGATCAAAAGAAGACATTTATCTAAGCAAGCTAACTGTTTATCAAAATGGTACAGCTGCTGACGGTGATGTTACAAACATCAAATTAGTTGCTTACGATGGAACAGTTTTATCAACTGTTGCTTCAACAACTAACAGAGAAGCTACATTTGATTTATCAGCAAGCCCTTACAAAATTGGAAAGGGTGTTTCAAGAGATTTCACAATTAGAATTGATGTTACAAGTGGTTCTTCAAGAACAGTTCAATTCACTATCCAAAATAACTACGATGTAGTTGTTAAGGGTGCTGACACTGGAATGGGAATACTTTCAAGTTCAACATTCCCAGTTGGAAATACAGCAGACTTGAACACTGTTAGCATCAACGCAGGAAGTTTGTCAGTAAGCAGAGATTCAACATCTCCTTCAGGAACAATCAGCATTGGTTCACAAGATGTTGTTCTAGCTACATACAAATTTGAAGCTAGAGGTGAAGACATTGAAGTAAGAACTATAAAAGCAAAGATCGTTGGTTCAACTCTTGCAACTACTGATTTTTCAGGAACTGTAAGATTGGTGACAGAAGATGGTCAAAGTATTGCTAGCGTTGCAACAGGAACAACAAACTTAATTGGTACAGATCCTAGTGGTGCTACAATAACACTATCTCCTTACTACACAATCCCAGCAGGTCAATCAAAGAAAATTAGTGTAGTAGTTGATACTTCAAGCACTATGGAATCTACAGATCAACCAGTTGCTTCAATTGAAGATATTTACTACAAGAAAGTTCTAACTAACTCTTATGCAACAGCTTCTTCAAGCACTTGGATTCCTGGAAACACAATGACAGCTTCACAAGGAACTCTAACAATTGGAAAGAATGCTGCATTAGGTAACAGCAACAAAGTTAAAGGACAAAATGAAGTAAAGATTGGTTCATACTTGCTACAAACAAATTCAACAGAAGGTGTTAACGTTTCAAGTATTGCTATCAAGTTAACTTCTTCAACAGATGCAGCCATTACTGGAATCTCTAACCTAATGATTAAGAATGGAAGCACACTACTTGGTCAATCAGTTTCTTCTCCTGCAGTAGGAAAGAATAGTGCCTATGGTGTAGCAAATTCAATCAACGTTGCAGGTCAATTAAACATTCCTGCAAGCACAACTGTACAACTTGATGTATATGTTGATCTTGGATCTTCTACAAACGCTGCAAACATAACATCTGAAATTGATATAGATGGAGTTACAGGAACAGGATCAACTTCAAGCGTTTCAGTTACTGGTCCTAGCTCAGCAAAAGTTGGCCAAACAATGGAACTTGTTGCTGGCGGAACACTAGAAGTAAGTATTGATACTTCATCAGCACCTGCTTCTCAATTCTTAGTAGGTGGTCTATCAGGTATTGAAATGGCTAAAATTAAGCTATACGGTACTATTGAAGACATGAAAGTTGAAAGATTAGAATTGAAGTCAGTTAACGGTGCTGGAAATATCGCACAAGTTAAACTATTAGGAACAGGACTATCAACTGATCCTACAGCATCTCTATTAGCTGGCGTTGCAACATTTACATTCCCAGGTGGAAGTGAAATCTTAGTTCCTGCTTACAGCACAAAGATTATTACAGTTGCTGTTGATACAACAAACGTTGGAACTATCGTAGCTGGAAACCTAGGAGTAATTGGATTCGGCACAATGAATGTTAAAGGTGCAGGATCAAGCAACACTGTTCTAGAGACAGTTACAGGCTCATATCAAAAAACAATAGCAAATGCTGAAATGTCAGATGTTGCTGTTGGTGATGTTATCTACTTCACAAAGAATGCTGTTTCAGGCAACACAACTCCTGGATATTACATGGTTACTGCTGGTCACAATGCAAATTGGACTACTGACGGTGTAACATTGAACGGCACAGCAACTGTATTCGCAGTTGACGACAAGGTTTCTGTTTTGACAAAGGTGGCATATGATACTATTACTAGTGATGACAAACTTGCCTCAACAGCTATCTCAAAAGGTGATATAGTTTATGTTAATAAAGGTACTACAGGAGGATTCTACGTAGTAGCTACATCTGTTGCTGCAAATAATACAGGAGTAAATGTTGCAATACCTGGGGTTATTCTCGCTGAAAATGATAAAGTTACAAAGCTAACAAACGCAAATGCATTATTCAGCAACACAGTACAATTTGAAGAAGTTAAACCAATAATTTCTAAGAATTCTTCAAGCCCAGCAGGCACAACAAGTGGAACAGCTGAGCAAATTGTTGCAATGTTTGATGTAAAAGCTGAAGGACAAAGAGATCTAAGCTTTAGTTCATTAACACTAGAAAAAGGTGGAAACAATAATCCATCTAAGAATGTAACAAAGTTCTACCTATACAATGGAGGAACAAAGTTAGCCGAGGTTGCTTCAACTTCTGCAGTTGGTTCAACAGCTCATACAACAACAGCTCAAACAACCCTAATCATTAAAACTGGTGCAACTGCGGCTATTAACTCAATAGGAGATATTTCAGCTACTGAATATGCAACATGGAAAGTAGGAGACACCTTAATAATTGATGATGGAACAAATACTAATGTTACTACTATTACTGCAATGGAGGCATATGATGATGGTTGCACAATAACAGTTAACAATGCTGTTACATTAGTAGCGGATGCAACTGTGAACATTTACAACAACAGAGTACACTTTGCTTCTGATTCTTCAACAGGATTGGGTGCTCAGACAATTACTGCAGGTCAAACAATGACTCTAACAGTAAAAGCTGACACACAAAATGTTAAGACAGATGCAAATTCTGGTACAACTGTTAACTTCACAATGTCTGTTCCAGGATCAACAGGTCCTCTACAAACAACAGCAGGTGGATTAACATGGACATACACTAAGCTTGGATCAGGAACAGCATACTCTGGAACACTAACTGATTCATACCCTGTAATGGCTAACACTCTAAGCTACTAATAGTTTAGTTCAATCTTCTAGTCATTTCTTGTGGGCTTGACTAAAAGAAAATGATTAACCTCCCTTCGGGGAGGTTTTTCATTTATCTTTTTTTGTTCTCAATTTATCTTTAACGTTTTACTTACTTGTTTTTTAAATCGGATTTTAATTATTGAAAAGCAATCTTGATAATAATTCTCATTTTTGATATATTATTTATATGACAAACAAAAACAAATATATTTTAATTGGTGTTTTAATTATAATTGCCCTTGTTTCATTATTCTTTTTAATGAATAAGAGTAATGAAGATGTTATAAATAATGGAGAGGTTATTAATAATGAAAATGAATTAAATCAAGAGGATATTTTAAGAGAAAAAACTCTTGTTGCTGTAGGAAAGTCTAATGACGGAGATAAAGAAGGAGCCCTAAATGATTACCTTTCTTTATTAGAAGAATATCCTAATGATTTATTATTATTAAACAATACAGCTGTTCTTTATTCAGATATGGGAAAGTGGGAAAAATCAGAAGAGTATTATTTAAGATTATTGGAGGCATATCCTACTCTTACACAGGGATACAGAATGTTAGCATATCTGTATCAATATCGCTTTGATGATGGAGAAGAAAAAGCGTTAGCATTGATAGAAGAAGGGCTAATAAAAACAGACAACGATCCTAATTTAATTAGATGGTTAATTGGTTACTACACTGAGAAAGATAATGAAGAAATGAAGGATTATTATTTAGAAATGATTGGAGAGTAATAGGGGAGATAAAAATGGGCATCGGCCTATTTTTATTTTAATCTTTTTGTGATAATATTATCTTATGAAATTAAGGAAAATAGATTGTATTAAAATCAGTTTTGTTTTTTTGTTTTTGTTGCTTTTAATGCCATCTTTGGTTTTGGGTTACAGCATTGGAGCACAAACAAATTTCTATACTGAAAAAGGCCTAACTGAGGATAATAAAGAAAATGTGACAGCAACATTAATAAGTTCTCCCGATAAACTTCATTTCTATATTGAAACAAGTTTTTGGAATTCAAAAGACGATAATACTAAAAAAGAAATTAAAGATTCTTTAGATGCTTTAAGTAAAGAGTTTAATGAGGTCATATATCCTCAATTAACATCTTCTTTTGGCAAAGAAGCACTAAGAGGGCCAGACAGAGACGAAAGAATAACAGTTGTGTTTCATAGTTTGAAAGATGGAGCGAACGGATATATTAGAAACATTGACGCTTATGAAAAAGCAATGAATCCATTTTCAAACGCAAGAAAGTTGATATATCTTAATACTGATTTAATTTCTGGAGATTGGCTTAAGGAAACATTGGCTCATGAGCTTGTTCATTTAATTACTCTTAATAAAAAGGATTTAGAGTATGGAATAATTGAAGATAAATGGTTAAATGAAGCTAGGGCTGAATATGCTGTTACATTGTTGGGGTATAATAAGGAGGGGGGATATATTGATAAAAGGATTGCTTCTTTTATAGAAAAACCATATACATCTTTAGCAAGTTGGGACAATTCTTCTTATGACTATGGAGTTATTAACTCATTTATTCATTATTTAGTTGATCATTATGGAATTGATATTTTAATTGACTCTTTGAATTCTTCAAAAAAAGGAATAGAAAGCATTAATGAGGCGTTATTAAAAAATGGAATTAAAGATAACTTTTCTGATATTTTTATTAATTGGTCTATTGCTGTATATATTAATGACTGTTCTGCGGGAGAAAAATACTGTTTTAAGGATGAAAACTTTCAAGGTAGAACAATTATTCCATTTAATAACTTTTTACCCCTTTCTGGAGAAAGCACACTTTATGCTGGACAAGTATTAAACAATTATTCAGCTCATTGGCAAAGATATGTTGGAGGAAGGGGAGAGCTAAAGGTTAGTTTTTCAAATCCATCAGGCGTCGTTTCAAAATTGCCATATATTGTTAAAAATATCTCTGGTAAAAATGATGTCCGTTTTATAGATATTTCTGGACAAGAAGTAGAATTGATAATATCAAATTTTGGAAAAGATGTTAGCAGCGTTATTTTTATTCCTGTAGCAATTAATGAAAACACTAACACCAACAACAATGAATCATATTTTTATTCAATTACAACGCATATAGCATCAAAAGAAGTTCAAGATAATGGAAATAGTATTGACATAGAGTTACCTTTCACACTAGATAAGCCATTAAACCAAATGAATAGAGAGGAGCTTCTAATGGTGATTATTAGGACTATAATCTATTTATTGGTGCAGGGTAAGTTAGTGATATAGTAATTAATGAAAAAAGACATTAGTAAAATAAAAACAGGAAGTAAATTATATGTTCTTATTGATGCTTCTAATGTTTGGAGTGTAATGAAATCAGTAGGAAAGTTTATTGATTACAGAAAACTCAAGAAATATTTTAAAGATAACTTCGGTGTAAATGAAGTTAGTATTTTCTATTACGATGCTTTTCCTAAAGAGGGAACAAGGGGCTATGACACATCTCTAAAGCATGGCTTCTATACTCAACTTAAGAAGGGGTTTGGTTTTACAGTTAGGAAAAAAGAACTAAAAAGGATTTCTACTGTGAATAAAAGTGGAAAAGAAATTATTAAGGAGAAGGGAAACATGGATGTAGAAATAGTAATTGATGCTGTGGAGAATATAGATAAATATGATGTAGCTTTTTTATTTAGTGGAGATGCTGATTTCTTAGCTTTAGTAAGTTACTTAAAGAAACATGGGAAAAAGGTATATATCTTTTCTACGGCAGGCAATATATCTAATGAATTAAAGACAGGGGGAGATGGGTATTTTGATTTGAAGGATATAGACTATATTTGGAGCAAAGATTTAGATTATCGTAAAAACAAAACCACCCTCAGTTAAGAGAGTGGTTCTAGGATGTATGACCCTAACAGTTGATAAATAAACAACCGAAAGATAGTATAAGAATATATTGTTAGTGATATAATGTCAATACTTTTAATATTAGAGGTGTATTTTTATACACTCATAGGTGTATAACATAATAAAGTAAATAAATTATAATAAATAATATATAAAAATATAATTAAAAAATGAAAATTAAAAAAAATTTCATATGGATTCTATTTATAGTTATTTTAATTATAGGCATAGTTGTTTATTTTCAAAAAAATTTGGAACAGCAAAAACCTAAAGAAGAATTAACTCAAAGTTTTTTAGAACAAAAAATTGAATGTTCTAAAATTGAGATACCAAATGACTTAAATAATTACGGAGAAGTTTTTTATAGTCCAGTTAAAGACACTTGCATAATCGCTGGTTCTAGAGTCGAAAATAGACCAGAGGGTGCCTTATATAGATATGCAATATTTGATTATTTTAAACAATCATTGTTAAGTGATTATTTTTTATATCTTGATACGTCGATTAAATCTTATAAAGAAGTAAATGAAATATATGACAACGTTAGATCTTATTTACGTGGAGAAGAAGAATTAAAATATACAATAAATGAAACAAATTTCGTATATAAAACATTAAACTTATGAAGGAATATTCTATATATTGTGATGAAAGTAGTATTAATAATAATGAAAATCAATTCATGACTATTGGTTGCGTTTTTGTTAACAGAAAAATAAAAAATGAAATTAAAAACGAAATTAATAAGATTAAAAAGAAACACAGTTACCATAGAGAATTAAAGTGGAGCAAAACAACTGATAAATTATTACCAGTTTATAAAGAAATTATTGATTATTTTTATTCAATCAAAGAAGATGATTTTAGGTTCTGTTGTATAGAAGTAGACAAGGAAAAAGTTAAATACAAAGAATACCATGATGGAGACGAGGAACTAGCATTTTATAAGTTTTATTATGAATTATTGAAAAATAAATTTGAGGATAATGCGACTTATAAGATTTTTCTTGATTTTAAACCTAATAAGAATAAATATCGTATTAAATTTCTTAATTTATATTGGGAAAAAAGAATACTATATTACAAAAATAGCACGATTAAAAATGTTTCCTCTTTAGAGTCATCAAAAAATAGTATTATGCAGATTGCAGATTTATTTACTGGGGCAGTGGGTCACGCTATTAATTTTTATCAAAAAGAAACAGGTAATTTAGCTAAAAAAGAGTTGATAAACTATATTGCTCAGAAGAATGGGAAAACAGATCTTTTATATGGATCGCCCTTATCAGATTTGAAGTTTAATATTTTTAAAATTAATCTTTTTTAGTATGCTATTTAGCTGTTTTTATTACCCAGAAGAAAAAGATTATATTGATAAATTTAAAGAATTTTATTCTGATAATATTTTAACTCCTGATGGATATATTATTTATTTTAATACAACGAAAGATTCGCACATAACTCATTTTTGGAGAGGAGGAAAAGGAGGAGATTTTAAGAAACAAAGAGCAGCTAAGATAGGGTGGATAAAAGAAATTTTAGAAAATGATCAATCCAGAGTAGTAAAAGTAAATCCAAACAATGTACAGCAAATTTTTTTTATTTGTACGGAGAATCATAAACAATACGTGATTAGGTGTAAAAATAATAAAAATAATTACCTTTTTTGTTATACGGCATATCCAATAACCACAAAACAATGCCAAAGATATTTAAAATGGGATAACTTTAGTTGACAACCAAAAAGAAAAGATACATAATAATCATACAGCTAATAGTTGTTGAGATAAGGTACAAACTTTATCAATAGGGAGTACGCTTAAAGCGTACTTGTAACCAACCTTTTTTGTTAAGTTGTTTGGGTTTTCAAACAACTTTTCTTTTACAGGCAATGCAATTAGAAAAATATAATAAGTGTTGACATTAAATTAAATACCGTGATAATATATAAATATATCCGCTAGGCTCGTAGGCGAGCGTTATCTAAAAAAAGAGCCTTTGTTGCTCTTTTTTGTATATAAATGAAAAAGAGCTATCGTCCTAACGGTCGACGCCCTTTCTCGATACTGTGCTATTATTCTATTCTAATTTTTTAGAATGTCAAGGCTTTCCAAGATTTATCAAGAGCTTTAATAATAAATAATATATAAATATATAATTACATTATTGCCTGTATTAATAAGTGGATTTAGTGGTGCTACAATGCGGGCTATTCATATATTAAAAAATTAGGGCTTTTTGTTTATTTATAATATAATAGAAGTATGAAAAAAGAACTTATAATCTATCAAGGGAAAAATGGTGAGATAGAGTTTAGGGGCGATATTCAAAAAGAAACACTTTGAGCTAACTTACAAGAAATTGCCGAAGATAACTGTTGCAAAAATTGCAACAGTTCAAGCGGAAGGAGTTAGAAAAGTAAAGAGAAATATTGAATATTATAATCTAGATTTAATTCTTTATTAAAAGGGTAACTTAGTTTAATAATTTAATTAATAAATAAAAATACATGATTACATTATTGCCTGTATTAATAAGTGGGTTCGGTGGTGGTGCTACTAGGGGACTAATAGGATACTTAAAGCATCAGTACAGTTACAAGAATGTTGGCTTTGATTTGAAGTATTTCACCGTAATGATGTTTTTGTCCGGCGTAGTGGGTGTTTTAGCCGCCGTAGCGATAGATCAATCAATGATATCGTTTGAAGGCATTACCTATGTTTCTCCAGCTATTGCCTTTATCATTGGCTACGCAGGAGGGGATTTTCTAGATGGAGTGTACAAGATACTTTTGAAGAAGGTGAAGTAAGGGATTATGGAGCATAAAAAAATTAATGGATGTTTAGAAAAGTTTAGATCAGTGAATAATAGAACTTTAGTTGTTGTTGATTATGCTAATGTTGTAAACTGGGAAGCGAGTTTGGGATGGAAGATAGGGATAAAAGAGCTATCTAGATTAGTTAAGATTTTATCTAGTGGAAATAAGCTACTAAGACGTTTTTATTTTGGTTCGGATTTTGGAAGAGATGAAAAAGTTCCGATTATGACAACTTTTTGTTCTACAATAATGAATAAAGCTAAGATCAATAATTTCCATATCGTAACAAAGAATGTTAAATATATATTTAATAATAATTACAAAAAAGGATTTATTAAAAAATGCAATTTAGATATAGAAATGGCTATGGATATGTTAATAGAAAGAAAGAAATATGATCAATTAATTCTTTTCTCTGGGGATGGCGATATGATTCATGCATTAAAATATCTAAAGGAGAATTATAATAAAACAATATATGTTTTTTGTGCAAGAGGTCATATTGGAAGAGAAATGATAGACGGATTGAAGCAAGGGACAATAAGTAAAATTTTCTATACAGAAGATTTTAATTATAGATTAGAGAAGAAAGATTGATGTATGGAAAGTCAAAAATGCACCCCTAAAGAAGTGCATTTTGATTAAAATCAGGTAAGCATAAGCTCACAAGTACATTCTAAATCTCTTAGAAAAAAATGTCAAGACTTTCGCAAGAATTATTAACCGTTTTAATAATATATAAACATATGATTACATTATTGCCTGTATTAATAAGTGGGTTCGGTGGTGGTGCTACTAGGGGACTGATTGGATACCTTAAGCATCAGTATAGTTACAAGAATGTAGGGTTTGATTTGAAGTATTTTACTGTAATGATGTTTCTGTCTGGTATAGTGGGTGTTTTAGCGGCTGTAGCGATAGATCAATCAATGATATCCTTTGAGGGTATTACATATGTTTCTCCAGCTATTGCCTTTATCATTGGTTACGCAGGAGGGGACTTTCTAGATGGTATATACAAGATACTTTTGAAGAAGGTGAAGTGACTTTATAAATATGTTATTAGTGGGTTATGATATTAAGCACAATATAAAAATGTTCAATAATTTAGTGTGAATCATGTAAAGGCAATTTAGAAATGTCCTACCTTTCAGCAATTTAGAAATGTCCTACTTTAGTTATATCACTCTCTTTGCATGCCCTTTCTTTATTAATCGAAAACTTCTTCCATGGATGATCAATCGGTGGTTTCCAGTCTGATTTCTTTCTAGTAATGGCAATTAATTGAACATCTATCTCTCTTTGAGGTCTAGCGGGAAGAAGGAATGAGTTAAGTAAGAAGTCTTTCTTCTTGATTGATATTTTACCATCAACATCGGTTTGTACAATCACTTTATCTCTCTTGTATACAATTGTAGGCTGTGTTTGTTCTAATTGAAAGTATTTATTCTCAAATCTTACCGTATAATCATTACAAACGACTCTTTGGTTTTTAATAGAAAACACATCTTCTATATCAACTCCATCATCTATTATTCTGTGTACATTTTCTTTATTCTTTGGTAATACAGCAAACTTTTCATTGAATTCAGGAATAAATTGTTCTTCAAGGTATTTATTAGCTCCTTCTATGCCTGTTATTCCATGAAATTTTAATGCTTTAACTAATCTATCTTGTAATGTTTTGTTTCCTCTCTCTATTCTTCCTTTAGCTTCTGGAGAATTAGCCATAATCATCTCTATGCCTACTTCCTTGTTTGCTCTTTGAAACTGAGTAACCATATCCTTATTATCCTCAGCATTCTTGTGATTTATCTTGTAAGTAGAGAATTTATCAAGATATATGCTTTTAGGTATTCCGTTTTTTTCAATATATCTTATCCAAAACTTAAATACTGCTATTACTCCTTCATTTTTATCAAACACTCCGTGAGATATCTTTCCTGTAGCATCATCTATTGATAGTAGTAAACAAGACTCTTTTTCTCCAAACCATTTGTGATAACTTCCATCAAATTGTTGCATTTCTCCATAGTTATCTTTTCTTTGTCTCCATTCATGATGCTTGGCTTGTCTTTTTTTCTTAGTAATCCATACGCCTTCTTTAATCATCATCAATCTTAATGTTTCTTTACTAACTGATATTTGATCATATTTTAATAGGTATTCAGAAGCAAGGGTTGGTCCGAAGTAACTATATTTATTATTTATCAAATATCTAATAATATTCTCTTTTTCTTTATCCATACTTCTGTTACTGCTTCTTCCTCTGTTCTTATGAATAATTCCCTTAGGCCCTGATAGTAAAAACCTTGATTTTATTCTTCTTACTTGTCTTACTGATAGATTTAATTCAATACTTGCTCTTGGTCCGTTGATTTTGCTATCTACCAATTCATTGATTGTTTTTAATCTTTTGATTTCTTCTTTTGTCATAGTAATTATTTCTTTTTCTTTCATATATATTATGTATTAGTTATTATTAATACATATATACACTAAAAGTTGTTACTAGGACATTTCTATCTTGCTCTAGGTAGGACATTATCATATTGCCACTACAAATTTAGTGTGAATCATTTGATTTATCATAATTATGATATATAATGTAAAGAGTTCTAATGCCTACTAAAATACAATAAGAGAACATTCAAAATAACATTTACATTAACAATTAATATTATATTTATGGAATTTAAATTACAAAATATTCAAACAGCATTATTTATTGAGAATCTCGATAACGACAATATTCTTAAATTTTCGCTAGAAGATGAACGCATGCCTTTTTTAGATAGACAGCCATTTTTTACTAATGTTCCAATTGGTGCACCCAAAGATATTCCTAGATTAGTCCTACAAAGTAAAAATGGTTCATATAAGTGTAATATATCTTTTAGCAGAGTAGATCTTTTCCAAGGAAAGGGACTAGATGAAAAAGAATTGTCGCTAGAGAATCATAAAGAAAAAACAATTAATCTTATAGATTATTTAATTGATAAGGGTGCAAGCATTAACAGAATTGGCTTTATTGGTATTTTTCTAAGTGAAGATTTTAATGAGTCGAGTAGTGCTAATTACCTTAGAGAATCATTCATAAAAGATGACTTACTTAACAATCCTAAAGAATTGAATATAGGATACAACAAAAGAAAGGTTGAAAATAACATTGAATTTAATCATGTTGTTAATTTTTGGGGAAATGATAAGAAAGAACTAAGACTACAAATCGATATCAATAATATTCCAGAAACAAAAAAAGAAAAAAATGAACTAATTTCTATTCTAAAATATTCTATTGAAAAAATGGAAAATATTAAAAAATGTTTTCCTGATATTAATATTTAAATTCTATGATCCATAAATCAGAAGAAAAAAATGAATATACATCAAATTCAGATGGAGAATTAATAAATTTAGGTAAAGGTCATTCTCTTATGCCTCAGCAAGAATTCCAAGAAAAAATATGGTATATATACACACTTCAAAAATCTAAACTTGATGAAATAGAAAAACAAACAAAAAAATATTCAGAAGAAATAGAAAAAGTAAAAGCTGAAATAACGAAGACAAAAAATGAACTTTCTTACATTCAAACAAAGAGCATAGAAACAATAGGAATATTTGTTGCTTTATTCACTTTTATTTCAGTTAATATCCAATTTTTTAATAATGCCTCCAATTTATTAAGTGCTGCATTTTTTTCAATGATCATAGCTGCTATTACCGGAATTATGATATTAGTTTTTCTTTTAGTTATCTCTCCCTACAATGGAAAAAAAGAATGGAAAATTAAATTTTTAATGCTGTCAATTTTATTCATCTTTTTCTTATTGGTGGGGATATTCGGTCTTTATTGTCCAGAGATTAAAATAAATGAAAAAAATAATAATATTAATGCTGACATAGTTCCGATTAATTAGGATAGGAACAATTATTTATAGGGAATAAGTATTATCTAAAGGAAGAATTAAAAAAAACATTCCACAAGGAATGTTTTTAAGATTTTAATAAAAGACAAGAAAATATTAATACACATTTTTATTATTTGTCAAAATTGACAGGACGTTTTTAAAAGTATAATCTGAAGACAGGATTATAGATATTGATATAACCTAAAAAACCCTGGAAGAGAAATCTTTAGGTGACCTAAGATGAAAGAATTTACCTTAATATTATAAAAATAAATTCGGTCGACGATTTTAGAGGAGCATGATAATTAATAGACAAATTAAAACTATCATAAAAAATATTTATAGTCAAATAAATTAAAGATTGAGAAAATAATGGATCAGAATAGAAATACTGAATCTTTAGAATATCGAGCAATAATTCTAAAGATAGGAATAGAGGAATATTTCAAAGAACAGATATATGTCGGCATACCAATATTCACGATCAACTATGAGTCAAGTAATCCAATACAATGGGAGAAAGACTTGCAAAATAGTGACATTTTTGAATGTAATATTGGTAACTCTTGTTATTCAATAAATCATTGCCCTTTAGAATTATATTCACAAAATATTGAGGGAGTGGTTGATTGTATTTCAAAAACAAATTCAAGCTGTATAAAACTTTCGAATAGCGAAATTGAATACAGAACATGTATTAATTAGTTGAAATTTCTTTACCTCTTGCTCTTCTTGTTGTATAATAAGAAGAGCAAGAGAAGTAAAGATGCAATCGTGAATCAATTAATAAAACAATATGGAAAAATCAACATTAATCAAAAATATAGAGAACATAAGAGGCTCTAGAGTTATAACTTATATTACTAGTGATAGACAAGGTCCAGTTGGAGCAAGAATTGCAATGGATATTGTTCCAGTTATAAGTAAGCAACTCAGAAAAATAGGAAAGACAAAGAACATAGACCTCTTTGTTTTTAGTTCGGGGGGGGACACAATGGTTCCATGGAGGATAGTTTCGATGATTAGAGAGTATTGTGATAAGTTTTCAGTTTTAATTCCTCATAAAGCTCACAGTGCGGCTACAATGATCTCATTAGGAGCTGATGAAATAATAATGACAGATTTATCAGAGATTTCTCCGATAGATCCCTCAACTGCAAATGTTTTTAATCCTCAAGATCCAAATAATCCTCAAAATAAGATACCTATTTCAGTAGAAGATGTTATGGCATTTTTTGATTTAGCTAAAAATAAATTTGGAATTAAAAGCGATGAAGATCTAACAAAAATATTTAATAAATTTATAGAAGCAAGTCCTCAAGTTCATCCCTTAGCATTAGGAAATGTTAATAGAACGCATAATCTCATAAGACAATTAGCGAAAAGACTTCTTAAGAGCCACAACTCTCCTATGAAAGAAGATGAAATTGAAAAAATAGTTGATTATTTTACCGAAAAACTTTATTCTCATCAGTATTTTATTGGTAGAAAAGAGGCGAGAGAAGATTTAGGTTTAAAAACAGTTGTTGATGCTGATGATTTACTTGCGAAAGCAATAACAGAGCTATATGAAGAATATGCCACAAGCATGGAGCTTGGAAAAAATTGGAATCCTGAAATTGAGCTAGGCAATAATTTTCAAATTAAAAAAGATTATAATTTAGCACAAATAGAAAGTGCGGAAGAATCTAATCACTTTGAACTTTCTATTGATTTTAAGAAAGGCCAAGTTAATGTTCCACAACAAACACCTCAGGGGACAATTCAAATTCCACAAGAACAAGTTATGTGGAAAATTATTGGTCAAGGATGGAAATAGCTTAATAATAATTTTAAAAAAATGAACAAAATTAAATCAATATATGTTTGTGAAAATGCTTTTTTATCAGAAGGAAGTAAAAATCTAAATTTAATTGGTATTTTTGAAAGAATAACTGTTTCTTCTTTTCCTAGAAATTTTCCTGTATTTTTTTTAACAGTTCATATTCAATTTGAAGAAGAAAAAGAACACAATGTTGAAATTAAGGTGATTGCTAATGGTGTTATGCAAGAAGAAATTTTTCAATATAATGTTGATGGAAAAAAAGTTCAAATAATTCACAAATTTATTAATTATAAATTTGAATCTGCTGGAGATTATGAATTCCAAATAATTGCAGATGGAGAAAACTTAGGGTCAACTACTATTAATTTACAGAAAAAAAATGATTGATACTAGCTCCAAAGAAAAAAAAATATATGGAATGGGAAAGAGCGAATCTTCTAGCAGTGAAGATCAATTAATTAAAAAACTAACTGAACATGGAGATAAAATTGATGACATGGAGAAGGGGAATAAAAAAATACAAGATATTGTTTATCTCGGTTTTATTATTATATTGATAACGTTTATAGCAACTATTTTTGGACTTATTTGTTTTATTATCCAAAATCAAATCGCTCTTTCTCATGTTGTCGATATTAATTCGAAATATAGTAATATTTTAAATATTCAAGAGCAAATTGTTAAAGATCTAGAACAAGCTGTTAAAGAAAATGAAAAGATAGAGGATGATGTCAATGCAAGTAAAGAAATAGAAAAGTGTATCAAATATAAAGGATATTTTTCAATTCAATGCTTTAATGATAATTAAATTTACATTAAAACAAATTTTTCTATTATAGAAATAAAAGGCATTACATATGTTTCTCCAGCATTGCCTTTATTATTAGTTATGACTGATATGACTTTCTAGATATAATATATAAGATGCCTTTGAAGAAGGTACATTTTTTTGTTCAGTTGAAAAGTTAAGAAATGTTCTAGAAAGAAAAAAGCCAAGGGAAAACCCTTAGCTTATTCGTATCCTAATAAATAAATTTACTAGGCGTAATTGACTAAATATTAACATATGAAGAGTTTAAAAGTCAAGTCCTACATATTCTACACGAGACATTCTTTACCATTGGTTAGGACTGAGGGGACTTTCTAGATGGTATATACAAGATACTTTTGAAGAAGGTCAAATAGTTTTTGAGAAGTATTGGATGATTACTGATATATAAGCCATATAAATGATATGATTATGGCAAAATTAGACAAAAAACAACAAAAAATTGACAGACAGGAATTTAATATGTTATTATATTTCTGTAAAGGGACAAAAATGTCCTATTAAAGAAACAAAATGAATAAAATAGATTTTCAAAAGCGTTTAACTCCCTATGGAGTACTTTCCTTAGAAAATATATATAAAAGTTTTCCTGATTTTTCATATAAACAAATTAGCAGGTGGCAGAAAGATGGTTTCCTAATTAAAATAAAGCAAGGATTTTATACTTTTGCTGATCAAAAGATAGATGATTATTTTCTATTTCTTATAGCAAACAAAATTTATGAGCCATCATATATTTCTCTTGAGAAAGCTCTTAAATATTATGGATTAATTCCTGAAGAAATTTTTCAAATTACTTCCGTAAGCACAAAAAAGACGAACATTTTTAACAATTCTATTGGTAGCTTTAGTTATAGACACATTAAAGAAAGTTTATTCTGGGGTTATCATTTTATAAGTAATTCAAATCAAAAAGTGCTTATAGCTGATGCTGAAAAAGCAATTTTAGATTATATTTATCTGCACTTTGAATTGAAAACAGAAAACGACTTCAAAGAATTAAGAATAAATAGCAATTCTTTTAATGAAAATATTAATTTAGATAAATTGAATAAATATCTTTCTAAATTCAAGAATAAAAAGCTTAATAAACGCTTAGAGGTATTCTTAAAAACCATTCAAAATGATTAACTTGCAACAAATATTCGAACAATATCCTAATTCTTTAAGAAGTCACAAAGAAAGTATTTTAAAGGAGTACTTGCAATGTAAAATTTTATATATAATTTTTGAAAGTAAGTATGCTAATAAATTATCTTTTTTAGGAGGGACATCTTTAAGAATATTATACAATAATGCTCGTTTTTCTGAGGATTTAGATTTTGATAGTTTTGGGATTGATTTAGATGGATTTACTAATCTAGGAGAAATTATTAAAGAGAATTTAGAAAGAGAAGGGCTTAAGGTTGAAATTGAAATTAAAACAAAGAATAATTTTAGAATTAAAATTCGTATTCCTGAGCTCCTTTTCGATTTGGATATTTCTCCACTTTTAAACCAAAAAATTCTTATTCAAGTAGATGTTGCTCCTAAAAGGTTTGATTATGCTCCTAATGAGGTAATTTTAAATAAATTCGAAGTTTTTACTAAAATATACACAACACCGAAAGATATTTTATTATCTCAAAAAATTTATACTGCGTTTAATCGTAAAAGAATTATGGGAAGAGACTTTTTTGATATTGTTTTTCTCTATGGGATTGGAGCAACGCCTAATTTTGATTTTTTAAATAAAGAACTTGGAATTAAAAATAATGAAGAGCTTAGAAGGTATCTTTTAGATAAGTCAAAAGAAATTGATTTTGATCTTTTAGCAAAAGACATAGAACCATTAATTTTTAATGAAAAAGATAAGAATAGGGTAGTTTTATTTAAGCAGTTTGTAGAAGATAATATAAATTGAAAAAGCTTGTGAGACAACAGGGCTAGATAAAAATAGCTCTTTAAGAACAAGTTATGTGAAAATATTATATATTAAAGATTGCAAGAATAAGTGCATGGGTAGCTGTGATAGATCAATCAATGATATCTGAGAGCATTACATATGTTTCTCCAGCTATTGCCTTTATTGTTGGTTGCGACTGAGGGGACTTTCTAGATGGTGTATACAAGATACTTTTGAAGAAGGTTAAGTATTATAATTTAGAAATAAAACTCCCTAATTGGGAGTTTCGGAGGCCTAAGCTCTTTGTGCTTTAATAAGATGTTATTAGTGGTCGAAAGGCATAGAACAGTAAAAAAAATATAATTATGCTATACGAAGAATTAATAAATGAACGAAAGACTTGGTATGATAATGTTAAAAAAATTTATTGTCCGTGTATAAGCGAAGATGTCATTTTTAATTCTAAGGGATTTCATCATATTAAATACGATGGGTCTGGAAGAGCTAGATCAAAAAAGGAAAAAATGTATAGGTTAGGAATATTGCCCCTTGCAATTCCTGTTATTAAATTTGCTACAAAAGTATATAAATATACGCCACCAGAATACGCAAATAAATTAGAAAAATCTGTTGAGTATTGGGCCTTAAAAGAAAATGTTGGTAAGCAGGATACAACTATTACAGTTATATTAAGAAGGATTGGGTCTGGAAATATATCATTTCATAGTATAATGAAAAAAAAAGATAAAAAACAAAAAAATCACTAAAGATAGTGATTATTTTGTAGTGCTCATTTTCGGCCTATGGAATTCCTTAGCCGAACAAAGCTTGCGCTTCATGAGCACAATTAGAGTATAAATTCTATTTTCAAAAAAGTCAACACCGTGTACTGGTCCATATGATATGATACACCCTAGGATGTTTAAAAATATATGAAACAAAGGTATAGTGGATGTCATATGACAATATATGGAACAGTAATACCAATGACGAGAAGAATAGCTCAATCATTCTATGTAAACAGATCTTTGACTGATAAGGCAAAGCATCGGTTGAAGATAATAGATTGGTATAAGAATCATGATAATAATGCATCTTTAACCGCTCGTCATTTCGGCATAGGAAGGTCAACGATGAATAGATGG
>Ga0334900_1001331_pt1 | contig 27491 bp, 25 predicted proteins | sample GraSluR3_MG_2_FD_207231 | JGI IMG/M metagenome (GOLD analysis project Ga0334900, IMG submission 207231) | Sludge microbial communities from methane-producing bioreactor in Wageningen University, Netherlands - Granular Sludge_31_08-R3 | ecosystem: Engineered > Bioreactor > Anaerobic >...
CGGTGATGTTGCTGCTTGCAGGTTTTGCTCTCTGGGCGGGAGGTCAAGCCGAAGGAACTGCAAAGGGTGAAGAAAAGCTGGTGCTGACTTTTGCTCACGAAACCGTCGAACCCCACCCGGTGTATCTGTGGGGAGAACGTTTCAAGGAAAATGTTGAAAAAATGAGCGCCGGCAATATGGGGATTGATATATACCCTGCGGCAGAACTTGGCCCCGCCATGGAGAACGCTCAGCAGGCCAAGATGGGAACCGTGGATATGGCGAACCTGTCTACCCCTATCGTTCAGTTTGTGGACGGTTTCGGTGTCTTCGATCTTCCCTTCATCTTTAAAAATCGTGATCATGCCTATGGGGTTGCCTGGGGTGAAATCGGTGCAGAGCTTTCACGGCAGCTGATTGATGCCCATGGGCTGCGGGTACTGACCTATTACGAAAACGGATTCCGGCAAGTGACCAACAATGTTCGTCCGATTGATAAGCCTGAGGATCTGAAGGGACTGAGAATTCGGACACCCAGCAGCGAGATCAGGGTCAGGACCTTCGAGACCTTCGGTGCAGCAGCCAGTGCCCTCTCTTTTCCCGAGGTCTATGGTGCATTGCAGTCCGGAACCTTCGACGGCCAGGAAAATCCTATAATCAATATCTATTCTGCCCAGCTGCATGAAGTGCAGAAGTACCTGTCCGTAACTAATCATGTATATGCTTTCCAGAAAACCCTTATCAATGAAAAAAAGTATCAGAGTCTCAGTCAGGAGCAGAGGGATGTTCTTCACAAGGCGGCTCAGGAAGCCAGCGAATGGGTTATCCAGTTTATTGTGGACAACGAAACCGACATGCTCAACGAAATGGTTGAAGAGACAGGGCTCAAGGTCAATACCGCCAACAACGCTGCTTTTCGTAAGGTAGCCCTGGAGCAGATTTGGCCCAATTACGCCGACCGCTTCGGTGAACTTATCAACAAGATCAATAAAGTAGGGGAACAATACTAATCCCTCTTGCAGAGAAAAAGCAGGACTGTGCTGACAGCTGCCTGGATACGGACATCGCTTTCACACGCGGTGTCCGGTATCTTTTATTCGCAGTACGAGCGGCACACGAAATGGAGGTTCCATGCGCAAGATAGTAGGCGTACTCACAAATATAACGAAGGCAACATCCTTTGGCGCCTTATTGATTATGGTTTTTGTCGTAGTGCTGCAGGTAACAGCCCGTTATGTGTTCAGACGTCCGGTGGGATGGACCGAGGAGATTGCCCTTGCAACCATGATATGGATTACCTTCTTTGGGTCTTTTCTTGCGTTCGTAGAGAAGAAGCATATGAGAATATCCCTGCTCTATACGGTCCTTAAACCTTCTTTGCAGCGGACAGTGCTGGTTATAGGAGATTTCTTTGTCATTGTTCTGAACGTATATGTTATTCACTACGGATTGCTTTTTGCGAATGCCTTTCGGAATCTGAGCAGTCCGTATCTTGGGATACCCATGTACTATCAATACATGATCATCCCCATAGCCGCATCAATGTGGATAATCTACATGATTTTCGAAATTGTTGAGATCCTTCGTAACAGTGACTATTGGTATTACCTGGAAGAAGCCGGAGGCCCAGTTGATATCTCCAGGAACACCACGGATATGGAAGAAGATAATTAGAGCGTTCGGCAATCTCGGAGGTAAGAGATGAATTTTGGTTTACTTGTACTTATCATGGCAACGCTTGTCGGACTTGCTGTTTTTATTCCCCTGGGATTCGCCCTGGGGATTGCATCCCTTGGGTATATGCTCATTCGGGGGGCTCCCTTGTCCATTATCCCGCAGCAGCTGCACAGCGGAGCAAACAACTATGTTCTTCTGGCTTTGCCTCTGTTTATTCTGGCAGGCAACCTGATGAATACCGGCGGAATAACCCGTCGGATTATCCGCCTGGCAAAGGCAATGGTCGGACACGTGCGGGGCGGCCTTGCCCTGGTTAATATCATCGCGAGTATGTTTTTTGCCGGAATCTCAGGTTCCGCAGTGGCCGATACCGGCGCAGTCGGACAGGTGCTGATTCCGGCGATGAAAAAAGAGGGCTACAGCGGCCGTTTTTCTGCTGCGGTAACCTCTTCCTCTGCAACGATAGGAATTATTATCCCGCCGAGTATTCCCATGGTACTGCACGGTTTTGTCTCTTCCACATCGATAGGAAAGCTCTTTCTGGCAGGACTCATTCCCGGAATTCTCGTGGGCCTTTTTCAGATGGCCGTTGCCTACCGGGTATCCCAGGTTCGAAGCTATCCGAAGGCGGATAATTTTTCCATGAAGGAGCTCCTCTCCGCTGCCCGGGACGCGTTGCTCGCGCTGCTCCTTCCCCTTATTATTCTGGGTTTTATCTCCTTTGGTATTACTACCCCGACAGAGGCGGGAGCTGTAGCTGTAATCTATGCGATGCTGGTAGGTTTCTTTGTGTACCGGGAACTTTCCTGGAAGGATCTGTACAACGGATTGATGGGAACTGTCACGACCACTGCAATAATCATGATAATCCTGGCTTTCTCCTATCTTCTGGGATGGGCCTTGTCGCAGCAGCGGGTGCCCCAGGCAATCGCGAGAACCGTACTGAATCTGACGGAGAATCCGCAACTCGCAATGCTGCTGATAAGCGGTCTGCTGATTGCAGCGGGGACCTTTCTGCATGGTGCTCCGTTGCAGCTTATCGTTGTACCGATGCTGTTGCCCCTGGCGAACCGCCTTGGAATAGATCCCCTGCAGTTTGGTATGGTCGTGGTTCTATGCGTCGGGATAGGTCAGCAGACGCCACCTGTCGGTTCGGCCCTCTTTGTTACGAGTTCCATATCCGGAGAGGACATAATAAATGTTTCCAGAGATAATCTGCCCTTTGTGGGCACCATTCTTCTTGTGCTGCTGATGGTAATCTTTTTTCCCGGAATATCCACCTTTATTCCGAATCTGCTGATGTAATTGTTTATCCGGAGCGGTTCCAGTGTGAGCTGCTCCATATTTAAATCCCGGCATTGACGGAATATGGGCAATCAATTACGGTTAACCGTTCCCGGGTGAAAAAAATCATAGAACTGCCTTAAAGGAGTTGCCGGTCTGCGCCGTGTAATTGAACAACTGGATACAACAATCAGCCGGCATCTGCTGTTTCTCATCATGGCCGGCTTGGTAACCGGTTTTTTGTTTGCCGATTACGCTTCAAATGCCTCTGTGGTTCTTCCGTACGCCCTTTTTTTTATCGTTTTTGTCGTGGGAACCTCCTGTACCCTGGAGAGCTTCCGCAGCGTAATCACCGATCCCAGAGGGTTTTTTATTGCTCTGGGGGTGATATTTATTCTCATGCCCCTGATCGGCTACGGGATGGGCTATTTTTTTCATTCAGATACTCCTTCCTACGCCGCAGGGCACTTTCTGCTTTCCGTGACTCCCGTGGCCATAACTTCCATGGTCTGGACCGGCATAGTCGGCGGCCATATCGCCCTCTCCCTTGCCCTGGTTACGGTTGTAACCCTGGTCAGCGGAGTCAACATACCTTTTCAGATGGCCGTCTTCATGGGGAAGGTGGTAGAGTTTGACGCCCTTGCCCTTACTGGAAACCTCTCCCGGACCATCGTTATACCGGTTATCCTGGGCCTGGCTCTGCGTAACCGGGCGCCGAAGGTGGTTATTCCCCTGCGGCCATACTTTGACCTTGTTACCAAGCTGATGATGCTTGTGATTATCACCGTAAACGGTGCAGTGGTGCGGCCCTATGTGCAGGGCTTTGACTGGGAGATTATCCGTCTGTTTCTGCTTGTAGGACTGCATAATTTCCTGAACTTTTTTACCGCTCTGGCGGTGGCAGCCCTTTTTCTTGGAAAGAGACACCTGGCCCTCCCGTCAGTGGTTTACGCTTCATCCATGAAGAATACCGCCGCGGGTATTGTTATTGCGTTGAACTACTTTGGACCCGTCGTTGCCCTGCCGGTTGTATTCAGCATGATGATGCAGCAGTTCTGGGCCGGGGCCGTATACCGTATTGTGAGCAGGTTCAAACAGTAAGCGTCACCCGTTTTAGAGGTGTGTTACGTCCAGACACCGGTTTCCTCGAAGTCGCCGAACTGTCCCTGTCGGGTTTTCAGCAGCTCTCGTATGGGTAGATCGTAGGGGCAGCGTTCCTCGCAGGTTCCGCACTCGCTGCACTTCGCCGCCTTCTCCATAGGGCCTCTCAGCATGGACAGAGCCTTCTTGAGAGGCATCCGGCGCGTCATGCTCTGGGCTGCAAGGACAGTGCTGATGGGAATGCCCTCCGGACAGGGCTGGCAGTATTCGCAGCGATGACACCAGCTTGCTCCCAGTTCTCCGCGTATCTGTTCAATTTGCCTTGTTTCCTCCGTAGTCAGGGGGGAGTTGTCGGAGTATATGGATATAATCTCTTCCATTTCCCAGGCATGTTCAATCCCCGGGTCGGGCACAATACCGTGATACTGCCTCAGATAGCGGAAACAGAGACGGGCATTGTCGAGAAGTCCGCCCCCCAGGGGTTTCATGCAGATAAAACCCATATCCAGTTCCCGGGCCAGGGGAATCAGCTCCTTCTCCGCCGCATTATCGACAAAATTGAAGGGGATCTGAGTGACCTCGTAGTTTCGGGTAAGCATCATCTGTTTTGCTGTCTCCAGGCTGTGGGCGCTGAATGCGGGATGCCGGACAAGTCCCTCGTCCATGGCCTTTTGCATCGCTTCCCAGGCGCCCCCGGGACCCAAAACGGTGGCCATTTTTTCCGGGCCGCTGACGTTGTGGTGCTGGTATATGTCGATGTATTCCACACCCAGGCGCTTGAGACTCAGCTCCAGATGTTCGCGAAAACCGTCGCCGTCCATTGCCGGGGACTTGGAAGCGATAATCAGGGACTCCCTGGGATAGGCTTTTATGGCCTCCCCGATTTTCTCCTCGCTGTCGGTATAGCCATGGGCGGTATCGATAAAATTGACGCCCATATCAAGGACCTTGCGGATTTCTTCAACCGCCTGATCCCAGGGATGCCGCTGAACAGGGATGCCCCCAAAGGCGAGTTCGCTTACCATCAGTTCCGTTTTTCCCAGGCGGGTCTTTTTCATCTTGTACTCCTGATTAAGGCATTAAAAGGTTCGGTAAAAACATTACCAGCTGCGGTATGTAGGTGATAAGTATGAGCACCACTACCATGGAAACAAAGAAGGGAATAAAAGCACGTACGGTATTGGCAATGGAAATCCCGGCAATCCCGCAGGAGACGAAAAGACAAACTCCAACCGGCGGCGTGAAAAGCCCGATTGCAAGGTTAACGACCATAATCACACCAAAATGGACCGGATCAATTCCGATCTGCTGCACTATGGGCAATAAGATGGGGGTAAAGATTATTACGGCGGGGCTGAGATCAAGCCAGGTTCCGACGAAGAGCAGGAGCAGATTTACCAGCAGCATGATTATCACGGGATTCGTTGTTATGCTGATTCGCAAAGAGCCAGCCCAGGGCACTGGCTGTGGCTATCATCAGGGCTACCATGCCGGTGGTAGTCGCGACTTCAACGATTATATCGGGTATATGTTTGAGTTTAAGCTCTTTATAGTACAGGGTTCCGAGTAAAAAAGAGTAGAATGCTGCAATTCCGGCTGCTTCTGTTGGAGTAAACACCCCACTGACGATTCCGACGATTATTATCAGGATGGTCATTAAAGCCGGAATACCTTTAATAATGGTGATGAGCGCTGTAGATAAGGGAACCCGTACTTCCACCGGATAGTTCCGTTTCCGGGCCAGGACAAAGGTAACAGCCATCAGGAACAACCCGACCATGACCCCGGGGACGAAACCGCCGAGAAACAATCGGCCTATTGAAGAACCGGAGGCGACACCGTATATGACCATGGGGATGCTGGGCGGAATCATCACCCCGATGGTGGAAGAGGTGGCTGTCACCGCCACAGAGAAGTCTTTTTCATAACCTTTTTCTACCATGGCGGGAATAAGAATTGCACCTACGGAAGAGGTGTCCGAAGCTGCGGAGCCGGTGATTCCTGCAAAGAACATGCTCGATACGATATTTATATAGGCCAGTCCTCCGCGCATAAAACCAACAAGCACCCGCGAAAGATTGATAAGATCGGTGGTTATCCCCCCCAGGGCCATCATGCGTCCGGTGAGGATGAAAAGGGGTACGGCGATAAGGGTGAATGTATCGATACCAACAAACATGCGCTGAACCAGTACCATTACCGGTAGGTCCCCTACGGCGATAATACCCCCAAGGGTAGCCAGAGCAGTTCCGATGGCAATGGGTACATTGATGAGCATTAGTCCGATAAGAATAACGAATACTATCAGGCCGACCATTTTGTATCCTCTCTATTTTGCAGTCTTGAATTGTTTGATGAGTTTATGAATGCTGTGAATAGTAAAGAAAAAACCGGTGGTGGGCAGTACAGCATACATATTCGACATATTGAGCCTGAGGATCGGTGACTTCTGGAAACTGGTAATCTGCATCATCTTCAGACCGTACACAAAAAGCATAAGACCAAAGATCAGTACCAATAATGAAATGATTACACTGACTGCTTTCTGCACTTTGAGAGGCATTTTATCGTAATAATAATCGATGCCCAGGTGAAGATCCTTACGCAGGGTGTAACAACTGCCCAGGAAGCAGAACCAGATAAAACTGAATCTGGAAAGCTCCTCCGTCCAGGAGTAGGGGGCGGTCATGCCGATTCTGGAATAGATCTGCAGCAGTACCGTTAAGACCAGAACAATGCCTACTATTTTCAAAACAAGCGTTAACAGTCCGTCAAAAAGAAATTCAATCAGTTTATCCATGACTTCCCCCCTTAAATAATCGGCCTGTCTCATTACGGGACAGGCCGATGTTTTTTACACTTTAAACAGTATTTTAATTCGTATTTACAAAGACGTCGATAAGATCTTTTCCAATCCGGTCCTGGTATTCGGCATACAAGGGTTTGACCTTGTTGATGAAGCTGGTTTTATCGGATATCGAGTTTACTTCCATTCCCAGTCCCTTCAAAGTGTCTATTGCCCCTGCCAGCTGGTCCTGGTCCTGCTGTATGGCATATTTGCCGGCGGCCTTTCCTGCGTCCAGGACAATCTCCTGAAGGTCTTTGGGCAGCTTGTTCAGGAATTTCCCGTCGATGGCAATGATGTTCGGAGTTACGAAGTGCTCTGTAAGGGAGAGATATTCCGTTACCTCGTACTCTTTTTCAGTAATGATCAGTGGGGGACTGTTCTCGGCTGCATCGACTACTCCGGTCTGAAGGGCCATATAGCGTTCTGTGGCGGCAAGAGGTACGGGTTTCGCGCCAAGGAGCTCCATTGTTTTCATCATAACCGGGCTTTCCATGACCCGGATCTTTATTCCGCTAAAATCATTTGCAGTGCGTATGGGGCGCTTGGAATTATACACACTACGGGGGGTACGTACCATCCATCCGATGATCTTGATGCCTGTTTTGTCTTCCAGGGCTTTTGAGAGTCTTTCACCAACACCGCCTTCAATAACGCGGATTTCGTGCTCGACGCTCTTGGCTATGTAAGGCAGATCAAAAATCATGAACTGGTCGTCAATGGCAGATAGTACCGAGGTATTGATTTCCGCCATCTGGATGCTTCCCATCTGCAGCCCTTCGATGTAGTCGCGATGACCGCCAAGCTGACCTGAATGGAGTACCTGAACTTCAATGCGACCGTCGCTGTTTTTTTCCACCAGTTCCTTGAAATGGAAAAAGGCTTTTACACAAGAATCTTCCGGGTTGCTGGGCGTGGCCATTTTAATAACATATTGCTGCCCGGAACCGGGCTCCTTGGCACCTTCCGCGAATACCGTAGTTCCTCCGAAAACGGCGACCACAAGAAAAGTGACCAGAAGAGCCGACATTGTCTTCTTCATAGATACCTCCTAAATATTTATTGCGTTAAACGCAAATTGCTGGTAAAGTATATCAACCAGTATAATACCTGTATGTATAAATCATAGCATGTATATACCGGGTGCGCAATGTTTTTTTGATGTGGCAGAGGTTGTCCAGATGCAATTTCAAAGGGAGCGGAGCAAATACATTCAGGTGTACGAAGCTCTCCTCGAGCAGATTAAAAACGAAGACACTCAGGAAGAAAAGTACCTTCCCTCTGAACGCCTTCTGGGTGAACGCTTTGGGGTTGACCGTCTGACAGTGCGTAAAGCCCTGAATCTGTTGTTGCAGGACGGTCTTATACTAAAACGACCCGGGAAGGGCACTGTGGTTCTTCCGCGTATACAAGCTGAAGCGTCAGCTGATAACTCTCATACTGTTGCGTTTATTCTTCCCCGGGGAAGGCTTTCCGTCGACCGCATCACCGAGCCCTTTCATTCAAATCTGTTTTACTCTATTGGACGGGAAATCAGGAGCCGGGGATATAATCTGCTGTATTCCACCATAGACAAGAGCGGCGAGTTCCCCGCCCAGCTTATGAAAAGCGGGGTGGCGGGTTTTATCTTTGTCAGCCAAACCCCGGAAAAGGCTCTGAACCAGGCTGAGGCGACCAATAAGCCGCTGGTTTTGGTAAACAGGCTGCATGATCGTTTTCCGATGGTCCTGGAAGACCGGATAAATACCGCAAAAATCGCTCTTGATTATCTATACTCCCTGGGGCATCGACGAATCTTCTTCATAAACGGAATGGACGGCTACTATACAACCGACACCTGCCGCGACAGCTATATGGATTTTGTCCATTTACATTCAGATGTTGAGTCCCGAATCTTTCACAGTTCCTGGAATTTTGAAAACGGAATGGAAGCCATGGGTAAAATCCTGGAAAACCGGGAATTACCGACTGCCGTCTGTGCATGTAATGCAAGCGTAGCTCTAGGTGCCATGGAAGCTGCAAAACAACGGGGGCTGCAGGTCCCCGGCGATATAAGCTTTATTGGTTTTGATGAAACCGAACAGTGCACGCAGTTTTCGCCTTCTTTGACAAGCGTAGGGGTCGATATCCCCCTCCTTGCCAGGGTAGCTGTGGATACGCTGTTTTCCTCTCTGGAGCACGGATCTCCGGGGGCCATCAGGACTGTTGTGCCTGTGAAGATTTTTATGCGAAATTCCACTGCTCCAGCGACGCTAAGCAGCAAATTGCCGGAAAGGTGAAAGCGGTTTCTATAATTTTCGGCTTAACGGCAATCCATGTCTGTCAACCTGTAGACACCCTGTATGCTTCCGGTTGACAATATAAGGAGGGATTTTATGAATTCTCTGAAAGAAAAGAAAATACTGGTAACAGGAGGCGCTTCAGGTATAGGCGAAGCGGTTACAAGGGAATTGGCGGCTCTCGGAGCCCGGGTAATGATCCACTATTACAGCAGCAGGGAACGTGCGGAAGCTCTGGCTCGGGAAATTCGAGATAAAGGTGGGATAGCCCTGACCGCTCAGGCTGATCTGTCCAGAGAAGAGGATGTTAAGAGACTCTTCTCCCTGATTGAAAAGGAGTGGGCAAATCTGGATGTACTCATAAACAACGCGGGAGATCTTATAGGAAGAAGGTCTCTCGAAGAGCTTGATATGGATTTCTACCGCAAGGTCATGTCGGTAAACCTCGATTCAATGGTTCTGGTTACCCGTGAAGCGCTTTCGTTATTGAAGAAATCGGGCAACAGCTCGGTGGTCAATCTTGCTTCCCTGGCGGGCCGCAAGGGCGGGCACGCTGGAAGCCTGATCTATTCCACCGCCAAGGGAGCGGTACTGACTTTTACGCGGTCCCTCTCCGTAGAACTGGCTGATTACGGAATCAGGGTAAATGCTGTGGCCCCTGGTCTCATTCTGGGCTCCCGTTTTCATGCCACCCACACGACGGAAGAGTCAAAGAATGAGACAATTCGGGGGATTCCCCTGGGGCGGGCAGGTGTATGCGAGGATGTCGCCAGGGCCGTGGCTTTTCTGGCAAGTGAATACGACGGTTTTATTACCGGGGCTACCCTGGATATTAATGGCGGGGTGTACAGTGCCTGAACGGCCCCGCAATAGAGGAGAAGAGATCATATGAGCGGATACAAAGGAAACCTGGATTTCATGCAGATGCCTGAAAACGCCAGAGCTCGTTCCCTGTTAAAGTCCATGGGCTATGATACGGATGATCTAAAGCGCCCGAGGATAGGTATCGCCAACTCCTGGGGTGAGACAAGCCCCGGACATATCCATTTGCGCGCAGTAGCCGATGCCGTTAAGGCCGGCGTCTGGCAGGCCGGGGGTACGCCTTTCGAATTCAACAGTCCGGCCCAGTGTCCCATGGCTGTCGGAGAGCACGGTATGCGCTATGACCTTCCTACCCGGGATATTATCGCCTCGGAAGTCGAAGCCATCGCGAAAATCAGCCTTCTGGATGCCCTTGTCTTGATTTCGTCCTGTGACAAAAATGTACCTGCCCATCTGCTGGCGGCTGCACGGCTTGATATCCCTGTCATCTTTGTTCCCGGTGGACCGATGTCGTCGGGCGGTTCATGCGGGGGGAGCGTTACCATCGCCAATCTGGATGCTGAGTGTTATCTGTACGGAATAGGTGAGCCGCGGATCAGCGAAGACGAGCTGGCGCGTATTGAGAACGCATCCTGTCCAGGTGCCGGTTCCTGTGCAATTCTCGGGACCGCCAATACCATGCAGTGCCTTGTGGAGGCCATGGGTCTGTGTCTTCCCGGGGGCGGAACGGCCCCGGCGGTTTCAGCTCAGCGATTGTGGCTGGCCAAGGAGTCGGGTAGAAGGATAGTAGAGCTGACAAATGAAGGTATGCGCTCATCTTATTTCATTACAAAGAAGTCCCTGCGGAATGCTGTAAAGGCCCTGCATGCCCTTGGCGGGTCAACCAACGCAATTGCGCATCTGCTTGCCCTTGCGTACGAAAAACGCTGGGAGGATGAGATAAACCTCGATCTTATCGAAGAATTCAGCGATCAGGTCCCCTGTATTACCAATGTAACTCCTTCCGGGAGTTACTCCATGTCAGAATTCGACGGGGCGGGGGGAGTTCAGGCGGTTTTAAAATCCATCGAGGACCATCTGGAGACCGATGCGGCGACCGTAGGCGGTCAAAGCCTGAAGGAGTTACTGGATACAGTTGTTTTCAAACCAACGGACATAATCCGCGAACTCAGCAATCCCACAGCCGAGAACGGTCTGGTTGTCCTGAGAGGGAACCTGGCCTCCTCCGCTATCGTCCGTACCCCGGTTATTCCCAAAGACATGCTGTATCATGAGGGCCCGGCCAGGGTATTTGACAGCCAGGAGGATGCCATCCAGGCCCTGCGTGACCACGCGATTCAAGCCGGCGACATTCTCGTTCTGCGCTATGAAGGACCGAAAGGTGCGCCCGGTTTCAACGAGGTCTTCAAGGTAATCGGGTTCCTCAATGCCCTAGGTCTGGAGTCGAGCTGCGCACTTGTTACCGACGGCCGCATTTCCGGTTTCGCAAAAGGCCCTTATGTCTGCCAGGTTTCACCCGAAGCTGCGGAAGGCGGCCCCCTTGCCCTTGTGGAGGATGGAGACAGAATCAGGATCGATGTCCCCGGGAGGAATCTCGATATCCAGGTGGATGCGAAAGTGCTGGAAAAGCGGCGTCTGTCCTGGAAACGTCCGGAGCCCCGGGTGCGCGATGGTGTTCTTACTCTGTACGCGAAACTTGCCAATCCTCCGGAATATGGCGGTGGAATCAACATGCGTCTGTAGGTCGACCGGGCTGTAACGCTTGCTACACCCTGCACTATATGCAATAATTACTATGACATCATACAACGGAGAATCTTGTTATGAATAATTTTGAATTTGCGAGTCCGACAAAAATAATATTTGGCAAAGGAACGGAAAAGGAGGTGGGAAAACGAGCCGCCGATTATTCCAAGTCTGTTCTTATCCATTACGGCAGCGACAGGGTTAAAAAATCCGGCCTTTTCGATACGGTTGTCGCTTCCCTCAAGGCCGAAGGAATCGAGTATAGCGAACTCGGGGGTGTCATGCCGAACCCAAGGCTCGGTCTTGTCCGGGAGGGAATAGAGCTCTGTAAGAAAAAGGAGATAGGCCTCATTCTTGCCCTGGGAGGAGGCAGCGTTATCGACTCCGCCAAGGGAATTGCCGCAGGGGTCGCGAATCCCGATCAGGATGTCTGGGACTACTTTATCGGCAAGGCCGATCCTAAAGCATGTCTTCCTGTCGGAGTAATTCTTACCATCCCCGCCGCCGGAAGCGAGGCGTCCCAGAGCTGTGTTCTGACCAATGAAAATGGATGGTACAAGCGCGGCCGAAACAATGAACTCTTTCGTCCGAAATTCGCCATCATGAACCCGGAGCTTACCTTCAGCCTGCCGCCCTATCAGACCGCCAGCGGCATTGCGGATATCATGTCCCATGTTATGGAGCGCTACTTTACCAACGTGCGGAAGGTCGGTTTTACCGACCGGCTCTGCGAGGCCACCTTGAAGACGGTTATCGAGAATGCGCCCCTGGTTATTGAAAATCCGGAAGATTACGATGCCCGGGCGGAGATTATGTGGGCCTCAACCATCGCCCATAACGACCTCTTGAGTACCGGCAGGATCGGGGACTTCGGTTCACACCAGATCGAGCACGAGCTCTCCGGTATTTACGATGTCGCCCACGGTGCGGGTCTTGCGGTTATTCAGCCCGCCTGGATGAAGCATATCTACAAGCACGATGTTACCCGTTTTGTCCAGTTTGCCGTCCGGGTCTGGAACGTGGACGAGCGTTTTGATGATCCTGAACGGACCGCCCTGGAAGGGATAGAACGCCTCAAATCCTTCTTTACGTCCATCGGCATGCCGGTTACCTTGAAGGAGCTGGGGGTTCCTGCAGATCGTTTCGATGAGATCGCCGCCAAGACCTTCCAGGAACGGGGAAGCGGTGTGGGTAACTATGTTAAGCTTACGGAGAAGGACGTAAAGGCAATTCTCGAGATTGCAAGGGAATAGGTCGCTTCCCTACAGCACGGTCCCCCCGCGGCATCCTTCGCCTGGGGGGATTTTTTACAGGCTTAGTCCAGCACATCCTGCAGTCCGGCTGCCGCGGTATAGACGCTTCCCACTCCACTGATATAGGCGGCGACCCGCAGTGCCTCCATTACCTGTTCCTTGCTTGCGCCGGCCTCCATGGCCTGAAGGGCCAGGGATTTTACCCCGTTGACCGCGCCATGGGCGGCGTCCAGGGCCAGGGCGATTAGCAGTTTTTCCATCCTTCCCAGGGCTCCGGCTTCCAGGGCCATCTTTCGGCCGTTTTCCACGAAGGCGTAGAGATCCTTATCGTTCTTTTCGATGGGAGCCAGGGGATTAAATGCCACAGTGTGCCTCCTTTTACCATACGTGCAGGTGTTCTGGATTTCAGAATAACCTGCGGAATGCTTTTCGTCAAAGTACCTGGCTGAATATAGATGCTTACTTTTATTTGACTGCTCGTATAAACCGGGGTAGGATTTTTCTGTAACGGAAAAGTGTTCCGCTGGAAAATCGCGGTTTGTGTTTGTACCGCCTTGCGAACAGCCTCCTGGAAACGGAGGCTCTTGTCCTCTTCTGCCGCGTGAATCAGGAGGATGGTTCTATGAAAAAAGCAATTCTCGTATTTGCAATCTTTGGTCTTTTGATAATTTCCGGGATTCAGGGCCAGGAGCCGCCGATTGGGGAGGAATCTCCCGGTTGGCTTGCCTGGAGTATGAACGTCGATGAAAACACCCCGCCCCGGGGCACCGGATTGTTACCCGATGAATTCAGGACTCTTCTTGCTACTATACGCAAAATCGGAGCTTTCTTTCGCGATACCCCGTTTCTGAGGACACCGCAGGGTGTTGAAATATCCCCATCCAGGACAATCCTGAAGCGGGTCGGGGCACCCCGAATCGGACGCCGGGGACTGAGCACGAAGGATACCTTTCTGCCGGAAGTCCATCCGCTGCGACAATGGTCAGGTGAAAACGGGCCGGTACGGGCAGAATTCCGTCTGTGGATTTATCGCCCGGTCTACAAGATCGGCAATCCGTCATGCACTGTCAGTATCCAGATAAACGATCCATGGCTGGAAGGACAGTATGTTCTCGACGATAAGGATGGCGGAATCTACCTGCCGCCGTCAAAAGCCCGGGAGGAAGCAGGCCGATTAATGTATCAGGCGGCTCGAAAAACGACCGTCGAGAAGCTCCTGCCTGCAGGGCGTAATCCCTGGATTCCTGTCAGCCAGGAACGCTGGATCAGGGCCTTGATTGGAAAGAGTGAAAAGATGCTCGAGGAACGTCGCGTTACCATTACCGCCGATGGCGAAACACGGCGCCGCAGATTTACACAGAGCTACGAGGTCATGAAAAGCATCAACCCCGCTGAAGCGGAAAAAATGCGGACTGCCTTTGAAAAAACCGAAGAAATCTACCAGAAACAGGCGGAGGCTATCGCGGCGGAAGACTATGACTCTCTTGAAGCTGCCGGCGAGCGGGGGCTTGCCATGCTGGGACGTCACCTTCTTACTCTCCGGGAAGAACTTGCCGGCCTCTCGGCGGCGGAACGCTCGGAGCCTGCATACGGATTTGAAGGCAATCCTCAGCAGTACTGGATGCCCAGGCGTAAACCGGAACGCCCGTCGATGCTGCTCGATGCCGGGCATCAGGATGCGCTGCCGCTGTTGGCTCCGAATCCTGATTTCTTTCGTGAGGATATTCCTCCGACGGAGATTCAGTCTCTCACCATCATCAATCGCCTGTGGCCGGAGTTCAACGAACGGATTCAGGCCGAACTCGACTGGGAGGCTCTCAAGGGGATGGTCCGGTAGACCTTAATTAAATAAGAATATGGACAAATTAGATTTTTTCTGGTATATTTCCTGTGTTTATAAGATAAATAGTTTATCGATCTTGAAAAAACAACTCGATTTGCTTTTTTATCTGTAATTTATACCAGAGTACTTGAAGATATTGTTTGGCAAAGCAATGATCATGACACATTCGAAAAATAGACTATTTCCTGCTTGATTGAGGGAGCAGTTTGGGATTTTTTGTCTGGTATTATGTATTTGATTGAGTAGGGATTTGTACCTGTAAGGATTTATACAGGAGTTTTTAGAATAAATGGCAGATAATAATGAGCTACTGTCTAGGATAGCGTATCTATACTACAAGAATGATTTAACTCAACAGCAGATTGCGAATCAGATCGGCCTTTCACGCTCCAAGGTTGTACGTCTTTTGCAGGAAGCCAAGAGAACAGGAATTGTCCGTATAGAGATTGTCAAGAAGCTTCCATTACAGGAAGAAGTAGCATTTGATTTGCAACGCCTGTTCAAACTCCAGCGGGCAATTGTAGTTCGTACTGAAGAATCACAGGCACATACGCTGGAGTCCATTCGAAGTGCTGTGGCAAATCTGATTATTGATGAGCTTCGAAACGTAAAGAATATCGGTTTTGGCTATAGCCGAACTTTAGGGAATATTGCTGATTATATTCATGCTGACTCAGATACTTACGATGTCGCGGTCTGCGATCTCATGGGGGCTATGATTGGTTTCTCATTGCCCTATGGTCCTGCTGCAGATGTTGCGCGTAGAATCGGTGGAACATTTTATCCTATATCTGCTCCTATAATGGCCTTGGAAGGTAGTGAAGCCGAGGTATATCTTGCCGATCCGAACCTTAAACGGTCTATGCAGGCAGCGGGAGAAATTCAGTTAGCCGTAGTCGGAATCGGGGATTCCTCGACTCAGAACATACTTTATCGGAGCGGGTATATAACCGAAGAGACTGTGAACAACATGCGGCGTCAAGGTATTGTGGGCGAGATTTGTATGCATTTCTTCAATGCTAATGGAATGCGAGTTGAAAGTGAAATCGAGTCTCGAATTATAAGTGTACCATGGAATAGTCTCAAGCGTGCAAAGATAATCACTGCTGTTTTTTCCGAGAGTCACAAGGTTCTGCCGACTCTTGCAGCCTTGAAGACTGGTGTAATCTCCATTCTGGTAACAGATGACAGGACCGCAAAGAAAATTCTTGAGTTACATCAACAAACAGATCTTACTGATAATTGATTGTAATATTTGATGGAAGTCCAAGGGTGAACAGTAAGGTCTTTATAGTAAAGCGGTTACGTACATAGTGACAGAGTCGCGCTGCCGTATGTATTTCTTCATCTGCCAGACCTGCGTAACGGGAAATTATTGTTCTTCCTCCTGCATTATTAAAAAACTCGGAAAGTTCTTCAGGTTCCGGCACCCTCGCAGCTATGCTCTGCACTTCATCCCAATGATCGAGAAGACGCGTTCTTATCTGAGCAACTCTGTAAATGTCAAGAGTTGATATATAGGTGTTTTCTTCCAAAAGGATTTTTCCCGGTTCTCCGAGCAGTTTTTCTATATCCGTCAAATCTTTCTCATAATCCGGGACTTGCAGCTTATGCTGCAATACATCTTCTTTTTTAATTTTTCGTAATGCCCGGTACCACTGTGCCGCTATTATTGCTCCCAGGGCTACTTTGATTCCATGAAGCATTAATGGTCTGTTACATATAAGGTGGCGCATTTCCAGAAAATGCGAAATATGATGCTCCGAGCCGGATATGGAGTCGGAAGACCCGAATCTCCGCATAGACTCTCCGCTTGTAGTAAGCGCGTCAAAAAGAACCATGACAGCGGCTGTTTCTTTTTGTCCGATTTCAGCCGCGTTTTCCATTGTTATGGAATAAGCTAAAAGTGTATGTTCAGCAATCGTTCTATCGAACGGGGCTTTCATGAGCAGATGGGCCAACTCTAAATCCGCAAGAGCTATTACTTTTCCAAGGACTTCTCCAAAACCAGCAACTATCATGTCCCTGGGAGCGTTAGAAAGAATGGAAGGCGAGGCGATAAGCAACGACGGACTATGACACGCTATGTATCGCTTATATCCTCTTAGAATGATGGGTGCCCCACTGGATGTATATCCATCCACTGATGGAGCTGTGGGTATGGAAATGTACTCTTTCTGAAGCCTGTGGGAGACAAAGCGAACGATATCCGTAATTGTCCCGGATCCGACGGCAATCAGAGCCTCTGTATTTATGTCTATTTCTGTGAGAACTGTCATGACGGAACGTTCATCCGCAATCAGGTCTGACCCGTTGAGAATTATGTCGCTGTTCCGAATTCCGCCGGATTGCAGTTCCCTGTGGATTTCATGACTGATAAGAGGATAGGTCTTGGAATCAGAGATAGTGGTTATCATCTTCCATTTTCGCTGCTGTGCATAGTCGAGCAGAGTATCTGTAACTGCATCGCTGAGGATTTTTTCTGTCCGTTTTTCGTTCAAATAATTGAACATATGTTCACTATATGACAAATGTGCATATTTTTCAAGGAAATTTTTAATATTTTCCTTGACAACCCGAGCATATGTGCGAAAATGAACATATGATCACTTAGTGTGATTGGACAGAAGTGTATGGTACATGAGAGACAGTACCGTACAGGAAACGCATGCAAGAATTGTAAGGAGAGTTTATGGCAAAATCAGCGCCACAAAAGACACAGGCCCATCGGGCTGACCTTCCCGAGAAGATGCAGGCTTTGGTTGCGTATGCGCCGGGGGATTATCGGCTTGAAGAGTATGATACACCCAGAGCAGGAGAAGGTGAAATTGTTATCAAGGTTGAAGCGTGCGGAATTTGTGCTGGAGACATGAAGTCTTATCACGGAGCTCCCAGTTTCTGGGGCGGCGCAGGTACAGAACCATACATCAAGGCCCCCATGATCCCGGGGCACGAATTTATCGGGTATATTGTCGAGATCGGCGAGAACGTCGACGACTATGCTCATCATGGGGATACAGGGTTCCAGGTGGGAGATCGTGTAATTTCAGAGCAAATCGTTCCGCGTTGGAATGACCTCTTCTCCACAACAGGGCGATACTGGATGGACGAGCAACACGATGTGTATGGGTTCCAGAACAACGTAAACGGCGGCTTCGCACAGTATATGAAGTTTCCCAAAGAAGCGATCAACTACAGGCTGCCGAAGGACCTTCCTCTTGAGAAGGCGATTCTCGTGGAACCTTACTCGTGCTCAAAGCATGGCGTCGACAGGGCTCAGATAAATAATGAAGATGTTGTTGTCATCTCCGGCGTAGGGGTCATCGGTCTCGGCATGGTTGGATTCGCCAAGCGCAGGAACCCCAAAAAACTCATTGTACTCGATCTCAACGACAAGCGACTTGAGATGGCGAAGGCTTTCGGGGCCGACGAAGTACTGAATCCGTCAAAGAGCGACGTTGTGGACCATATCAAAAAACAGACCGGCGGTTACGGTGCGGACATCTACATCGAGGTTTCGGGTCATCCCGCAAGCGTACAGCAGGGGCTCGAAGTTCTCAGAAAGCTTGGACGTTTCGTTGAGTTCAGTGTTTTCAAGGATCTGGTTGAGGTCGACTGGAGTATCATAAGCGACCGTAAAGAGCTCGATGTATTGGGCGGGCATCTTGGTCCATACTGCTACAGGCCGACCATTGAGTGGATTTCAGATGGAAGTCTTCCCACTGAAAATGTAGTTACTCACAAGCTTTCTTTGAAAGACTGGAAGAAGGGCTTCGACATGGTGGATTCCGCCAAGGATTCGATCAAAGTCATTCTTGTTCCGAACGAGGAGTTTCTCTGATTTCGAAACGGGCTCCGGTGCCGGTTTGCATTGGAGTAGTTTAGGGTGGATATCTGCGGCCGGCGGGCCGGAGATTATAGGCTAGGTCGTTTTTGGCCAAGCCACATAATACAAGGAGGAATCTTATGAGAAGGATTCTGGGATTTGCAATGATGTTGCTCGTAGCCTTCAGTTTTACGGCTTTCGCGGGTGGCGAAAAGGAGGCTGCCGGTGGAATGAGCGCCGCCGACATTACTGGTGACTTCGACTGGAAACGGTTTGAAGGCCGAACAGTAAAGCTGCTGCTCAATCAGCATCCCTATACAGAGGGTATGCTGAAGGAACTGGACAAGTTTAAGGCGAAGACTGGCATCAAGGTTCTATACGACATATTTCCTGAAGAGGAGTACTTTAACAAGTTAACCGTTGCGCTGTCGTCCGGTTCATCTGAGTACGACGTTTTTATGACGGGTGCATACATGGTATGGCAGTACATGCCGCCGGGATGGATGGAAGACCTCACGCCCTACATCAAAAATTCATCCGTCACTAACCCGGACTATGATTTCAAAGATATTATCGAAGGTATCGCGGCCGGTCTCAGATGGGATGGTGTTGATGGAAGCGAAGTAGGGAATGGAGGTCAGTGGGCTCTGCCCTGGGGCTTCGAAGGTAACGACCTTATGTACAATAAGCGTGTCTTCAGCGAGCTTGGTCTTGAACTGCCGAAAACACTGGACGATGTAATTAAAATCGGCAAAATCATCAAAGAAAAAACGGACATGGTCCCTATTGCCGTTCGCGGTACTCGAAGTTGGGCAACAATCCACCCCGGATTCATGACCGCCTATAATTCCGCCGGTGCATCGGATTACGACGCAAACATGAAACCCCAGATGAACAGCGATGTAGCAGTGCGCTTTACTGAAAAGTGGATCGAAATGGTTTCTGAAGTCGGCCCCCCCGAATGGACCAGTTATACCTGGTACGACGTCGGTCAGTCCCTCGGTGCCGAACGATCAGCTATGATTTATGACGCAGATATCCTTGGTTTCTTCCAAAACCAGGAAGGCGCTTCTGCTGCTTCAGGCGACATCGCATGGGCACCGTATCCCCCCGGACTCGACGGCCCGGCAACGACTCCCAATATGTGGACATGGGCGCTGGCTATGAACGCCAACTCCAAAGCGAAGGGACCGGCCTGGTACTGGCTGCAATGGGCCACCGGAAAAGAGTTCCTGACGACCGCAGCTGTTAAGTATGCGACTGTCAACCCGGTACGTACCTCGATTTGGGAAAACGCAGACTTCCAGGCACGGCTGGCGAAATTCGACGGCTATCTGGAGCAGTATCAGAATCTTATCGACGGTACCGGAATTCACTTCACCCCGCAGTCCCGGTTCTTCGAGACAACAACCGAATGGGCTGCCGCACTCCATGCAATTTACGGTGGAAGAAACGCGAAGACAGTACTGGACGATCTGGCTAAAAGATTGGCGGAAGAATTTTAAAATAGTCCTTGCATGAAGGATTTGTAGCGGGGTTCGCTGCGGCGAACCCCGGCTACAGGTTCTGCCGCCTTGGTTGAAGTGGGCACAGCGTTACTGCGGTTTTATGTAACGATGTTTCCATTTGAACTAAGCGCGGGAATAACATGGTATTCGAAATGCGGATACGTAAAGACCCGACAATTAGGAGGTAATGGAATGGCGGTTTTTGGGAGTAGTAAGGATACGGAAACAGTCGAGCGGCTAAAGCCGACCCGGCTCGATCTGTTAAAGCCGTATTTGATCATTCTGCCGGCGCTGATTTTAACGATTGGAATTCTCATTCCCTTTGGAACCGGCGAGGTCTGGTCGTTCACCGACTATAACCTGATGCGACCGAACTGGAAGTTTGCAGGGTTGGAGAACTACATCAGGATGATGAAAAGCGAACAGTTTTGGAATGCCATACGCGTTTCCTCAACGTATGTTTTCTTCGCGGTTGGGGCCGAGCTGGTTCTGGGTGTAATCATCGGCTTGCTCCTCAATAGGGACAACCTGGTCACGAAAATATTTCGGCCCCTGCTGATTCTGCCCCTGCTGATCGCTCCGGTTATAGCGGTGCTGATGTGGCGGCTCATGATGAGCACGCAGTTTGGTGTACTCAATTACTTTCTGAGCCTTTTTGACAAGGGACTGAAGGATTTTCCCTGGGCGGGGGTTGCTGATTATGCGATGTTTACAGTTGTATTGATTGATGTCTGGATTTTTACGCCATTCATTGCACTTCTTGTTCTTGCCGGACTGCGTTCTTTTCCACGGGCCCCTTTTGAGGCGGCGCAGGTGGATGGAGCGTCCAAGTGGTTCATTTTTAGAACCCAGACGGTTCCCATGCTTACTCCTTATGTTACGATCGCGCTTATATTCCGCCTGATCGACAGCTTCAGAATCTTCGATATCCCCTTCGCGCTTACAAAAGGCGGTCCCGGGGATGCACTGATGACGCTTCAGGTGACAGCATATACTCAGTCGTTTACCTATCTGAACATTGGTCGAGGTGCTGCGTATATGTTTCTGACCTGGATAATTATTTACCTAGTGAGCAAGTTTCTTGTGAACCACTGGATGAAGTGGCGCTCGAAGTTGAGCTAAGAAGAAAGGGGAGTTCGATATGGCTACTGTCACGACAAGAAAAGAAAAAATCATCGATTATGTATTGAATGGGGTAACGATAATCTACTTCGTTATAGCACTCTTTCCGGTAGTATGGGTTTTCTCTCTGGCGTTCAAGGAGACTTCACAAATTCTTACCTGGCCGCCGCAGTTTTTATTCAAGCCGACGCTGGAGAACTTTCAGAGCCTGTTTTCCGGCCTCACAGGAGGAAATACTGGTAGTTCGACCGTAGACTTTCTCAGGAATTTCATGAATAGCCTCATTATCAGTTTTGGGGCTGTAATAATTTCTGTACTGGTTGGAGTACCGGCGACATACGCGATTGCCCGTTACAATTTCAAGGGAAAAGAAGATCTGGCATTTACTATTCTCTCGTTCCGCTTTGCTCCTGAACTGATGGTTATAATTCCCATTTACATCTTCTTCCAGAAACTGGGTCTTCTCGATACCTACACAGGCCTTATCTGGGTATACCAGCTGATCACGCTTCCCATGATTGTCTGGATTCTGCGGGGGTATATAGAAGATGTTTCCCGTGAATTGGAGGAAGCGTGCTGGCTGGACGGTTTTGGGCGTATACGTACTTTTTTCAGGGTTATACTACCTCTGATCCGTCCCGGGATTGCGGCATCTGGTCTGCTGGCTTTTATTTACGCCTGGAACAACTTTGTATTCGCAGTCCTCCTCGGCGGTAGCAGAACTGCTCCTGTTACGGTAGGCGCTATGCAGTTCATCTCGGCCGATGCCCTACGCTATGGTGATATGGCGGCGGCGATTGTATTGGCGGCAATACCCGCGCTGGCTCTCGCGCTCTATGCGCAGAAGCACCTGATTCGCGGATTGAGCCTGGGCGCGGTCAAGGAATAGGGCCGTGAAATCAAAGAACTACAAAAGGAAGTAACGACATGGGAACAGTAAAGTTCGATAATGTGACGAAGATGTACGGCAATACCGTGGGAATAAAGAACCTCTCCCTGGAGATTCGGGAAGAAGAGTTCTTTGTACTCGTCGGGCCGTCCGGCGCGGGGAAAACCACGACGCTGAAGACGGTTGCCGGGATTCTGCAACCTACTGAAGGACGGCTCTATATAGACGGTAAACTATCAAACCTGACACCGCCAAATGAGCGGAATGTATCGATGACATTCGAGACCTACGCGCTCTATCCGCAGTTTTCGGTTTACGAGAACATTGCGAATTCCTTCCGGTCGCCCAGATACAGAAAACCTGAGGAGGAGATTGATAAAGAGGTTAAACGCATCGCAGGGATGCTGGAGATTGGTCATCTTCTTGACCGAAAACCGGGCGAGCTGAGCGGAGGTCAGAAACAGCGGGTTTCCCTGGGTCGGGCCATGGTCAGACGACCGTCGGTGTTTTTGCTGGACGAGCCTCTCTCCCACGTCGATGCGAAGGTACGGCATAGAATGAGGGTGGAACTCAACCGAATTCAGCGCGAGCTGAACACCACAACAATCTATGTTACCCACGACTATGTCGAAGGTCTGTCGCTGGGGGACCGTGTAGGGGTTATAAAGGACGGTCAGATAGAACAGGTCGACAAGCCTGATGTCATCTATCATAAACCGATGAATGAGTTTGTCGCCAAACATGTGGGATTTCCGGAAGTGAACCTTGTAAGTACAAGCGGCCGGTCCCACGAGGGAAAAATGGAGTTGATACCGGATGAGCTGCCCTCAATGAGATTCGTTTTGAACCCGGAACAGACAGCTCTGGTGAAGGAGAAGACCAGGGGCGGACGTGTCCGTGTCGGCTTTCGGCCGCAGGCGGTTCTAATAAACAGGGAAGGTAAGAAAGCTGAAGGCGCTTTCACCGGAAAGGTCTATGCCTACAATCCCTTTGTTACCTACGGAATAATGATACTGGAGGTAGATGGGACCCGGATACGGGTATTAACCAGGGCAAATGAGCATTTTGAGGTCGACCAGGAGGTGTCTGTTCGGATTGAGTCCAAGGACATCTATCTTTTCGATGAAAGCACCACGACTAATCTCATATATGTATAGAGTGAGGGTACAGGAATGGCATCTGTAACATTGAAGAACGTCTGTAAGACGTATATCAGTAAAAAGAATGAAGAAGTAAAGGCTGTGCGGGACCTCAATCTGGAAGTGCGCGACGGTGAATTCATGTGCCTGCTGGGCCCTTCGGGTTGCGGTAAGAGTTCCTCGATGAGAATGATCGTCGGACTCGAAGAAACCACATCAGGCGATATTTTCATCGGCAATCGAAAAGTCAACCAGCTTTCGCCGCGGGATCGGAATGTCGCCATGTCCTTTGAGACATATGCTCTTTACACACATCTTACTGTAAGGGAAAACATCCTCTTTCCGCTGCGGGCAAAAAAGGTTCCGGAAATCGAGCAAATGAAACGGCTTGATCAGGTTGTTGCAATGCTTGAGATATCTGACTTGCTTGACCGCGGCCCAACCCAGTTGAGCGGCGGTCAACAGCAAAGAGTTTCTCTTGCGCGTGCACTTATTCGCGAACCGGAGGTCTTTCTCCTGGACGAACCGCTGTCCCATCTCGATGTTACATTGAGGACCTCGACTCGGGCGCAGATCAAGCACCTACACGACGAGCTGAAAACAACCTTTATCTACGTTACCCACGACCAATTGGAGGCTATCTCCCTTGCCGATCGCATTGCGGTCATGAATTTCGCCGTACTTCAGCAGGTGGGAACCCGGGAAGAGCTTCTGGATTATCCCATCAACAGGTTCGTCGCGGACTTCATCGGAGAACCGGCGATTAATTTCTTTGAGTGCACATTGATCGAAGATAACGGTACCTCCACGCTCAAGTCCAATAAAGGAACACTGGAGTTCACGGTTCCTCCAAAATGGAACTCCCGCCTTGTAGCCCGTGGAAGGAAACACTACACCCTCGGCATCAGACCACATGACATTCACGTCGAGAAATCGCCGGATACGACTGCTATCGCAGGCGTGGTTGATGTTTTCGAGTTCCTGGGAGAAGAAAACCATGTCACAGCACAGATCGATGGGGATGTGCTTACAGTGGTCGTGAGCCCCTATCAGTTCTATACCGTCGGAGAGAAGGTAAATTTCTATGTCCCGAATAACCGTGTTCATATCTTCGACACTGAGACGGGAGAATGTGTCAGTACAACGTATAAATTGGAGGATAAGGAATAATGCAAAGAATTATTAATGATCCCGACCAGGTTGTGGAAGACTATTTGAAGGGATACGTCAAGGCGCATCCGGAGTTCATCGCGAATACGGCAAACCCGCGCGTACTGAAATACACCAAAGCGCCGATTAAGGGAAAGGTCGGCATTGTCACCGGAGGCGGCAGCGGCCATAAACCGGCCTTCGTCGGCTACATCGGCAAAAATCTTGTAGACGCTGTGGCGGTGGGAGAGATATTCAGTTCACCCACCGCGAAAGCTTTCTACGACGCCATCAAGGAAGCCGACAGCGGGAAAGGGGTCGCTGTGCTCTATGGTAACTATGCCGGGGATGTAATGAATGTACGTATGGCCGCCGAGGAGGCCGAAGAAGACGGTATCCGGGTGAAGACCGTTCTCGCCAACGACGATGTACCAAGCGCACCCAAGGATCAACTGGGAAAGCGGCGTGGAGTGGCCGGAGAAGTCCTCATGTGGAAGATCGGCGGTGCAAAGGCCGCACAGGGCGCCAGCCTGGATGAAGTAATCGCCGCGGCTCAAAAGGCAATTAATAATACCCGAAGCGTAGGAATCGGGCTGACGCCCTGCGTTATTCCCGCAGTGGGAAAACCGAATTTTTCCATCGAACCCGGCAAGATGGAGGTGGGAATCGGTCACCATGGTGAACCCGGTATCAAGGTCCAGGATCTGCAGAACGCGGATCGTATGGCGGAGATAAGCCTGGAGACTGTATTGCCCGATCTGCCCTTCAGTGCCGGAGACGAGGTAGTCGTCCTCGTGAGCGGTCTGGGCGCCACCCCGGTAATGGAGCTCTACATATATTACAACCGTATCGCGGAGCTTCTGGGCGAGAAGAAAATCTCCGTTTACAGACCCTACGTGGGGAATTACTTCACGAGTCTCGAGATGATGGGTGTTACTCTCACAATGATGAAGCTGGATGAGGAACTGAAGGAACTTATCGATATGGACTGTTATTCCATGGGCATCAAGCAGATAAAAATCTAAGGTATGGGAGAAATTATGGCAGAATCATTCGCAAACTCAAAAGGTCGCATCATTGTGGAGCGATTGATCGATACGATACACGAGAACCGCGCGTATCTGAGCGAAATCGACGGAAAGATTGGCGACGGAGACCATGGCATCAATATGGACAAGGGATTCCAGCTTACGGCTTCACGGCTTGAAGACGGTATGGGGATGAGTGATGCGCTGAGAACGCTTGGTCGAACCCTGCTTCTGGAGATCGGCGGATCAATGGGACCGTTATATGGTCAGTTCTATAAGGCGATGGCCAAGGCCAGCAAAGAGAAGGAAGAGGTCGATGCTGCGGTTTTTGCTGATATGCTGGAAGCTGCCTACGAAGCCATCCGTTCGCTGGGTGAGGCAAAGCCGGGGGATAAGACCCTGGTGGACACGCTGGATCCGGCGGCGAGCGCCCTGCGGAAGGCAGTAGACTCGGGGAAAGGCTTAAACGAATCCCTGGATGATATGCTCGCTGCAGCCGAGGAAGGCTGGAAGTCCACGGAGGATATGGTGGCGAAGATTGGCCGCTCGAGTCGCCTGGGGGAACGATCCAGGGGAGTGCTGGATGCAGGTGCCACAAGCTGTTACCTCATGCTGAAGACTATGGCGGAGACCGCCAGAGAACTTGCCTCTTGATAATAGCCCTGGGGGCATCTGGTCAGCGTAGAATGCTTGACCCTGGCCCGGCATATGCCTGAACAGAGAAGGAGTACCGTGTGAAACTGCAGAACTACGAAATAAGTAATAACGAGATTGATGAAGCCTTCAATAAACTAAGGGTCGCCCGACCGGAGGCAATTAAGAGGCCTATCAAGCTCTCCTGGAGCAACTGGGGCTTTGGCCAGGAATTACTCAGTGTAACTGCACAGCGATTGGCCGCCAACGGCATCGAGTTTATCGAACTGCACGGTAATCATTATGGTTATGACCTTGGGTACGACGTGAAAAGCACCAGGAAAATTCTTGACGATAACGGGCTCACTGTGTCGGGTGTATGCGGGATGTTCTCGACTGATAATGATCTCTCTTCGAATCGCGGTATAAAACGGCAGGCGGCTGTCGATTATATTCGACGGGAAGTGGAGTTTACTCACAGTATGGGGGGCACCTACCTGCTTGTTGTCCCGGCGGCGGTGGGAAGATCAAGAGCTTACGATGACACCGAGATCGAACGCAGCGTTGAAACCCTGAGAAAGGTAGCGGATTGTTTTGCAGGAAGCGGTGTTCGGGCGGCAATCGAACCAATCCGCTCCGCCGAGGTCAGTGCTGTACATACTATTGCTGAAGCAAAAGACTATATTGCCCGCGTGGCTCACCCCGGGATTGGCCACATCAACGGGGATCTGTATCACATGTTTACGGAAGAAGTTCACATCCCGAAGGCATTGCTGGAAGCCGGAGAGATGCTTGTCAATCTGCATGCCGCAGATTCCAACAGGCGTGCCCTTGGACACGGGTTTATGGATCTGGATAGAGTGATCAAGGCGCTGTATCTGATTGGTTACAATCGTGACGGATGCTTCTTCACTCCGGAGCCTCTAGGCCCCGGGGGCGATCCTTACCCTGCCATGCACGGAAAACATGACCCGAAGATCCTCGATGAGCTGGTGCGGCAGACAGTATCGTATTATCGGGAACGTGAAAAAATTGTTCGTGAATCTACTATTTAATCCGTACCGAGAATACACAGATCCTCTGTGGAAAATCTGTAAAAGAAGCGAACTGTGAGGAGTGCAAAGGAAATGCATAAGATGGACCCCAGGACAGTGATTACCGACGGTGAGGGCATACTTGGCATTGAGCTTGGTTCCACACGAATAAAGGCAACCCTTATTGCCCCGGATGCAGCGCCCATCGCTCATGGATCCTACACCTGGGAGAACCGGCTTGAGAATGGTGTATGGACATACGATATGGCAGCTGTCCATACAGGCCTCTCTGCGTGCTATCATGACCTTGTCGGGAATATTGAGCTGGAACACG
>Ga0334900_1001338_pt1 | contig 27415 bp, 16 predicted proteins | sample GraSluR3_MG_2_FD_207231 | JGI IMG/M metagenome (GOLD analysis project Ga0334900, IMG submission 207231) | Sludge microbial communities from methane-producing bioreactor in Wageningen University, Netherlands - Granular Sludge_31_08-R3 | ecosystem: Engineered > Bioreactor > Anaerobic >...
CAGACCTTGCAACCAGCAACCTCACAACACCCAGCAGTCCACTCGCAGGTACAAGTTATCCTGTAACTGTGGATGTGGCCAATAACGGAGCCAGCGATGCCACCTTCACCGTACGACTCTACGAAGATGGAATTTCAGTGGGAAAACAAGTCATCACCCTAACTGCTGGAAGTAGCACTACTTTAAGCTTCACCTGGACACCCAACACTACGGGCAGTCATGATTTGATGGTATGGGCTGACCCTACAGGTAGCATTACTGAACTCAGCAAAACCAACAACCAACAGACTACATCAGTAGTTGTGAGTGACGTCCGACCAGACATTGAAATCAGCAACCTGGTAACACCCGAAAGCCCAGCTTTAAGCACCAGTTACCCTGTAACTGTAGACGTGGCCAACAACGGAACAAACGATGCCACCTTCACAGTACGACTCTACGAAGACGGAGTTTCAGTGGGAAAACAAGTCATCACCCTAACTGCCGGAAGTAACACTACTTTAAGCTTCACCTGGACACCAACAACCACTGGGTCCCATGATTTGATGGTGTGGGCTGACCCTACAGGTAGTGTTGATGAAGTCAGTGAATCCAACAACCAACTGACCACATCCCTTTCAGTGACTGATCTTAGACCTGACCTAGAGGTTACCAACCTCACAGTACCCAGCAATCCCACCCTAAACACCACCTATCCAGTGGTAGCAGACATCACCAACAACGGAGCCACAAGTGCAACTTTCACAGTACGGTTCTATGAAGATGGTGTCTGTGTGGGAAAACAGGTCATCAATCTAGATGCAGGAAGCACCACCCCAGTGCTATTTGCCTGGACACCTACCACATCGGGTTCACACGAACTCATGATATGGGCAGACCCTGCAAACAGCATCATAGAAACCGATGAAACCAACAACCAACAAGTGGCTACAGTTAGTGTAACTTAAGAACCCCAAAAAAACAAAACAAAATAGGGAATAACATAAAAACTTCCCCTATTTTTTCCCTTTTTTATCTCTTTTCTTGCAAAATTACATGCCCTACCCAATCGACAAATAACCATTTAAATAAAAAAACATACCATACTTTTTTATTACTTTTCCAGAGTTATTACTATAACCACCATTTTACACCTTAAATTATTAATATAGATAAATAAAAAAGTATTATATAGTTTGATATTGGAAATTATGTTTTGTAGTAAATATTATACCATAAGGGGGTGATTTTGCAGGTGGCGGCGAACTATTGAATTGAACTATTAATTTTGAAAGATCCTATTGAAAAAAGCCTTATTGAGAAATATGAAACCTGATTAAATTTTGATTGGGTAAAATATGGGTAAAATAAGGCAAAAATAACAAACACGATACTTCAATAAGTAAAATAAAGGAGAGACAGATTAAAATGAATGTTTTAAATGAAATTGGGGAGGTGATGTCACTATGAAGGGCAAATCAGCCTTGTTGTTTTTGACTGTGCTTATGGCTTTGGTATTGTGTGGTGCAGTCTCAGCAGAAAATGTACCTTTAAACACTACCCATAATGGCACAGTGTCAGGTGATCTGTATATCAATGCTACCCAACCTGTAGCATGGAATGATCAGCCCACTGATGCTACTTCCCGTGAATTCAACACAACCTATAACCTGCCCACTGATGAGTCTGCCAATGGAACAGATATCCAATGGGCACAAGTATACGTGAACATCTACAGTGGAAGTGGAAGTGCCAATTGGCCAGCTAACGCCACTATACTGCTGGATGGTGATGGAGACGGAGTATATGAAATCACATTAGGCAACGAACTACTTACCAGCGATAACTATTCCACTGATGGGACCATCTACTGGATCAATGATCATTGCTTCAGAGTATACTCTGATTACCAGTTATGGTATGATGTCACTGGACTCATCACTTGCACCAATCCATCAGTTTACGTGAAAACCGAACAGGTAGACACAGAAAGCTTCGACGGCAGATTGAAAATGATCGCCCTGGTGGCAGCCTACAATGACGGAGATTATGATAAAGTGGATTACTGGGTTAACGATGGACAAGACTGGATTAGTAGTGGTGAAAACAGCCAAACAACATTTGAAACTAGGACAGTTCTTGCTAATGCAACTAATGCTACATTGAATACTGTGGCTTTATCAAGTAAGGATGGAAGCTACAACTTCAACGGTGCAGAATTTAATGGAACTGACCCTGTATCACCAGTAAACTACTTCGAAACACACACCTGGGATGTTACCAATCAGATCACCCCTGGAGCAAACAGCACACTAACCTACACAGCAGGAAGCGGATCATTTAAAGCTGTTCTGGCCACACTCACCATACTTAAAGAGTATTCAGAGGCACCCGTGGCAGATTTCACAAGTAATGTTACTAGTGGATTGGAGTCGTTGACTGTGCAGTTTATTGACAATTCCACTAATGCAATGGTATGGGAATGGGATTTCGACAATGATGGTGTGATAGACAGCTATGAACAGAACCCCACTTATATCTACAATACATCGGGTACTTTTACTGTGAGTTTAACGGTCAGAGGATCTGGTGGATCAGACACAGAAACCAAAACCAACTACATCGCAGTCATACCCATAAACTACGCAACTTACCTTGGAGGAACTTCAGACGAAGTGGCCTATGGCATTGCAGTTGACAATGAGGGAAATATTTATCTCACTGGACAAACAAGTTCCACAGATTTCCCCACCACAACAGATGCTTACCAAACATCACATGCAGGAGGTACCTATGATATTTTCCTAGCTAAGTTCAATAGCAGCGGAACCTTAGTGTACAGCACCTACCTCGGAGGAACCAGCACAGACTCTGGGCAGGATATTGCAGTAGACAGTGAGGGAAATGTTTATCTCACAGGATATACAACATCCACAGACTTCCCCACCACAACAGACGCCTACCAAACATCAAATACCGGAGGTTATGATATCTTCATAACTAAGTTCAATAGCAGCGGAACCTTAGTGTACAGCACCTACCTCGGAGGAACCAGCACAGACTCTGGACGTGATATTACAGTAGACAGTGAGGGAAATGTTTATCTCACAGGATATACAAAATCCACAGACTTCCCCACCACAACAGATGCCAACCAAACATCAAATACCGGATCTTATGATATTTTCTTAGCTAAGTTCAATAGCAGCGGAAATCTAGTGTACAGCACCTACCTCGGAGGAACCAGCGGCGACTATGGGTATGATATTGCAGTAGACAGTGAGGGAAATGTTTATCTCACAGGATATACAACATCCACAGACTTCCCCACCACAACAGACGCCTACCAAACATCAAATACCGGAGGTTATGATATCTTCATAACTAAGTTCAATAGCAATGGAACACTACTATACAGCACCTACCTCGGAGGAACAGGAACTGATTATGGTTCTGGTATTGCAGTAGACAATGAAGGAAATGTCTACATAACAGGACAAACAACATCCACAGACTTCCCTGTGACAACTGGAGCATTGCAAACATCAAATGCTGGTGTTGATTATGATGCTTTTGTATCAAAATTAAACGCCAATGGAACCGATTTAGTGTACAGTACCTACCTCGGAGGAAGCGCTGATAACAGTATAGAAACAGCAAAGGATATTGCAGTGGATAGTGACGGAAATGCCTACATCATTGGATATACAAATTCTTCAGATTTCCCAATAACTACAACTGCTTATCAAACAACAAACCAGGGAGGTTTTATGGGTGATGTCATATTAAGTAAATTGAACTCTGATGGTACGGACTTAATATACTCCACATTTTTTGGAGGAGACAGAAATGATTTAGGCAATGCTATTACAATTGACAGTGAGGGTAATGTCTATTTTGCAGGATACACAAATTCTGCAAGCTTTCCAGTAACATCTGGAGCCTACCAATCAGTCATAAGCAGCAGTTACATGGAGATTTTCCTGGCGAAACTAGACTTTGTGTCTCCAGTTGCGAATTTCACTGCTGATATTTTGTCTGATTATTCGCCTTTAACCGTGCAATTCACTGACACCTCCACAAGCGAAACTGATCTAACTACATGGGAATGGGACTTTGACAACGATGGAACCATAGACAGCACAGAACAAAACCCCACCTACACCTACAATACACCCGGTGTTTACACTGTTAAATTGACAGTATCTAATGTGGGTAGCAGTAATTCTGCAGTTAAGACAGATTATATCACTGTGATTACCCCCCCAGATGATACAGAAGCTCCAACAGTAACAGCCAGCCCTACAAGTGGGAATTTCAGTTCAGCAGTACAGGTAACTTTATCTGCCACCGACAACTACGACATAAACCCTAAGATTTATTATACCACTGACGGCACAGACCCCACCACCAATAGCACACAATGTAATGGTGCTATCGATATCATTGCAACAACTACATTGAAATTTATGGGGGCAGACAGGTTTGGTAATGTATCACCAGTGCAAAGTCAGACATACACCATCAATGATACAGAGTTACCCACTGTAACCGCCAATCTGGTGGGTGGAACCTACAACATAGGTACTCAAGTGACTTTATCTGCACAGGACAACATAGACCCCAACCCAACGATCTATTATACCACTGACGGCACAGACCCCACAACCAGCAGTACATTATACACAGGTCCTGTCACTCTTCCTGAGAATGTTACCACTATTTTGAAGTTTATTGCAGTGGATGCCAGTGGAAACATCTCTCCAGTGCAAAATGATACATACACTATCGCGGATATTGAGGCTCCCACAGTAACAGATAGTCGGAATGGCACCACAGTGACTTTATCTGCCACAGATAATGCAGATCCTAATCCAGCGATCTACTACACTACTGATGGAAGTGCGCCTACCACCTCAAGCAAACCATATACTGAACCCATCACAATTCCACAGTATGTTATTACCCTTTTGAATTTCATAGCAGTGGATGCCAGTGGAAACATCTCCCCAGTGCAAAACAGAACTTACAATACTTATACAGGTGATCCATGGAATGGTGGAAGATACTACAATGGAATAGATATGGAAACTGGTTACTATGCCGAAGGAAACATAGGAATAGTCATATCCAATGGCGGCACTGGTTACACCTGGTTTGCACACAACACCCCAGGTACCGGTACTGTAACATACACTGCCAGCGCCCTGAACATACCAGAAGGTGCAACTATATTAGCCGCCTATTTATACCAAGCCTGGACATGGTATGGTTACCCTGGATATACTCTGGTGTTTAATGGTTACGATATGAATCAAACTGCTCACTACGTTGATGGCGATGATGGCCAAGACGTATTCGATGTAACTGCATATTTCAACGCAACCGGAAACAACACCGCTGTCTTAACCTCAACTGGAGGTGCCAGCTACGCTACCATCCTCATCGTAGTCTATGAATCTGCCAGCGAACCCTACCGACAAATCTGGATAAACCACGGATACGACATCCTCTACCACGATCCAGCCACAGGTTACGCTATGTTCAATAACGTAACCACTGATAAGGTAGCAAATGCAGAGGTTACAACCATCACACCTTCAGGTGGTGGTGATTGTGGAAGCATGCTCTTTAACGGAGAAACCATCAACATAAGTGGAGGCGGCGGCAGCGACCCCAATTACAACTACTACGACGTCACAACAGCCTTACAAAATGGTACCAACGAACTAGGAGTATACGGAGGATCATACTTAGCCCTAGCCACAGCCATCATGACAATTACACTGGATACTACGGCTCCAGAAGTTTCCGCAGATATCACAGGTGGAGTGTACAGCACTCCCCAGATTGTGACACTGACTGCTACTGATGACTATGATGCTGATCCAGTGATCTATTACACCCTTGATGGCACAGATCCCACAACCAGCAGCTCACTGTACACCGAACCAATTAGTATAACTGATGATGTTACATTAAACTATGTTGCAGTAGACAGTGCAAATAACACCTCACCCGTGCAAACAGAAACCTACACCATCGACTACATCGACGCAGACTTCACTAGCAACACCACCAATGGTCTGGCACCTTTAACAGTACAATTCACAGACACATCAAATGGAAACATAACCACCTGGGAATGGGACTTCGACAATGACGGTGTAGTAGACAGTACTGAACAAAACCCCACCCACACCTACGATATTGTGGGTACTTATACAGTGAAGCTCACTGTAACTGGTCCCGGTGGAAGCAGCACCACCACAAAAACTGGTTATATCAGTGTGAACAGTGCTGCACCTGTAGCAAGATTCATATCTGACCTTGCCAATGGAGTAGCACCATTAGAAGTGCAGTTCATTGATCAGTCTACTGGTGATGTGACTGGTTGGGAGTGGGACTTCCAGAACGACGGAATCATCGACAGCACAGAACAAAACCCCACACATACCTACGGTACTCCGGGGACTTATACTGTGAAGCTCATTGTGACTGGTCCTGCTGGCAGTAGTAGCACTACTAAAATGGATTACATCACAGTCAAGTATCCAGTTCCTGTGGCAGAATTCACAGTGGACAATACTACAGGTGATGTGCCTTTAACTGTGCAGTTCACAGATCAATCCACCAATGCAACCAGCTGGGAATGGGACTTCCAGAACGACGGATTAGTAGACAGTACTGAACAGAACCCCACCTACACCTATGATACTGTGGGTACCTATACCGTTAAGTTGACTGTGAGTAATCCGGATGGATCCGATGAGGAAATTAAGACGGATTACATTACGGTTAGGGCGCTTTTTGTTCCTTGGAATGATGCTTGCGAGTCTCTTGACGGATGGACCACCGTAGGTTCCTCTCTGAGTACTAGCAATGTTTATGAGGGATCTTCTAGTATCACTGGTTATTCTGGTGGATCAACAGTTTCTGCTGAACGTACCATCAGCATCACCGATGATAGAGCAAAAACCCTGCGTTTCGATGCAGCTGCAACAACATCCTATGGTTTCAACAATGGGGTGAAGGTGTACATGGATGGTCAGGAAATGCTTTCCATCCCACTTAACGGAGCCTGGAACCTGTACACCATCGATCTATCAGAAATAGCACTAGGTGACCACACTTTTAAAATACAGGCCTACTCTGAATACAGTTGGGCATCTGCCACCTTCTTCCTTGACAATATCTGGGTGATATCTGACGAAGAAGTGTTCAGTAACATCGAAGTCACACCAAATGAGGTTAATGTGACTATAGGTGATGATCAGCAGTTTTCAGCACAGGCTTATACTCAGTACCTTGAGAAACTGTCAGGTAAGGTGTTTAACTGGACTTCATCCAATGAAACAGTGGGAACCATCGACAGTAACGGATTGTTCACCGCACACACAGCCGGAACCACCACCATCACTGCCACCGCAGATGGTATTAACAGCACCACTTTAGTGACAGTTAATTATCCAGTTCCTGTAGCTGATTTCACCGTAGACACCACCCATGGAGTTGCACCTTTAACTGTTCAGTTCACGGACACATCCAGTGACGCAACCAGTTGGGCCTGGGACTTCGATGGTGATGGAACCATTGATAGTAACAGCCAGAATGCCACTTGGACCTACAACAATGAAGGAACATACACAGTTACCCTCACAGTAACCGGCCCAGGCGGCAGCGACACCACCACCAAAACCGACTATATAAGTATAGGTAAACCTGACCTAGAAGTCACCAACCTACAAGTGCCTGCCAGTGCAGTATTGGGTAACAGTTACCAGGTATTGGTAGATGTGGCCAATCTAGGACTTAGCGACAGCACATTCACAGTAAGACTCTACGACAACGGAGTATCAATCGGAAAACAAATTATCAACCTACTGGCCGGAGATAACACCACCCTGAACTTCAACTGGACACCCAGCACAGTGGGAACACACTACCTACAAATTATAGCCGATCCTACCAATAGTGTATTAGAATCCAGTGAACTCAACAACCAGGTCTTAGAAGCTGTGGAAATAACTGAAACACGACCAGACCTACAGGTAAACAACTTAACACTACCTAACACACCATCCCTAGGAACCACTTACACTGTAACTGCAGACATCACCAACAACGGAACAAACCCAACTACATTCACAGTACGATTCTACGAAGACAATGTCTCTGTGGCTAAACAAGTCATCACCCTCGATGCAGGAGCCACCACTACGTTGAGCTTCAACTGGAACCCCAGCAGTAGTGGAGATCATGATCTGAATGTGTGGGCTGACCCTACCAACAGCATTGATGAGAGTGATGAATCCAACAACCAGCAAAACAGCACAATAACTGTACTGGGCATGCCAGAACTAGCAGCCAGCAATTTACAAGTACCCAACAACCCAGAACTAGGCACCAGTTATCCTGTAACTGTAGATGTATCCAACAATGGACCAAACACTACCACATTCACCGTGCGATTCTATGAAGATGGTGTCTCTGTGGGAAAACAGGTCATCACCCTCGATGCAGGAGCCACCACTACATTGACCTTCAACTGGAACCCCACCACCACAGGCAATCACGACCTGAAGGTGTGGATAGATCCCACCAACAGCATAACAGAAACAAATGAAATCAACAACATACAAAACCAGACCGTAACAGTAACCGACACAAGACCCGACATAGAAGTCAACAACCTGACAACACCAAACAACCCAACAAACGGAACCAGTTACCCTGTAACTGTAGACGTGGCCAATACAGGAGGAAGTAATGTTACTTTCACGGTCAGACTCTACGAAGATGGAGTTTCAGTGGGAAAACAGATCGTCACCCTGGCACCAGGTGCCAGCACCACCCTGCTCTTCCTATGGACACCCACCACCACCGGATCACACGAACTCATGATATGGGCAGACCCTGCAAACAGCATCATAGAAACCGATGAAACCAACAACCAGCAGGTAAACACAGTTAGTGTGGCATGAAAAAAGTAGAAACAAAAAAATGGGGATTATTATATTTCCCATTTTTCCATTATTTTTCTTTTTTAAGAGTTTTAAGATATTAAAAGGAGTATTAAGTTCCATTACAAATTTGTGGGCTTATTTTCACTTAATTTTATTTTCGCTTAACCTTATTTCCACTTATCTTCCCATACCATGGTATTCAAACCCTTCACTTTCCATTTTATCTCTGTTGAAGATGTTCCGACCATCAACAACAATGGGCAGTTTCATAAGTTCTTTTATCCTTTTCAGGTCTGCTTCTTTGAATTCATCCCATTCAGTAAGTACCAGTAGTGCTTCAGATTCGTGGAGGGCATCATATTTATCTTCAACATAGTTCAACTTTTTACTTTCAGAGAAAATAGTTTTAAAGTTCTCCATTGCTTCAGGATCATACAAGCATAGTTGGGCACCGGTTTCAAGGAGTCCCTTGACAATACCCAGTGATGGAGCATCTCTCACATCATCAGTGTTGGCCTTAAATGCCAGTCCCCACACTGCAATTTTCTTATCACGATTTATCCAGAGAAGCTTCTCCACCTTTTCCAGGAACTGCTTTCTCCGGTTCAGGTTGATCTTTTCTGTTTCTTTAAGGAGGCCAAAATCCAGACCATAGTTCTCTGCCATGTGAATGAATGCATTAACATCTTTGGGTAGGCAGGATCCACCGTAACCAATCCCTGCGTTGAGGAAGTCTCTCCCAATCCTTTTATCTCTTCCCACACCCTCTGCAATCATATCCACATCCACACCAACTTTTTCAGCCAGATCAGCCAACATGTTGATGTATGAGATTTTAATGGCCAGGAATGAGTTGGATGCATATTTTATTATCTCTGCAGCCGAAGTTTTGGTTACAAAGAGTGTATTACCATTTTCCGTGAAAGGCTGATAGATCTCTTGGAAGATCTCCACTGCCCTTTTGCTTTCAACCCCTATCACGATCCGGTCAGGGTTCATGAAATCATAAACTGCAAAGCCTTCCCTTAAAAACTCAGGATTGGATGCCACATCAAACTCCAGGTCTTCCCTGGCATATCTCTTAATAGTACGCCTGATTAATTCATGGGTTTTCACAGGAACAGTTGATTTTTCTATTATGAGCTTGTATTCTCCCATGTGCATGGCAATCTGTCGGGATACTTCCTCTACTTGGGATAGATCAGCCATTCCATTTTCACTCTGGGGTGTTCCCACACAAATAAATATGACCTTACTGAAATCAACACCTTCCTTAATACTGTCTGAAAACCTTATCCTCCCTTCTTCAAGGTTTTTATCCAGGATTTCAGTTAAACCTGGTTCCTGTATAGGGGACATTCCACGACTTAGTTCATCCAGTTTAGAGGAACTTTTCTCAACGCACAGAACTTTGTTTCCCAGTTCAGCAAAACACACTGCACTTACCAGTCCCACATACCCTGCTCCTATTACAGTTATTTTCATAGCATGTGTCCTCTTAATTTAATCATAAAAACATGTTAAAAATCATTAAATATTAAAATGATGAATATAAATCTTAAACTACGGATTATATAAAGCTAATCTTTACTGGAAAGTAATACTAAAATTCAGACGTTACATGGGAGTTTTTTATGAAAGCATTGGTAACTGGCTGCGCTGGGTTCATAGGGAGTAACTTAACTGATTACCTCCTGGAAAATGGGTTTGAAGTATATGGACTAGATTGTTTCACAGATAATTATTCCTACCTAATTAAAGAATCTAATCTACAGAGTGCCTTGAAAAATTCCGATTTTAAATTCACTGAAAAGGATATCATGGATGTGGAAGAGTTCCCTGAAGTAGATTATGTTTTTCACTTGGCTGCACAGGCCGGTGTCCGGGATTCATGGGGTGAAAACTTCCCAGTTTATACCCGGAATAACATTGAAGCCACCCAGAAGTTACTGGAGTTTTACAAGGACCTGAAAATTAAGAAGTTTGTCTATTCATCCTCATCCTCTGTTTATGGTGATGTTGATCTTCCCATGAAGGAGGGAATCCTCCCGAAACCAGTTTCACCATATGGGGTGAGTAAACTGGCTGCTGAACATCTTGTTTACCTTTACTGGAAAAATTACGGCCTTCCTACTATTTCCTTGAGATACTTCACGGTATACGGGCCAAGACAGCGTCCAGACATGTCTATACACCGTTTCGTCAAATCCATCCTTAAAGGTGAGGAAATAACAGTATATGGTGATGGAGAGCAGACCCGTGATTTCACCTATGTAACTGATGTGGTTAAGGCCATTGCGATTGCTGCCGAGTCTGAAACCAATGGCGAAGTATTCAATGTTGGAGGAGGCAGTAGAATCAGCATAAATAACCTTTTAGTTGAAATAGAGAAAGTATCAGGTAAAAAAGCCAGAATCAATTATTTTCAAAAGCAAAAAGGTGATGTTAAGGACACCTGGGCAGATCTAGCCAAAATTGAAAGTGTTCTTTCCTGGAAAAGTGAAACTGATGTGAAAACCGGGATCAGAAACTATATTGATTGGTATATAAATTTTTATGATATTGGGGGGGGTAGGTAAAATGATACTAGGGGTAGATAAAGATTTTTTTAACACAGATGAAATAAAATAAATATTCCAACTGATTTTTATGGACCATAACACCAAAAACATGAGTCTAGCCCTTTTTTTCACAGTGGGCATATCACTGGAAAGATGGCACCATCTGGGAATGATAGACCGCGAAGTTACCTTTTACAACGAGCTAAGTAAACATTTCCAGAGGATCTACCTTTTCACCTATGGAAACAGGGAAGATCTAAAATTCAGTCCATATCTGAGGGAAAATATAAAAATAATCCCCAATGAGAGATCACTTAACCCCTTCCTTTATTCAATTTTAATCCCTTTCATGCATCGCAAAATACTCAAATCTGTTGATGTGGTTAAGACCAACCAGATGATGGGATCATGGAGTGCAGTTTTATCCAGATATCTCAACAAAAATGTTCTGATAGTTAGAACTGGCTATGTTCTTTCCCTCTTTAAAAATGATTGGATATCCAGATTAATTGAAAGATTCGCTTACAGGAATGCTGATGGTATTATAACCAGTTCTCTAAGGGGATATGATTATATAGAAGAAAAATACAGTCCTAAAGGGTTACATTATGCTATACCTAACTATGTAGAAACTGAAAGATTCAGACCATTAAATATGAACAAGGATGAAACTTCACTGTGTTTCGTGGGAAGATTAACCCGGCAAAAAAACCTTTTTGCACTTATTGAGGCATTAAAAGGCCTCCCCTATTCATTAAATATCATTGGAACTGGAGAGTTAAAAGAAGAACTGGAAAAATTTGCAGAAGAAAATGACTGTAATGTACATTTTATGGGAAATATAGCCAATCAAGACTTACCCCCGGTTTTAAATAAACATGAAATATTCATTTTACCATCAATGTATGAAGGAATGCCCAAAACATTACTAGAAGCCATGTCCTGTGCTTTACCAGTTATAGGAACCAATGTTGAAGGTATAAAAGAGGTAATTACTCCAGGGCATGATGGGATTTTATGTGGCATAGACTCTGATTCCATAAGTAAGGCTATTGTAATGTTGATGGAAGATGATGATCTCAGGATTAAACTGAGAAAAAACGCCAGGCATACTATAATTGATAAATATAGTCTTAAAAAAGTATTCCAAAATGAACTGGAGTTAATCAAGAAAATTTCAGTAGGATAAGAGGTTAAAAAATATTGAACCTTAAAAAACTCACTTATGATATAATTTTAGAGAAAAATGATAATAAATAAGAGTATAAGCCCAAGATATTTAAAAAGGGATTCCTATGGTAGATGAACTTAAAAATAAATATTCATTTGGAGAAGAAACCCGCACCTACCAGAAAGGAAGGCCACAATATGAACTGGCCTTAAAGTTACTGGAAGACTTTAAAACCAGTGGCAGTGTCCTGGATCTTGGTTGTGGTCAGGGTGAATTTTCAGATACCCTCCATGATCTGAACTTTCAGGTGAAATGTGCAGATGGTACACCCAAATTGGTGGAACAGGTTAAACAAAGGGGATATGAAACATATTTAGTTGATTTTGAGGATGAATACTTACCATTTGATGATAATGAGTTTGAACTGGTGGTCAGTTTGGATGTTATAGAACATCTCTGGAACACTGATCATTATTTAAAAGAGATATGTAGGGTTCTAAAGCCAAATGGTCATATTATAATCACTACCTTAAATTACAACAGTTGGAATTATCGGAAAAAACATTTATTCGGTAATTTTGAAGATTTCACCTACCAATCCCGCCATAAAAAGTTTTTCACATATAAATCTTTCAGAGAAGAAACACAGAAATATTTTGATGTTAAATCCAGTGTAGGTCTAATTTACTTTCCAGTGCAAACCGGTTTAAAGTTTACCAGCAAATTCCAGAATTTTCTTTCAGTTAACATTGGAATTCTGGGAAAATCTAGAAAATGAATAATCAAGTTTCAGATTTATATTAAATCAGAAGTCAGTTTGGTTTGATATGAATCTGTTAAATAGATCTAAGTTTTAATGTATGTTTAAAAAAATATCTCTGATTTAAATGAAGTTCATAAAACATATAATAACCACTTTCTTAACCACAGTCCTGATTTTTATCCTGAGTATTGTTTCCAGTGTTATCATAGCCCGTGCCCTGGGACCTGAAGGACAGGGAATTTACACTTTGGTAATGCTTTTACCTTCTTTAATACTCATATTAACCAATTTAGGAATATCCCGTTCAGTTATTTATCATTTATCCAAAGGAGATCTTCCAGGTGATGTTTTAACTGGAAACTTTTTGATAGCAGCGTTTATACTAATGGCAGCATCAGTGTTAATTGGATATGGTTTGATCCTTTTCGGAGCCGATGAAATATTTCCCAACGTTCCCCACTACCTCCTTTTAATGGGTCTGGTTATCATCCCATTGCAACTCCTTTTTTCGCAATTCTACAGCGGTATACTATATGGATTACAAAAGATAAATACCAACAACCTATTTAACCTGATACAATCTATATTTCTCGTTATTTTCATTTTTCTCCTTGTTTTGGTGTTTAAAGAGGATATCTCAGGGGCCTTAACCGCAACCATAATCTCCCTGTTTATTACTGATATTTTAATGACTCTCTGGATAATCCGAAATGTTCCTATTTCATTCAAGTTCAGAAAGGATATTCAAAAATCTATATTCAGCTTTGGGATAAAGGTACATCTGACTAATGTCATGTATTTTTTCCGTTCCAGAGTAGATGTTTTCATACTCAACTTTTTTTTGAATCCCCAGGCAGTAGGTTTTTATGGTATAGCCTACGGAACTGCAGAAACAATTTGGATGTTGTCACAATCAGCAGGGAATGTTTTATCGCCTAAAATAAGTTCAATGAGCTCGGAAGAGCAGAAAAAATATCTGACACCTATCATTACCCGGAACATATTTTTCATCTCACTGATGGGTGCAGTTGCTCTATTTTTAATGGGCTACTGGTTAATTGGATTTTTATATTCGGAAAGTTACCTTCCATCGGTTGAACCAATGAAAATCTTGCTTATAGGGGTGGTTGCCATCAGTGCCGAACGTATTCTAATGTCAGATATCATTGCACGGGGAAAACCCATAATAAGTACTTATTTGACTGCCATAACTGTTGTTCTTAACATAGGACTGAATGTACTTCTGATCCCATGGATAGGTATTTTAGGTGTAGCCTGGGCAAGCAGCATAGCCTACAGCATAAATCTGATTCTCACTCTGGCTGTTTATTGCAGGATATCAGGAAATTCTGGATGGGATGTGATTATAATTAAAAAAGAGGATATAAAATTGTATAAAAATTTTATAAAATCATTGAAAACCAGATTCATTCCCTGAAGATTCTCTTGAACCTGTTAAATTTGTTGAAAATATTTGAAGTTACTTTCATCCCTGATAAACCCATGTAGGATCGGAGCAGGTTGAGGTTGTTACTGGGATCCCATGGATCCAAACGGAAAATGGCTTTATATTCCTTCCGGGCCAGTTCAATATCCTCATTTTCCAGGTGGATGCCACTTTTTATTATATGCACACTTTTTTTTATTTCACAAATCTCATCATGACTTAAAACAGAATAGAAACTTTTAATACCATTTTCTTCTATTTTAGCAAGTATTGTGGGGCTGGTCTGGTTGAGGGCCATTTTTTTTGAAAGTAAAGAATACAAACGGCTTTCTTCAATCTTTCTGGAACCTATACTTTCATTATGGATCCTTAGTTTGTATAGGGTCTCGGTGAGGTTCATCACTGGATGATCCCTGGAAACCCTGATCCACAGATCATGGTCCTGAGCATACCTGAAAAGCGGGTTGTAACCTCTAAGATCGCATATGATGCTCTTATTAAACATAACTGAGCCATGTTTGAAATGATTCCAATCCAGCATATCTGAGAATGAGGGTTCTGTGCGGTTAACTACTTCACCAATGATCTTCCCATTTTTATCTATACGGAAAACACTGCTTCCCACCAATGCAACCTGGGGGTGTTCATCTAGGAAGGATACTTGTTTTTGCAGGCGTGAAGGAATGGAAACATCATCAGCATCTTGTCGTGCTACATACTCTCCTTCAGCATACTGTAATGCTTTATTTAAAGACCTGGTCAACCCGAGGTTTTTTTGGTTATTGATGAGCTGTATTCTCCCGTCTGAATATGTTTCTATGATCTTTTGGGAATTATCAGTGGAAGCATCATTTACAATAATAAACTCAAAGTCTTCCCATTCTTGATGCAGAATACTTTCTATGGATTCAGAAAGGTAAGGCGTGCCATTGTAAACCGCCATCAATACACTTACTCTGGGATTTCTGGACATTTAATCCGCAAGCCCTGATTTATTTAGTTGAAAACAATACATAAATTCCATTACCAAGATCCCCTACCTTATCATAGGACTCTTCCATTGTGATCAGGTCCATGGTCTTTTGATAAGTCTCAGGATTTTTAATTTTTATGATATTGATATCTTTTAAGAGGAGAGGTTCATTAATTATTACAATTTTATCCATAGTCACAGCTTTTTTCCCAAAGTTACTGCTATCCTGTCCTAAAGTGTATTGTTCATCATAAAGAGCGTTCCTACTGCCTTCATATCCATAAAAAAGTTTTTCATATACTAAGGAGTTATTTGAACTGATATTACTCTCAGGAATGATAATGGTCTCAGCTAAGGCATACTCTTTTTCATTGGCTATTCCCAGCGATTTGTAGTCTTTGTTTATATATTCCTGCTGGATATTGAATAAATTGAATATCATAAACGAGATTAAAAGGGCGAAAAAAACCTTCTTATAGATAGGGGAATGGTTTTTAAGAGTTAGGAGGAACCCAACCAGAGGTATAACACCAAATAACCATCCATGTGTTAAGAGACGGTCAGGACTTATTAAAGATGTGAATGCGTAAACTGATAATAAACCATAGCCTCCACAGAAGAACAGGAAAAATGTGAATGTTAAATCCTCTATTCTAGTTTTTCCCTGGTCAATTCTCAATTTTATGAGTAATATAACAGAAAACAAGATCATGTAAATGAAAAATCCGTAAAATATTATTTTACCCTTTAATGTTACCACAGTACCTGTAACACCTGTGTTGGCAGAATAACTGGGTAATTCTCCGAGGGTTATTAAGTTTGCAAAGAACTGACCCACATTGGTCCAGATCTCCACGGAACAATACAGCCAATAGGCCAGTAAAATCACCATGGCAATGGTAAAAACTGTGCGAACATTTATTTCTCTGGGAGGGGATGGTTTTTTGCTTTTAAATATATGGTAATAGATATGGGGGTGTTTATAGATGTAGGGGAGAATAATAGATGTGGCAAAAAATAGAAACAACAAAACCAAAAACATAAAGGATGAAAAATGATGAGCTAAAACAATTAAAACAAAAAATACAATGGCAAAGACGGTTAATCGGACATCTTTATTATTTTTTGAAGCATAAACCAGATAAAATCCAACTAAAATCGTAAACAATCCCATTATTTCCCTTATAAAAAATGATTCAAAGATCATGAACTTGGGAATGGTTACAAAGATCAATGGAGCCATAAGGGCCACCTTTTTATTCTTGTAAATTGTATTGGTTAAAATATACAGAAATATGACGATTAAAGATGTGAAAAATGAGGCGAAATATTTCACAAACTGGAAATGATCTAAACCTGTGGTCTGTATAATAGATGCTGAAAATACGTGGAGTAAAGGCCAACCACTGACCCCTGGGTCCTGATTTAAACTGAAAAAATGATTATTTAGAATATATTCCAGAAACTTAAGGTCATCATAAGAGTCACGACTATTTAAACCTATAAAACCGACTTGAAATACCAAATGAAGGCAGATGTTGATTATGATAACCTCAAAGAGGACCACCATGTGATCGTTCTTTTCCAGGTGTAGGATCTGGTAAATGACACTACCCATCATTCCCAGAATAGCAATCCAGAACAGAATAATACCGACACTGCCTTCCCCATAACTTAGGTTGGTAAAAAACAGTGTCAGTGAAAAAACAAAAATGGCTATTACAAGTTTTTTATCTAAAATTATCATAATCTGAACCTTATTCCTTGAAACGTATCATAATTTATAAATTTAAACTAATTACCCTATAAAACCTGCTCAAATAATCCTTCATAATCATCCATTATCTTAGAAGGAGTATGGTATTTTTTTATATAATTCAATCCATTTTCACCCATTTGTTGTCTTAAGTTATCATTTTCCATCAATGTTTTAATATTTTCTACCAGGATATTGAAACTATCAAAACTGAACCCTAATATTTCTTTTTCTATTATGTCATCTGGATCAAAACCCAAGGAAACAACGGGTGTTCTGCAGGACCATGCTTCCAGAAAAGTGTTTGGAAAACCCTCTGAACTGGAAGTGCTCACGAAAATAGCTGCTTCAGAGTAGTATTTTGCTATTTCATGGTGGGGAATGAAGCCTAGAAATTCCAGATTTTTTATTCTCTCAGAATCCTTTTTTATTTTGTGAAAATAGTTTATTTCAGTTTCAACTGGGGATCCAATCATTTTAAACTGGTATTCTGGTAGACGACGAGCCATTTCCAGGTATCTTTCGGGATTTTTACCCGGGAAAATTCTACCAACCCATAAAATATTTGTTTTCAATTCATCCACACATCCACAATTACTGAGGGGAATTATGGTCTTTATTAGCACTGATTTTTTTATGTGGACTGATTTTGTAGATGGATTTTTGATCAGATCTTTTTGATGATGAGTCTGGGCAACAATACAATCTGCATTTTTTATTCCATAGGTGTAGGGAATTTTCACCAGGTCCCGGGCATGGTCTATAGTAATGGCGCTACTTAGATTTGCATCTGAGGATGAGACAAAAATGAACTTTTTTCCCTTTAATTGGGAGAATAACGAGATCAACCCAGTAAGGGGTGTTCCAGCACTTTGAATATGGATATCCGCATTGATTTTTCCCAGTAAACTGAAAAACCTGAGGAAATTATGGGGAAATAAATGGGTAAACCCTGAACCTTTATTATCATATAATACATGGACTTTCAAGCCCTCAATTTCTTCATAATTCGTTTTTGAAGTGGCAAAGGTGATTAAATGAACAGAATAACCTCTTTGGATAAGCTCTCTGGCAAGCAGGATCATCTGTAATTCAGCACCTCCTGCTCCACCTCCCTTCAGGTAGGGATAGGCGTATTCAGCCACCACACATATCACTGGTTTAGACAAAAAAAACCACCTTCAATTAATATATCTATTTTTAAGCCAGAATGTTTCTTAATAATATCTCCCCTAACTATTTTCTTTTTTATATATAATCACTGGATTCTCCCCTAATTTTGAAAGTTCAACATCAGTATCTAAAAGATATATGTCCAGGGGGAAGCGGGCTAAAAATGCCCGGGAACGTTCTTTTAAAATAAAAACACAAGTTTTTATTCCACTTGAAAATCCCTGCTCTCGAATCACCCTAATATCCAGATCTGATGTCTCTTTCAACTCTTCCCGGGCAATGCTTCCAATAGTGGCAACTAAGAGAATGCAATCCTCTTTTTTAGCCCTCTGGTAAAATTTCTCCAGATATTTGTTGAAATCTTGATATTCATTTCTGGCAAACCCAAGATTTTTAACTAAAACAAAGATCTGACCATTAAAAACCCAGTTTATGGTATGTGCACTGATTATGGAAATTAAAAGAGATTGAACTGGATTAAGGTAACTGGAAATATAGATGTAGAAAATTGTGAAAATCATAATATCCAGGGAGATTTTGAAAATTCTTTCAGTTTTATCCATGTACAGTAAACCCTGAAATAACCAGGAAGAAACAGTTAACAAAATCACCCGTATAAAAAAGGGATGTTTGGATTCCTTTACCATCTTCCTGTGAAAATTATTGATATCCATGGGATCAGCTACATTCTAATTAATTTTTTATTTATGGTGGTAACTGGTAAACTGGCATTTAATATGGGTAGACCAAATTCTTCAGCCAGTTCTTCGTAAAGTTGAATTTTTTGTTTAAGATTTTGATCATGGCCCAATTCGTATCGTCTTTCCTGTAATGTCTTTTCATCAGTAATAAGGAATATGATTTTACAATCTCCTGGCAATAATTTTAACAGCAGTTTTCCGGTTTTTGAATTGTGGATTTCACAGTCTCCAGTGGATATGGCCAGATCAACCAGAGTATCATAAATGAACCTATCACAGACCAGGCGCTTTTTAAAGAGGGTTAATGGAATGTAAACTTTACAAATGGTGTAAAGGAAAGTATCCAGAAACATGGAAGCTTTATATAAATTTGAAACAACCTTTGATCTGTAAAAGTAATGGTAACCTATTTTTTCCCCATTATCTAACTCTACTACTTCACTGAGACCCATGACACGTGCCAATCCAAGTAAGGGGAGTGACAGGAAGTGGTGGAAGCGCAACCATTCATATTCATAACTGGATCCAGATTTTTCCAGGGAATCAATTAGAAGTGATGCCTGTGTTGTTTTCCCAGTTCCATCTGGTCCAGAGATACAGATCAACCTAGATTTCATTAGTTCACTCTTTAATGGTATTTTCCATAAGTTTACCCACATCCGTCCATGTGGGATAATTTTTCATGTACTCTATTTCTTTAAGAGACATATCCTTGGATAATTCTTTATCAGACAACAATTTCATAATCTTCTCTTTTAATTCTTTTTCATCATTCACCTGAACCATAATTCCATTTCCATTAAGTAATTCAGGAATAGAAGCAATTTTTGTAGATATAACAGGTTTTCCCAGGGCCATTGCCTCCAGGATACTGATGGGGACGTCAGAGATGACAATTTTGAAGGGTAGACATACCAGGTTTGCGGTAGATAAATACTCTTTTATTTCCAGAAAGTTGAGATCTTGGGATATGAACTCCACAGAATTCTTAACATCCTCTCTTTCTGCAATGTCCATTAACAGTTCTTCTTCTTTTTTTAGTTTGTCATTATCGAGTCTTGAAAGAAAAATCAGTTTACAAGGTTGTTCTTTTCTTACCCTAACGAAAGCCTCCATAAGGGTATCTGTTCCCCTCAAAGTTAGAGGAGAAGTGAAATACATTATCAGAGGCACATTTTCAGGGTTAATCGTATTTGTTATGGCTTTAACTGCACCTGGATTTGGTGGTTCGAGGAAATCAGTGTCCATGCCCACTGGAATGAAAATACTTCTTTTTTGGATAAATCCCTTATCTATCATCTTTGCCCTGGTGTCCTGGCTCAGGAAGATTATTTTTCTAAAGCTCTTTCCCCACTTTTTAACCATGTAATCAGGGATCAGTGCGTTCAGATAGTGGATGGCTGTGTATCTATGGTATTTAATTGAATTTAAGAGGCCCATATTTTTTATAAGTTCTCGGAAGGAGTACAGGGGACTGGTGAAAATGCCGTAAACCGGGATGTTCATCTGGAAGCTGTTGCGGAGAAAACTGGTTAAACCCAGGAGCATTAGACATTTATCAGGTTTCATCTTTTCCAGAACATCTAAAAGTTCCTGGGTTTCCCCTTTGAAGGGTGTGAACAGTTTTTTCACCTGGATTAAAGGAATTTCATCTACTTTCCCTTCATGGGTATTTGTGATGATCACAACTTCAAATTCCCTGTTTTTAAGATACTTAGCTATTTCATAAATGTATTTCCAGGGCAACCTGTTTATATTTGGTTGTTTGAAGTCCGGGCAGATAATGGCTATTTTCAACTCCTCACCTTTAAATTAATTTTCATAAAACCTCTTCTAATCTTCAATTGTCAACACTTGCTTGTAAAGTTCTTCAAATTCTCTGCTATTTTTGTCCCAGGTGAAATTCTCCATCACTGTTTCACGAGCTCGGTTTCCCAGTTGTTTTCTTAAATCCCTATTTTCATATAGTAGTATGATTTTTTGAGATAGGTCCTCTACTGAACCTTTTTTTACCAGAACACCATTATCAAAGTCCTTTATGAAAGCTGCATGGGCTGGTATGTCACTTACCAGCACTGGAAGCCCGGAAGACATGGCTTCCAGAACCACTGTGGGGAAACCCTCATAATGGGATGGAAAAATGAAGAGTAAGGCATTCTGGTAGATTTCAACCAGTTCTTGATGACTCTTTTTCCCAGTGACTTGTACATCATCTTCCAATCCTTCTGATTTTATAAATCTTTTCAGGTGATTTTCAAGTTCTCCTTCACCCACCAGAAGAAGTTTTAAAGGGCACATCCTGCAAACATTCTTAACTGCCTTTAATAAATCCTTCAGTCCTTTGCCATAGGTCAATCTTCCCACATAGAGAAGATATTCATCTTTAGGTTCAGATGGGGTGAATTGTTTTTCATCTACCCCATTGGGGATGATTTCCACTTTATCTAAACCATAATGTTCCTTTAATTCACAACTAACAGGTTTAGATACTGTGGTAACCCGGTCAGACCTCATGATCAACTTTTTAATCAGCGGAAAGCTCACGTACCTGGTCATGATCCTGTTTCCGGCTGATTTTAAATCAACCAGTTCTATGGCCTGTGCATTTCCCAGAAGAGACCCGTGGATGGTGCTGATCATGGGTAAAGATGTTTTTAAGACGGGTACTAAGGGGGTGTGTAAATGGACAAGATCGAAATCATTTTCAATGGACCGGAAAAATCGGTTCATTAGAAAACCATGGATTTTAACGTGGAAAGGGTATAAAGGGATGAAAGGCACTTTAATTATTTGAATGCCTTCAAAGAAACTGAACTCAGGCCCCAATTTTCCCCTAGTAATAACCGTCACTTCGTGTCCTTTTTCAATTAATTTACGGGAAAGGTTATAAGTGTAAAAACCAATTCCTTCTTCCGGAGGAAAAGGTGTTGATATGATCATGGCAATTTTCATTATTCTGTACCCTTGAGATAATTTTCTAAAAAAATCACGAGATTTTTATTATTTTCATGATTTGGAGGGTTATTATTATTTTTAATCAAGTTTATGTCAGTTTCAGTTTCTAATTTGTTTTTTGGTGTGGGTTTCAATTCATTCTGTAGTTCAGGGTTCAGTCTGTTTTCCAGTTCGTGTTTCAATTCGTTGGTATCCAAAACTGTGGTCACTTTACCCTGTATTTGTAGGGCCAGTGCAAGATCTATCTGCTGATCATCAAGGTGTTCATTGTATTTTTTAAGCCTGGGAACCACAATTATTGATGGGGAGTACTTAAGACAGTCCAACAGGGAGCCAGCACCACCGTGGGTTACTATCACATCAGCATTTTTGTAGTACCCCTTAATCCTAGATTCTTCTACAAAATCGAACCACTCCGCATTTTCTGGTTTATAATTAGTAAAACCAGTTTGTATGATAACCTTCTGATCGATTTCAGCAGCAATACTGTCCATTTCCTTCACTAGTCGTGGAAATCCTTTGTAATGGGTACCCACAGTTACGAAGATCATATCATTACACCAAAGATCATGCAGTTTACACCATCAATTCCCTTACACCATTAATTATGATCACTTACTGAACGGTACACTTTCACCACGCCAATTATAAGCAACACCAGCTTACACCATTGATTTATATCCACTTACTTAAACTTCACAAATCAACTATACTACACTCTAAACATTATTAAAATCTCATATTACCGCACCTTCATATTTTGCCTTTTCTCCATAGAACTCCAACAGTTCTGGCCATTGCACCAGGAAAAGGTCTGAAAAATGGTATAATATTTTTCCTGTTCCTGATTTTGTTTTTACCCGGCACCAGCTTTCAATAAACACTGTTCTGATTTTCATGGTTTTGGCCAGTATAAACGCAGGGATGGCTATCTCTGAACCTGTGCTGATGAGAATATCCGGCTTTTCATTACGCAAGATGTTGAATATTTTAAAGAAAGCTTTTACCATCTTCCAGGGGTTGGTTCCAATGTTTTCCATGAGATATTTCCTCTCTTTCAGATCCCTGGTCCTGAAGTTATCGTAACTTATGAAGAAGATATCATGACCTTCAAAGGCATCTTTTAGATTTAAAATTTCAGTCAGGTGCCCCCCGTGGGAACATATTAATGATATTTTCATGGTGTAACATCCATCAGATACCCAAAATTTATACCCTGTTTAAATTATACTGAACCCTTTTAAATTTCGTTAATATCCAAATTTAATAAAGATTAACCTATTTATTTAACTAAAAAAGATTATGTGACACTTAAATTCTCCAAAGTATTTCTTATAGTCTTTCTTATGGTCTATTTTTTTAGTTGAATAAGTGATTAACATCTTTTTTCCATAGTTAAACAGGGGTAAACTGATTTTGTAATTTTTATATATCCTCTTGTATATCCTCTAATTTTCTTATCTATTATTAAACTTTTATTATTACCATTACAGTTAAAACCCGTTTATTAATAATACTCCAATTTCTATCAATAATTTCTATCAAATAATTCCTTTTTTTGTTTCTTTTTTTGGAATATTACATGCTTACATGCCCCACCACTCAACAGATAACACTTTTAAGAAAAACTATACTATATTTTTTATTACTTTTTTAGAGTTATTACTATAACTCATATTTTATGCTTTAAATTAATAATATGAATAAAATAAAAAGTATTATATATGGTTGAATTGGAAATTGTGTTTCATAATAGATTATACTATGAGGGGGTGATTTTGTAGGTGGCGGCGAACTATTGAATTGAACTATTAATTTTGAAAGATTCTATTGAAAAAAGCCTTATTGAGAATTATAAAAGCTGATCAATTTTTGATTGAGCAAATTATAGGTAAAATAAGGTAAAAAAACAAAAATAGTATTTTAATAATTAGAATAAAGGAGAAACGGATTAAAATGAATGTTTTAAAAAGAATATTGGGGGTGATTTTGCTATGAAGGGTAAATCAGCCTTGTTGTTTTTAACCGTGCTCATGGCACTGGTGCTTTGTGGTGTGGTTTCTGCAGCTGACAATAGTATAGTCAACAACACAACAAGCACTTACACTACCAGTGATTCAGGTACCTCCAATGAAATCACCCCACAGGACTGCCTGCCCACAGTAGCACATGACACAATTAATGGTGAAGTGTATATATCATCCATTGCTAATTGGCCTTCCAAGAACACAACCAATAATTTTGATGTGCCCAATGGGACTGTAGTTTATGCAAAATATTATGTAGGAGCTTGGATGCCAGGTTCAGTATCCAGCACCTTCAATGGAAATGCAATTGATATTGAAGCAACTTATCAGTCGGGTATGGGTGTAACATGGGTATCATATGATGTAACAGGCCTTGTAGTTGCCGGACAGACAAATACTGGTAACTCTGTCTCATCAGGGGGGGATGACAGACAATACGGCAGCACCCTGATAGTTGTACTTAAAAATGAAAGTGATCCATATATTGAGTACTGGATCACCGAAGGCTTGGACTGGTTGGAGGGAACTGGTGCTTCTTCTACCACTACTCTGGCAGGAACAGTGGATCTGAGTGTTGTGCAGACTGCCAGTCTCCACTCAATAATCCTCACAGGATACAACTCTGAAACCCTGAACGGTAACACTCTACCCAGTGCAACTGAACATGTGGGTGGAAGTTACTTCGATGCTATCCGCTGGGACAACATACAAAGTTTACTGGTCCCTGAAAACCAGAGTGTCTATGTAGAAGGAGATGGTTTTACTTCATTGGTATCCCACGTCTTAACCATAGAGTACCAAATTTATGATTTAGTACCAGTAAATTTAACACCGAACATTGTGACCCCCAACACCAGTAACACCATGACTATCAGCATTGAAAACAGAGGCAGTACAGATTCACCTGCTTTTAATGTATCACTCTTAGTGGATGGCACAGTCATGGACACACAAACTGTAACTAGTCTAGCAGGTGGGAACAGTACAAATGTTGATTTCCAATGGACACCCGACGGCACTAAATACAGCTACAACCTAACAGTGAGTGTAGACCCTGATGATGTAGTTCATGAGGTTAATGAGGCCAATAACATTCTGGACGCACTAGTAGGGACAACTACAGCTCCAACACCAGTCGCGGACTTCACTGCCACACCAACTACAGATGATGCACCACTCACAGTTAACTTCACAGACGAGTCCAGTAACTCACCAATCACATGGGCCTGGGACTTTGACAATAATGGTGAAACAGACAGCAAAGAACAGAACCCCACCTACACCTATGAGACAGCAGGAACTTACACAGTCAAACTCACAGTTACCAATGCCGGTGGAAGTGATGACGAAGTAAAAACAGATTATATCACTGTCAACATACCAGTAACACCTGAGGCTAACTTCACTGCCACACCACTCAATGGAGATGTGCCACTCACTGTGCAGTTCACAGATACATCCACCAACAACCCCCGAACATGGGCCTGGGACTTTGACAATAATGGTGAAACAGACAGCGAAGAACAGAACCCCACCTACACCTATGAGACAGCGGGAACATATACCGTCAAACTGACGGTGGGCAATGCAGCAGGATCAAATAATGAAACCAAAACAGATTACATCAATGTTTCAGCAATCACTCCCATCGCTGCTTTCACAACATCAACAGCTGCAGGCATATATCCACTCACCGTACAATTCAACGATACATCCCTCAACGATCCTATATCATGGGCCTGGGACTTTGGTGATGGAACCAGCAGCACAGAACAAAACCCCACACACACCTACACAACCGTCGGAAATTATACTGTGAAACTCACAGTCACCAACTTAAACGGTTCTGATGAAGAAGTTCAGACCAACTGTGTTAGGGTAACCAGTAGCACTGCACCTATCGCTGACTTCGCTGCCACACCAACTACAGGTGACTCACCCCTAACAGTTCAATTCACCGACCAGAGCACCAGCAGTGGAAGTTCCGACCGTATCACAAGGAGAAGTGGATCGCTCTACCTTGGATATGACCCCAGCTTTTATGGGAATGATTCTACCAGCTTCTCACAGACCGTTGACTTGACTGGTGTCAACTCGTTGACATTTTCTTACAAGAGCGGATATTACACTGAAGGTGGAGGTAATGTATTCTATCAGGTATACCTAGGAAATGACGTCATCTGGCAGACTTCTGACAGTACCGACTGGAAACCAATGACAATTGACATCTCATCTTATACCGGATTACAAACCCTCAAATTTACTCTTAGGGTAACAGATTATGGTGGTCCTGCAGATCTCTGGTTCAATATTAAAGATATCAGTGCAGTGGGAACTAACAGTACAACCTCCTGGTTGTGGGACTTTGGTGATGGCACCAGCAGCACAGAACAAAACCCCACACACACCTACAACACCACTGGAGCTTACACAGTGAATCTTACAGTTACTAGTTTAGTTGGTAGTGACAGTGAAGAAAAAACAGACTACATCACTCTGAATGGTCCTGACTTGATAGTTACCAGTATCAGTCCTAATGTGGGAGCTGGTGATTACATGTTCGCCAACGAACCCAACACATTCACCATAACTGTAACCAACAACGGAACTCTACCTTCAAATGCAACCACCATGGAAGTAACTATTAATGGTACTTCACAGACTGTGGATGTGCCTGCTTTGGATGCAGGAGCCAGTACTACCGTCACTGTAACTGATCCTACAGGATATACGGGTGGTAGTAGTGTGCCTGTTAGTGCCACACCCGATCCATCCAACAACATACCTGAAACCAATGAAGCCAATAACATCTTCCAAACCACCATGACTGTGTACAATAATGGTTACAAAGGTAAACAGTACACCGATGATGATTCCGTGGATTATATAGATACCAGTGCTACCTTCACTGGTAATGTGGATATAATTTACTCCACTGGAAGT
>Ga0334900_1001341_pt1 | contig 27408 bp, 24 predicted proteins | sample GraSluR3_MG_2_FD_207231 | JGI IMG/M metagenome (GOLD analysis project Ga0334900, IMG submission 207231) | Sludge microbial communities from methane-producing bioreactor in Wageningen University, Netherlands - Granular Sludge_31_08-R3 | ecosystem: Engineered > Bioreactor > Anaerobic >...
GCTTGTGTTGAGTTGCTGGTGTATTTCAAGACCCATCATCAGGCCCAGTTTTTCGTAATCTGCTTTTTCAACCATGTATATCACCATTTATCTCCTGCTATCTCCCATAATCTTTTATGAAATATTTTGAGGATGATTTTTCCACTAATTCACCCTTAAGGTTGGTTTGCATTATCCTTTTAACTTCTTCAGGGTCAGTGGTCTGTCCCAGAGTCCACACCAGTTTCACGTAAGCTACTTCTGGTAGCATGTCACCCACAGGTATTACCCCTGATTTTAAGAGTTTGCGGCCAGTGCTGTATACATTCAGGTTGGTTCGACCATATAAACACTGAGAAGACATTACGACTGGTATTCCCTCATCAATTGCCCTTTTTATGGGGGAAATAAGATACTCTGGACAGTGGCCCAGTCCAGTGCCCTCTATCATCATTCCTTTATAACCTTTATCTATATGGTAATCGATTAATTCTCCTGAAATTCCAGGATAACTTTTTATGAAGGCGATTTTTGGTTCTAATAAGTCATTAACTTCTAGTTGGTCCTCATTACGTTTGGTGTACGGGTAATCTTTATCAAGGATCTTCACCTTTCCATCCTTAACCTGGGCCATGGGAAGGGTGTTAATGCTGGAGAAAGTATCTCTGCGGCTGGTATGCATCTTACGCACCTTAGTACCCCTGTGTAGATAAGTTTGACTATCATTTTCTGTGGCATGCATACACACCATGACCTCGGCAAGGTCTGATTTAGCAGCAGCCACTGAACTCATAAGGTTGATGAAGGCATCAGATGATGGTCTGTCTGAACTCCTCTGGGCACCGGTTAAAACTATGGGGACTGGTGTTTGAAGGATGAAACTCAAAGCAGCAGAAGTGTAATGCATGGTATCGGTCCCGTGGGCCACCACCACCCCCTCAGCACCTTCAGTTATCTCATCAGCCACTGCCCTGGCAGCTTGAACCCAGTAGTCCGGTTTCATGTTCTCGCTGAGAATGTTCATTATGGCCTTCCCAGTGATGTTGGCCTCATCCAGGAGTTCGGGAGTGGCCCTCAACAGGTCATCGGCAGTGAAAGCAGGGTGGACAGCTCCGGTTTTGTAATCAATTATGGAAGCCACAGTTCCACCTGTGGATATGATGGAAATGTTCATTTTTTCCGGATCTTCTTTAAGGTCTAGTGGTGGAAGATCTATTTTGGGTTTTTCTCCCTTCTCAAGGAGCTTGGCCTCAGCTTCCACTATGTTCACTCCTATGTTGTAACCGTTGGCCAGTTTCAACACTACATGCCACTCATCAGCATCTTCTGCCCGGTCTAATAACATTCCTTGATATTCTATGTCATCTTTTTTTATTAAAATTTGATCTCCGATGGATATTCCCTGTGAATCTAAAAATTTTTTGGCTGTTTTACGATAACTCATAGCACTCCTCTTATATAGTTGATAACGCAAATTTATTGTGAGATAAACTTATGATAGGGGAATTGTGAAATTTTTAAATGATTTATTTATAGTTCTCCTACAACCCCATTCTAAGGTTGGTTCTTTATCTGTTAAAAACCTTATAAAACATGTGATGTTTAGGTAATTTCTTCACTTAAAATCTTTTTAAATCTAAAAAAAATGAACACAACATCTTATGATAAAATGAAATATGGAAATATGATGTTTTAATGAATTAATGGATGTTTAATGAATTAATGGATGTTTAATGAATTAATGGATGTTTAATGAATTAATGGATCAATAAGCAGGAATAGAATCCAACACTTAAAGAAACCCTAAATTTTAAAAAATAAGGCTGTTTGAACTTAGATTAAGCACCTCTTAGTTCTTTTTCGGATCCTTTGATGCAAAAAAGATCATATTTAAGATCTAAGTCATTGAATACATCACAATCCGGACAGATACAATCATCTTCCTCTAAATTACATTCTGATTTGCCCATGAGGCAATAAAGGCCTTCGTATTTCTCTTGAGCGCACTGATTATACATGGGACAATCCGGACAGATACAATCATCCCCTAGTTCATCTAAAAATTTTTTATTCATTTCAGATTCTGATAGGTCTTCTTTTGCAATTTCTGCCATTTTTTCCTCAAATTTGTCCATATTTATCCCCCGAATAATTTATTGTTTATTTTCTTTTTACCTTACAAATTCCATTATCAATCCAAATCAATCCAATTTTATATTAATTCCCACTGGACAGTGGTCAGATCCCATTACATCGGAAAGTATGTAAGATGATTGGACATTATCCATAAATTCTTCGTTAACAAAGAAGTAATCCAGTCTCCAGCCCACATTCCGTTCTCTGGCACGGGTACGGTAACTCCACCAGGTGTACTGGTCAGTTTCCTGGTTGAACTCGCGGAAAGTGTCCACATATCCATGGCTAAGGAAACGATCAATCCATTCTCTTTCAATGGGAAGGAAACCTGAAATTTTCTCGTTTTCTTTGGGTCGGGCCAGGTCTATCTCCCTATGGGCTGTGTTAACATCACCACAAACCACTATGTTCCTTCCTTCTTCTTTAAGAGCATCAGCATAGTCCAGGAATGAGTCATAGAAATCTAATTTATACTGCAACCTTTCCTGGGACATTTTACCGTTGGGAAAGTAGATGTTAAAAAGTACAAAGTCCCCATAATCTGTTATGAGAGTGCGGCCTTCACTGTCGAATTTGGGAATTCCAAATCCCTGTCTAACTTTTTTCGGCTTTTTATTGGTGTAAGTGGCCACGCCACTGTATCCTTTGCGTTCTGCTTCAGACAGATACAAATGATAGTCATCAACACTCCTAATATCCGAGGGAAATTGTTTCCGGACAGCCTTAGTCTCTTGAATACATAAAATATCTGGTTTATCTTCTAATAACCAATCTCGGAATCCTTTACGGTGTACTGCCCTGATTCCATTGACATTCCATGATAATATTTTAACTTTCCTCATTTTCCACCTCAAAATAACATGGGACATAATTTTAATTAATGATTTAACCTGATTGACCTTTATTTCATGAGAACGTTATTTTGTATATATTTTTGTTCTTTTATCCAATTATAATATTAAAAAGTTATCTAATTCATCTTTTTGTCTCCATAAGAGCTTTAATTTTCTGTATATTAACTTTTCTCTGGAATAATGGTGTTTTATCCTCATAATACACATTGAGGTTCTCCTCAAAGGTTCGTTTATTGGGATTGGTGTAAAAGATTCCCAGAGGATATTCTTCTGTTTCAGTGGCCCTACGGAAGGCTAGATTCCTGTCACTGGGATCATGGTCATCTTCCAGGTAATAGGTGTGTTCCTTGAACCAGTTCCTGGTGTTTACTTTGTTGAAGGTTACACAGGGCTGGAAGATATCCACCAATGCATATCCTTTATGTTTTATGGCTGCTTTTAAGATTTCAATGGTTTGTTTACGATTTCCACTGAATGCTCTGGCTACAAATGAGGCATCAAGAGCAATGGCCACTGCCAATGGGTTGAATGGTTCTAAAAATACACCATCAACTTGTAAAGGTGTGTTGAAGTTCTTTTGACTGGTGGGGGACGCTTGTCCCTTGGTGAGGCCGTAGACCATGTTGTTATGAACCAGGTTGGTTATGTTTGGGTTACGTCTGATGGTGTGAATGAAGTGGTTGCCCCCTTCCCCATACATACAACCATCTCCACTCACATCAATAACTGTTAATTCCGGATTAACTGCTTTTATACCTGTTGCTGGAGATAAAGACCTCCCATGTAGGCCATTGAACACGTTACCTTTGATGTAGTGTGGTAATTTACCTGCCTGTCCTATTCCAGATACAAAAACCAGGTCTTGTGGTGGGATTTCCAGTTCGGCCAGGGCAGTTTTGAGACTACGTAAAATTGCTAAATTTCCACATCCGGGACACCAGGCCACATCTGCATCTGGCATGTCAAAATCTTTGGGTTTCATGAGGACACCTCCCTAACACTTAGAGTATCATCATTCTCAAGACCCATAAATTTTTTAAGATTCTCTTCCACTTCTTCCACTGAAAATGGCATTCCATTGTACTTTAAAACTTTTTCCTGTATTTCCAAGCCAGTTTCAAGTTTTATAAGGTTGGCCAGTTGTCCTTGGGCATTGTTCTCAAATATTATAACATCCTCTGCCCTTTCCAAATACTCCACTACGGATTTATGGAATGGGTAGAGCTGTTTCATGTGAAGGAAACTTATTTTCTTTTCTTTATCACTTTCGAGGATGTTTTCTAGAGCTTCTCGGATGGGCCAGTAAGTGGAACCCCATCCCACTACCAGTTCCTGATAATCTTCTGGACCCACAAGTTCTGGGGAAATAGCATCTTTTTTAATCTGTTTAATCTTTTTCAATCTTTTATCAACCATTTTAGTCCTTATATTCAGATTTTCAGTGATGTGTCCCTCTTCATCATGTTCATCTGAGTCTACAACCACCAACCCATCACCATATCCTGGTATTCCCCGTGGAGTGATCCCATCATGGGTGATGAGATATCTCTGGTATTCAGGAGTGGTTTTCACCAGATAATCTTCATTTTTAACATCTTCCAGTGGGAGAGAAGGAAGGTTGTAGTAACAATCAACGAAGTACTGGTCTGATAAAACGAAAACCGGGATCTGATATTTTTCAGCCAGGTTAAATGCTTTTTGAGTTAATATAAATGCATCTTCCAGTTTTCCAGGTGCGAATATGATTCTGGGAAATTCACCAGGCCCGGAGTAGAGTGCCAGGTTCAGATCTTCCTGACTGGTGCGAGTGGGAAGTCCCACTGCTGGACCAGGCCTCTGGGCTATGTATATAACCAGGGGTGTTTCTATCATTCCCGCTAGACCTACAGCCTCCTCCATTAGGGCAAATCCACTGCCTGATGTGGCTACAATGCTACGTGCCCCTGCATAAGATGCCCCTAGGGCTATGTTAATGGCTGCTATTTCATCTTCTGCTTGCTCGTATACCAGTTCAAATTCATGGGCATTACCAGCCAGAAATCTCTGGAGTGGAGTGGAAGGAGTCATAGGATATGAAGACATGAATTTACAGTTTCCAGCAAGACAGCCAAATCCTATAGCGTCAGTTCCATTGATTAAAAGTTCATCACGAACTTTTGACTGGCCAGAGAGTGAAATTTGAATTAACTCTGATTTAGATTCCATCAATTCATGACCTATCCTGTAACCTGCTTCCCCAGCCTTTAAATCGTTTTCTAATATTTGGGAGCCTTTCCGTGTGAACATGTCACTGATGAGCCCGTCGAATATCTCTTTGGGGATGTTCAGGATGCGGGAGATGAATCCTGCTGCTATTACATTGGTAAATATGAGTCCTCCAATATCCTGAGCAGTTTCCATAAGGGGGATCTCTATAAAATTATCTGTATTCTGAGTAATTTTCCCCAGAAGACCCTCTTCTTTCACCGTTTTAAGATGCTCTGGATCACCTATTATTAGAGTATCATCTGATATCCTGTCTTTAAGATGTTTTATGGCTCCAGAGCTCAGTGCTAGGAGAATATCAATCCGATTAACATAAGAAGCAACTCGGTGGGATGATACTCGTATTTCTGTAGAGTTCTGCCCTCCTCTGACCCTTGACATGTATTCTTTGGTGGAGAAAATATGGTAACCACTCTGTTTAATAGCCTGAGCCAGTATTGCTTCCACAGTTTGGATCCCCTGTCCTGCTTCACCACACAAAACCAGGGAAATATCTTCTTTTTCTGATAAAAAACCCATTAACTCACCCCCATATTTAATAGTTCCTCAAATAACCCCCATTTAACCCCTAAACCAAGATATGTTATATGATAATTTGATCTTCGTTTTACTTAAAATTTGAGTTATTGAACTAAAGTTGATTATCAATGCTTCTTAATTGATAGTGGAAAAACTAAACAATACAAAAAAAAATAGAAGAAATAAAAAAAAATGTTTTATTATGTTTTAAGGTTTTCCCGAGCCCATTGTGCCCCTGCTTCCAGTATCTCCAGGTTAGCAGGTACCAGTTTGGGTTTTCTGCGGAAGGTATGTTCAACTGCTTCCTCAAAAACATGTTTAGGAAGATCTGTTAATCCCAGTTCCATTATTACTCCCAGCATGGCTGTGTTGGCTGCTCTTTTAACACCATGTTCCTTGGCAATTTTGCGTGCAGGTATGGCCAGGGTCCTGAGACCTTCAGGAGATTCGAACTCACCTATACTGCTTTCATAGATGATAATTCCACCTTTCCTAACTTTGGAGGCGAATTTTTTCAGTGAAGGTTGGTTCATTGCCACCAAACCATCGGAGGTTTCCAGTACAGGAGATCCTATAATTTCCCCAGAAATGACCACAGTGCAGTCTGATGTTCCGCCTCTTTGTTCTGGCCCGTAGGATGGATACCAAGATACATGTCGCTGGTCATTACAGGCTGCCTGTGCCAGTGTGAGGCCCATGCTTAAAACTCCCTGACCTCCGAATCCTGCAATGCGTACCACCTTCCTTTGGAAGGAGGGATCATCCTTTGCTTCCCAGGAATTGCCTTCCTGAACTTCAAAGATTTCATTTAATGATTCCTGTGAAAAATCACTACTTGCCCTGCAAAGGGGTTCAGTTTCTTTTCTCCTGTCACGGAAATTCTTTAAAGGAAATTCTTTAGTCATTTCATTGTTAACAAAGTCTTGAGATCCCTGAGCATCCATTCTAAGGTTGGTGGGGCAAGGAGAAAGTACTTCAACAAATGCATAACCTTTACTATCCTTCTGAACCTCAAGAGCTTTTCGAACTGCTATTTTAGCTTTGCGGATGTGTTTCGGGTCTGAAACAGAGACTCGTTCAATGAATATGGGTGCGTCCAGGTTGTCCAGTAATTCAGACATGTGCAAAGGATAACCCATATAACGGGGGTCTCTACCTGTTGGACATGTCACTGTGACTTCTCCCACCAGGGTAGTGGGTGCCATCTGCCCTCCAGTCATTCCATAAACCGTGTTGTTCACAAAGAAAACTGCCATTTTTTCTCCACGGTTAGCTGCCTGAATAGTTTCATTTAGTCCTATGGATGCCAGGTCTCCATCTCCCTGGTAGAGCATGACCACTGCATCTTCTTCTGCCCGTGATAGTCCGGTTCCCACTGCTGGTGCACGGCCATGTGCTACCTGTACATGTCCACAGTCAAAATAATAGTAGGCAAAGACTGCACATCCCACTGGGCTGGTCATGACTGCGCGGTCCTGTATTCCCAGATCATCAATGGCTTCACCTATGAGTTTGTGCAGTATTCCATGACCACATCCTGGACAATAATGGGTGGCAGTGGGTGCGCTTCCGCCTTTACGATGATACCTATCCAACATGGATTCAGGTTTTTTGATGATTTTTTCATCCAGGGTGATCTCCTCCCTCTGTTTATCATCCATGGTGTTTTCTTTAGTCATCAGTTATCACCTGCCATTTCATGGATCTTGTCTGTGATGCTTTTTTGGTCAATGAGGTTTCCCCCCATACGGTTTACCAGTTCTACCGGGCGTTGACAGCGAATTGCTAGGGTTATATCTTCTTTCATCTGCCCATTGCTCATTTCTACTGATAGAAACTGGCAATTTCTACTGGTGGCAATTTCCCGGAGTTTTTCTTCTGGGAAGGGGAATAATGTTTTGGGACGGAATAGTCCTGCTTTTATTCCTTCCAGTCGGGCCTGGTCCACTGCTGAACGGGCCACACGGCTGCTTATTCCATAGGCCACTAGGATGATCTCTGCATCTTCCATCTGGTATTCCTCGTAATCCACCTCATTTTCTCTGATTTCCTGGTACTTATCCTGGATACGATAGTTAAAATCTTCTAACTGGTTAAAATCAAGGAATATGCTGGTTACCAGGTTTTTACGGGTTTCACGGTTACCTCGAACTGCCCATGATTCATCATAAACTGGTTTTAGAGTTTCTTGTGGGAACTGAAGTCGTTCTACCATTTGACCCAGCACTCCATCAGCCAGAACCACTGCGGGGTTACGGTATTTTTCTGCCAGTTGGAAGGCTTTTATGGTAAAATCACACATTTCCTGTACGGAGTTAGGAGCCAGGACAATGTTATAATAATTCCCATGACCTCCTCCTTTCACCACTTGATTGTAATCTCCCTGTTCTGGTCCTATGTTTCCCAGACCTGGCCCTGCCCTCATAATATCCACAATGACACAGGGAAGCTCTGCTCCTGCCAGGAAAGAGAAACCTTCTTGCATAAGGCTGATTCCAGGTCCTGAAGAAGCTGTCATGACTCTATGGCCAGCTGCAGCTGCCCCATAAACCATGTTTATGGAGGATTCCTCTGATTCGGCCTGTACGAATTTCCGGCCAACTTTAGGGAAGTATAGTGAGGCTTCATGCAGGATTTCAGAGGCAGGTGTGATGGGATAACCAAAGAAACAATCACAACCAGCATACATCGCTCCGATGATAACCGCAGTGTTTCCTTTGATTAGCTGGATAGTCATTTATCTTCCCCCTTATCCCTTTTTTCATCATTTAATTCGTTATGATGCTTGTTTCGAGATTTTCGTGGTATGTGAACTTCTACAGCCAGGGGTTCAGGACAGGTATAATAACAGTCCCCACAACCGGTACATCCTTTCCCTGTATAAACTACGTAATGGTAACCACGTTCATTAATATCTTCACTCATTTTGAGCACACCTTCACGACAGGCGATTATGCAACGCTCACAGGCCTTACATTCCAGTTCATTGAAAACGGGGTATGGCTCTTCTTTATGATTGGTCATAATTCATATCATCCTCTTACTCTTCAATTATCATCTTTTTTAATATAATAGTAATACACTTAAAAATCATAGCATTATTATAAATATATAAAAATGCGTTTGTTTTATCTGTATAGGAAGGATGGATGTAAAAATCCAAATTTTAGACTGTTTCTAGAGTCATATCTGGTTCTACTCTTTTTCATCCTTTTCTCGGATTTCAATCCTGCGGATTTTACCACTGATGGTCTTAGGTAATTCATCCACAAATTCAACCACCCTCGGATACTTATAAGGGGCTGTGACCTGTTTAACATGGTTCTGAATTTCTTTAGCCAATTCAGGAGATGCTTCATAGTCCCCTGCGAGTACTATGGTGGCCTTTACAACTTGACCCCTCACTGGATGTGGAACTCCAGTTATAGCACATTCTAAGACAGCCGGGTGCGATATTACTGCGCTTTCAACCTCAAATGGGCCGATACGATATCCTGAACTTTTTATCATGTCGTCATTACGTCCCACAAACCAGAGGTAGCCATCTTCATCTTTCCAGGCAGTGTCTCCAGTGTGGTAAAATCCATCGTACCAGGCAGCTTCTGTTTTCTCTTTTTCTTTGTAGTATCCACAGAATAATCCTGGTGGTCTGGCATCAGCAGTTTTTATCACGATTTCTCCTTCTTCACCTACATCGCATTCTTTACCTTCCGGATTCATAATCTGGATGTCATATCCAGGAGATGGTTTTCCCATGGAACCTGGACGGGGCTTCATCCAGGGGAAGTTAGCAATACTGACTACGATTTCTGTCTGTCCAAATCCTTCCATTAGTCTTAGGCCTGTGAATTCATATAGTTTATTGTAAACTTCAGGGTTTAATGGTTCTCCAGCGGTAACTGCATATTTAAGGGTTGAGAAGTCATAATCGGAAAGATCTTCCTTTATGAGGAAGCGGTAGATGGTGGGAGGTGCGCAAAAAGTGGTTACCCCATGATATGATGATTTTTCCAGCATTTTCGCTGCATCAAATCTTTCGTAATCATACACAAATACTGCAGTGCCTGCAATCCATTGGCCGTATATCTGACCCCACATTGCCTTAGCCCAACCAGTATCCGCCACAGTGTAATGCAATCCATCTTCAACAACGTTTTGCCAGTATTTTGCAGTTATTATATGGCCTAGGGGGTAGGTGTGTTGGTGCATGATCATCTTGGGCAGACCCGTGGTTCCTGATGAAAAGTAAATTAAAGCTAAATCTTCATTTTCAGTACTATTAACACCTGTTGGGCGCTGAAATTCAGGGGATGAATTTCCGATTTCTTTCCGGAAGTTTAACCATCCGTTTCTATCTTCATCACCCACCATTACCTTTACTAGCTCGGTGTCTTCCAATTTTTCGTGGGCTTCATCAAAGTAATGGGGCACTCCGTCCTCAGCTATGCATACCACCATTTTGATACCTGCGTTTTTTACACGGTATACAATATCTCTGGTTTTGAGCATGTGGGTAGCAGGGATGGTTATGGCCCCTAGCTTGTGCAGGCCCAGGATACAGAACCAGAATTCATAACGGCTCTTTAAAGTGAGCATTACTCTGTCCCCTTTTTTTATCCCTTTCTGAGCAAAGAAGTTAGCTGCCCGGTTTGAGTATTCTTTCATGTCTTTGAAGGTGAATATTCTGTCAGCATCATCGTTGCACCATACCAAGGCAATTTTTTCAGGATACAGACGAGCATATTCATCCACTACATCATAGGCAAAGTTGAAGTTTTCAGGTGTTTTTATATGGAAATTATCCTTAAAATCCTGATAAGAGTCAAAATTAACCTTTGAAACAAATCTTTCAAGTAAAGATGACATTTTTATCACCATTATATTTAAATAAATCTCGATGTCCTTTTTTTAGATTTTTATAATTAGTGTTCTTGTTAAATTATTTTTTAGATTCTTATAATTACTCGGCTTTATTAAACCATTTTATTGGATTTTCATGAGTATTATGCAGTTTATTTAAAGTTCTTTCCAATGAAAATGAATTTTACATCACAACAGCCAGGAATCTTGCGGGTTTGTTTTCCAAGGCTTCCATGGCATGTTCATAGGATGAATCGAAAAAGATGGAATCTCCTTCATTAAGTATGATCTCGTTGTCATGGATATAAATTTTAAGCACACCATCTAAAACATAGTTAAACTCTTGTCCCGGGTGTGAATTGGTGGATGGTTTATTTTCAGCATCTTTAGGCTCCACAGTGACTATAAATGGTTCGGCTTTTTTGTGTATGAATTTTTCAGCCAGATTCTCATATTGGTACTGTTTTCTACGTCCTACTTCTACTCCTTTTCCCCTTCGAGTTACACTAAAAATATGCATCCTGGTTTCTTCTCCAGTCAGAAGAAGACCCATATCCACTTGTAGTTTATGAGCGATTTCAAATAGAATACTAGCAGGGATATCTTTTTCCCCATCTTCATATTCCTGGTAAGTTTTTCTGGATATTTTAAGGTAATCTGCCATATCCTGAACTTCCAGGTCTGATAACTTTCGAAGCTCAGTTATTCGCAGCCCAATTTCCTTCATCTTCTCTTTCATAATTAAAACCTCTCATTTAATATGATTGAACCTTTTAGATTAAGCCCTTGGCTAGTTAGCCATGGTTTTATAAAATTAAACAGGATCATCAATGATTAATTCAGATTTAACGTTACTCTTTTATAATAGTATTATTTGAATTTTCATAACAAATAATTTTTCACAAGCAATCAATTTTATAATGATCGTTAATGACAATTTATTTACGATATAAATAAATTTATCGATCTAGTAAGAAAACCCCCTTTCTAAATGTTAAAAAGTTAAACCAACAATAACTATTAATAGATTAAAACAGGGGGATTGACATGGAACTTGATATTAAAATGGTTAAATTAGAAGTGCCAGAAGAGTGTAATATTATTCTAGGCCAAAGTCACTTTATAAAAACTGTTGAAGACCTTTATGAGGCCATAGTAAATACCGTGCCTCAGGCAGAGTTTGGACTTTCATTTGGAGAGGCTTCAGGAGACTGTAAGGTGAGAACTGCAGGGAATAATGGTGAATTGGAGAAATTAGCTGGAGAGAAAATGCTTGAAATGGGTTGTGGACACAGTTTTCTGATTTTCCTCCGTAATGCCTTCCCCATCAACCTCACCCAAAGAATTAAGAGTGTTCCTGAGGTGGTGAACCTTTTTTGTGCCACTGCTAACCCAGTTCAGGTTTTGATTGTGGAGAGTAAACAGGGAAGAGGGATAATCGGGGTTATTGATGGGTTTAAACCGAATGATCTGGAGACAGAAGAAGATGTGGCTGGGAGACAGAAGTTTCTACGTGACATTGGCTATAAACTGTAGAAATTCCAATATTAATTGCCACCGTTAATACAATCCTGTAAACATCTAATCGTTATCATAAATTAATGGATTCTGTTTAAAAATTTAATTCATTTACTATTATTTCCTTTTTTAAAGATAACGTTCATTAAGAAAATCAACAGGCTTTAAGCTTTATGAATAATTATTAGGATAAAAATATAAGAACTCTCTTATGGTAATTCTTTTTGAAACTCTTTTTCCGGGATTTCAAAACGCTTTTTTTTAGTACTATATTTATAAAGTGTTAGTTCAATATTAACATCCATTTCTTTTTTGCTGAAAGGTTTAGATAAGTATGCGTAATGTTCGGTCATAGAAACTCCCTGGAAGTGTTCAGTTATGCAAAGTCGTTGAAATAATTCTTCATTAGTACCAGCTGTTAAATATATGATAGGTATGTTTATCTTGCTTCTAATTTTGCAGGCAGCTTCAATACCATCCATATTCCCTTCCAACGAAATATCCATCAAGATAAGATCAGGCTCCTCTTTTAAGGCAATTTCAACTGCTTCTTTACCAGAGAAAACTACCCCCACCACATTATGACCTAACTCCTCTAATTTTTTCTTGATACCCAGGGCAATTATGGCCTCATCTTCTACTACTAAAATCCTGGAATTAAACATCAACTTCACCTACATCCATAACCAAAATTCTGATATTTTGAAGTATTTCAAAAAGTTTCACCTCTGCAACTTACTAAAAAAAGAAAAAAAGAAAATGGAATTTTTTTCTTATTGTTTATCCCTTTTGGACCGTGACATTCCAGCGAAAATAGCTAATAGCGCTAGTAATAGGCCACCAATGGGAATTCCGGTGGTTTGCATTCCAACAGTTTTTTCCGGTGTAGTTGTTGCGCTTTCAGTTGAAGTTTCTGGAGTTTCTGGAGTTTCGGAAGTTGTGGAGTTATCTGACGCTGAATAAGGTGTGACGGTTGCAGTTGCTTGGTTGTTGTCAGGGTTAGGGTCATAGAATGCAGCGAGAGCTAATGGATCAGGGTCAGTTATATAGGCAACGTTGGTTAACTGAACATTGGAAACCATGGCTTGCATCACCACATGTAACACGCGAGTGGCTCCATTAGCCATGAAACCAACAGACCACAAGCCAGTTGTAGGATTGAATGAACCATTAGAGTCGTCTGAGACATAGCGGAGTCCATCAGGCATGGTATCATACACTTTAACGTTTGGTGCGTCGTTGGGTCCATAGTTGTGTGCGGTCAACGTGAATGTAACGTAGTCCAGATACTGTGGATTGGCCTTATTCACTGTTTTAGTGATACCTAGATCAGAAGCTGCACCAACAGTCACAGTCACATTATCTTGATTGTTATCAGAATTCTGATCATAGTTAGTTCCACTAACAACTGCCACATTGACCAGTTGTGTACTGGGAGCGACTGCTTTGGCCACAATATGTAGCGCAGTACTAGTTCCACTGGCTAAACTTCCAATAGTCCAAACACCACTACTGTGATTGTAAGCACCATTAGAGTCATCAGACACCCACTCAAGACCAGTAGGTAAAAGGTCAGTTACTGAAACACCTACAGCACTATCTGGCCCACCATTAGTTACAGTTAGAGTGAAATTTACATTTTGCAGATAATTCGGAGTAGAATCATCCACCGCCTTACTGACACCCAGATCAGAAGCCGCCGCAACATTTACCGTTGCATCATCCTGGTTATTACCAGGGTTTTGATCAGGATTAGTTCCACTAACAACCGCTACATTGGTTAGTTGAGTGTTAGAAGCAACTATTTTGGCCACAATATGTAGTACAGTACTAGTTCCACTGGCTAAACTTCCAATAGTCCAAACACCACTACTGTGATTGTAAGCACCATTAGAGTCATCAGACACCCACTCAAGACCAGCAGGTAATGTATCCACTATAGATACTCCTGTAGATCCATCAGGACCGTTGTTATGTACAGTCAAAGTGAAAGTGACGTTGTCTAGATAATTTGGATTTGTGTTATTCACTGATTTACTGATACTCAGATCAGAAGCTGCTCCCACAACCACAGTAGTATCATCCTGGTTATTAGTAGAGTTCTGATCGTAGTTGGTTCCACTGATAACTGCTACATTGACTAGTTGAGCACTGGAAACCATTACCTTAGTTACAATATGTAGTACTGCACTGGTTCCGCTGGCTAAACTTCCAATAGTCCAAACACCACTACTGTGATTGTAAGCACCATTAGAGTCATCAGACACCCACTCAAGACCAGCAGGTAACTGATCAACTACGCTCACACCAGTAGTATCATTAGGTCCACTGTTATGTGCAGTTAAAGTGAAAGTCACACTTTCCAAGTAACCTGGATTTGCATTACTCACTGATTTGCTGATACTCAGATCAGAAGCTGGTCCAACAATAACAGTTACGTTACCTTCATTGTCAGTGGAGTTCTGGTCCGTTTCATATCCATTTATGGTGGCAATGTTGGTTAATTGAGTGTTGGAAACTATAGCCTTTGCCACGATGTGTAAGATGGCATCTGAATTTGCAGCTAAACTACCGATTGTCCAAGCACCACTGACGTGATTGTAAGCACCGTTAGAGTCATCAGACACCCACTCAAGACCAGCAGGTAACTGATCGAATACGGTCACTCCTGTAGCTCCGTCGGGTCCACTGTTATGTGCAGTTAAAGTGAAAGTCACATCTTGTAGATAGTTAACTATGGTATCACTGGCTGTTTTGGTTACACTTAAATCAGTTGCTGGGCCCACATCCACAGTTGCACTAGCATGGTCATTATCAGGATTGGGATCATAGAATGCTGTTGGATTTACTGGATCAGGGTCAGTTATATAGGCAACGTTGGTTAACTGAACATTGGAAACCATGGCCTGCATCACCACATGTAACACACGAGTGGCTCCATTAGCCATGAAACCAACAGACCATAAACCAGTTGTAGGATTGAAAGCACCGGCTGAATCATCTGAGACGTAGCGGAGTCCATCGGGCATTGTATCATACACTTTAACATTTGGTGCGTCATCAGGCCCACCATTGTGCGCAGTTAAAGTGAATGTAACGTAGTCCAGATACTGAGGGTTGGCATTGTTCACTGTTTTAGTGATTCCAAGATCAGAGGCTGTTCCTAAGTTCACTGTGGCTGTTGCTTGGTTGTTGGTCGAATTCAGGTCATAGTTGGTTCCACTGATAACTGCTACATTGACAAGTTGAGTGTTAGAACCAACTGCTTTGGCCACGATATGTAGCGCAGTACTAGTTCCACTGGCTAGATTTCCAATAGTCCAAACACCACTACTGTAATTGTAAGCACCATTAGAGTCATCAGACACCCACTCAAGACCAGCAGGAATCATATCTGCCACTGAAACGCTAGTTGCAGTGTCAGGTCCGTAATTATGTGCAGTTAAAGTAAATGTCACATTTTGTAGGTAATTTGGAGTAGAATCGTCCACTGTCTTAGTGATACCCAAGTCAGAAGCTGCCGCAACATCCACTGTCACTGTATCTTGGTCATTGTCAGGGTTTTGGTCGTTTTCAGGTCCGTTAATGGTTGCTAGATTAGTTATCTGAGTATTTGATGCAACAACCCGTGCTACGATATGTAACACTGCAGATGCACCATTTGCCAGACTACTAATGGTCCATACACCAGTTACAGGATTATAAGCGCCGTACGAATCATCAGACACCCATTCAAGTCCAAATGGAAGTTGATCAATGACTTGAATATTTGTAGCTCCGTCAGGTCCATGATTAGAGGCAGTTAACGTAACTACAATAGTATCCTGGTAGTTGGGATTGGCATTATCCACTGATTTTTCTATTTCCAGATCAGCTACTTTTGCATTTAATCCACCGATAGGAACAGTTACTGCTGCTTCAGCATGGCCAATTGTCAGCTTCACACCGCCTAATAGGAAACTGAGAAGTTCCACATTTAAAACATTTCCAGAAACTTCAGCATGAGTTCCATCAGCAGAGATCAATTCAGTTTCTTCACCTAAGGATAACTTAAGTAAGTATGGAATTTCCACAGAACCATTTGCTGTTAAATCCTGCAATACACTATCACCAAAGAGTATGATATCTGCTATGGACCATGTGAAGTCCGCACTAGCGCCTCCAGGTTCACCATTAGCCACTGCAGTTGCATTGGATCTTAAAGCCTTAATCTGTATTAATCCACCTAAAAGAGATATGTCTCCTACTCCAGATATTGAAGTTGCACTTAGTGCACCTGTGTTGAAATCAGGAGTTATGGTACTGTTGGTACCTACAAGACCTAAGTTCAGGATGGGAATTAAATTAAGCAGATTCAATTTGATTGCTGCTACACTACTTACCCCACTAGCTTCTACGGGTGAAGTGCTTGAATATGCTTCTCCAGTCAATGCCCCTACAGTAAGACCCAGGCTTTGTAGTAAGCTAGGTAAGTTTTGGGGAAGGATTCCTCCAGTTACTGTGCCTTGATCACCTGTTGAACTCACATCAAGAAGACCTGCTAACAAATTACCATTAAGCAGTGTAATTTCGAGTGGTGTGCACTCACCTGTACTGTAAGGTGCTACTGTGGTATCCACCTCAGCACTGGATTTTCCAGCATAGATATCTAATAAAAGTTGAGGTATTACACCTACATTTAACACATAGCTGGAAGTATTAGCACTGTACGCTGGTAGAACATATAAACTGAAGTTAGCAGTTCCGTAAAGGTTGGGATCAGCAGGATCATTCGGATTTGCAGTTACTGTGACCTCTTTGGTCCAAGGAATGTAACCCAGCTTACCAGCAGTTACTTTGAATTCTGTGTTTAGGCTGTTAAAGTTTACTGAATAAGAACCGTCAGCTCCTGTTGTTGTTTGGGCTAAGATATCACCGCTAGAGTTTTCAACTATTACTGAAGCTCCTGACAATCCCGTATTTGAAGATCCTTCCATAACTTTTCCAGTTATTATTGGATCAATGTCTGTTGATGCATTAATGTTTGTTCCTGATTGAGAATCACTTAAGATTTGCACATCTTCCGATGGGATATATGTACCAGCACCATTATTTGTATCTGCATCAGCAGCAGTTACTGAGCCACATAGAATAACTGCCATGAAAATAGCCATTAGCAGTAATATCCCACGTTTTTTGTTGCATGTCAACTAGCTTCACCCCCTTTTGGTTTTTTCATTGTATTTCACCTCCTTTTTTGTATCCTTTTTCTGCATCAAATGAAAACAATTGGTAAATTACAATTTACGCCATCGTTTTCAAATGAAATTGAATTTTTATGGATAATATTCAGCCCTTTACATCATCATTTGAAGAACTTGAATATTACCATATTAACCGATTGAATTTTAGTAGTATATATAAGTTTTGATGTTATCAAAACTATTTTGATTTGATTAAAACAGATTAAAAAATTGCTTAACTTTTACAATAATCCGAACTGTTCGTATTTTAACCATTAATATTTATTTTAACCGAATGGTTTTTGGATTCTAAAAACGTATTCATTATTTAAAATTGATTAATATTGTCGGAATAGCATGAACTATTTATATAAAGCAAAACTAAACCATTGACATGCCCCAAAAAAAGGATTATGTTAATACTGTTCATATCTATGTAACTCCAGAAGGGCCAAAAATAATTGAATCTCCTATCAAAGCAGAGATATTATCCATGCTGGAGAAAGAAGAGTTATATTTTGATGAGCTCCTTACGAGATTAGATAAATCTAAACCCACTCTTTCCAGTCATTTGAAAGTTTTGGAAGATAAAGGTATTATTGGATCTAAAAGTGATCCTGCAGACAAGCGAAAAAAATTATTTTTCATCAAAGCCAAACAGCTGGTAGAGTTATCCTCAGATTTTGGAGTAGATATGGATGTGGGTGATTACCTTTACAATTCTATTTTCAAAGTTAATGATGCAACAGAGTTCAATGGATTACTATTTAGAGCAATAAAGATCTTTTTATTGGATAGTGGAATTGACATTAACCCCTTACTCTTCAATATGGGTGTTTTGATAGCTGAATCTTTTTATGAAAAGCATCCAGAACTTAGCCTATTAGACATTGAAGATTTCGTGGTATTTATAGGGGAATTATGGCGAAAGTGTAGTGATGGGGATGTTGAACTGGCAAATAAGGATCCTCTAACCATCAATATTTATGAAAATCTTGAATGTGAAGAGTTACCTAACTTAAAAAGACCAATGGGTGCAATGAGTTCGGGGGTTATAACTGCTGCTTTCTCCAAATATTTCCAGTCAGAAATTACCGTTGAAGAAATTAAATGTCGCGCCAAAGGGGATGAATATTGTAGTTTTGAAATTTTAAAGGTAGGAAAAAAGGTTGAAAAACCTCTACCTGGCGGAATTGAATTCATCTGATTATACATCTATACTATATTTTATCATATTCCATGTGTTAAGTCTCATAACTATCAGAACTAATCTGATACCTATAAATCAGAGTAGTTAAGTAACTTTTTAAACCAAAGACCCATTGATTGAACCTGTGGCAACCATTAGTGAAACTCGCAAAAATTGAGGAAAATTGTTTATGCAAAAAGTTCAATAATAAATTATAAAGACATAAAAAAACTAGTTTAAACAATTTTTGATGTGTAAAACAGTTATTTGGGGGGTAAAAAATGTCAAATATCGTGTTTCATAGGGTTACTGGTAGTAAAAAGAAAGATATATCTCTGGATGTGAATGATAAATATGTGTCACTTCATAACAGAAGAGAAGGGGCCATGGTTGTAAATTTTAAAGGTCCAGAAGATAAAATAATGGAAATATATCATTTTTTTTGATAACTTAGAGGATATGGAAACTGTGCCTGTGGACATAGACAGTACAGGTGCCGTAGAACATTATTTCCGGGGAATTTCACCCATTAACGATGATACTGATGAAGGATTCCCTATAAAGAAGTTCAGTGTTACTTTGCAGCTGAGAAGAGAATTTATTTAAGTTGACTGGCGTGTTTCTCAAATATGGCTGGTATCTCTTCCGGAGATTCAAAGGCTGTGGTACTTTCCATTGCAGCCAATCTTTCCACGTGTTTTGCATCTTCTCTAGTTATAGTTAACTTTAAATCTTTACCATTAGGGAGTTTCGTGGTAACTATGCCCTCTCTGAAGTCTGTTGGCATGATATATAATGGTGTGTTTGTTTTCTGACCCATAATTGCTGCATTGGTTAATAGAGTGTCTGCAATGCGAAGAGAGATCTTGGCTACTGTGTTGGATGTTGCTGGAGCAACCAGAAGAAACTCATATCTCCCCAGTTGGATCTGTCCGGCTAAAAAAGGAGCATTTGAATTTATTTCAGTCCATGTTTTGTCAAATTTCGTTTCCAATGTGTTGGAAAGGTTGTAATATTTTAAAACCTGATCTCCTGCCTTAGAAATGAACACCCGTATGTCAAATTGTTTATGGTACTCATCTCTCATCTGTTGCATGATCTCCACGGTTTCCACCAGTTTTTCACCGCTTCCCGTAATCCCCCATGCAATTTTTCTTTTTTTATTCATGTTCATAAATTGCACTATATCTGTAATTTATTTTTCGATTTGATATGGGATATGGGGATATAGAATTATCTAATCCAACCATCTGAATCAATAAACATTATACTTAAACAGTATAGTGAATAAAAAATATTAGAATATAAGTTGAGTATTAAAATTAAAAACAAAAAGTCAAATTAATCATCCAACCTTACAACCATATGGTGGTGTTAAAATAGAGAAAAATAGCGTTACAAACAATGAACCACACGAAAACTATAACGAAGAATCTGATAAAACAAATAAAACCCAAAAAACTGATAAAACTGAAAAAATAGAAACCTGCTACACTTGTGGTAAGAAATTTGATATGAATAAAAATGATGGTAGTCGTTACCGTTACGGGAAATTCCCCCTATGTGCAGGATGTGCTGAGTTTTATGGCTTTTATTTTAACGATCCTGGACAAAAAAAAATAGAAAAAGATTAATCACCCAAAAAAATAGTTATAATGAAAAATAAGATTAATGCTTAATTTTGTTCGCAAAAATTCTATTTTCCTTCTTTTGTTTCTAAATTTAGATTTTATAGCACTGTAGAAATCACTAAAAAATTGCAGATTCCAATCATTGCATGTGAATAAATGTTATAACAGTTTTTTCTGTGTTTTGATTCTTTGTTTCCAAAACTGTCACTTATACTTTGATTTTTATCAGGAAATACTATTTTTACCATATATATCAAAGTTTTTAACTTGTTCTTAAGTTAATACCTGCTTTTATTGGGTAATAATTAACCTGTATTTACTTTTTTGTCCTTTCTCTATCTGTATCATGCTACTTGCTTTTAATTCTTCAAATATGACTTTGCGTATTTATTTAACCACCCAAAAGTCTTGGATCTATACTACAAAAATGTTCTAATAAATATTAAAATAGTTTATTATGTTCTTAAAATATTATTATAAGAACAAATTTGGAATTTTTCGAACATTAATTTAAAAATAATAGACGTGAGAAAATGCCTAAAAGCAAATACAAACCTATAATCTTAAAAATACTTGATGAAAGACCTGCCTCATTAAGAACATTAAAAGAGTTATGTGGCAAAAACAGTAATATACGGAAATCATTACATGGGCTTTTAAAAGAAGGGATTATTGAGATAAATGGCTATGATAATACATGCGAATCCTTCAAAGAATCATGTATGATGTTTAAAAAAGTTGATAGCAACTATAAAAACCCAATATACGTTAAAAGACTGTTAGATAATCCTATGGATGGAGATAATTATATTAAAATAAGGAAAATATTCAAAACACGTATAGAACAAATAAACAAGATTTATATAGATGAATCAAGACAATTAGAGGAAATTGTTGAAAAAATGCCCCTTAAAGATGCTATAAATAATAGATACATCAGAAAAGATACTACTCATCAAATAGTTACTTGGACTAAACAAGATAAACAGTGGTGGCTTGATATTAACGAGAAAATAAGAGGTGGTTCTTCTAATGATGAAATAAACCGTTCTTTTATTAATAAAAACAATAAAAAGAATCATTTACAAAAAAAAGACACCTTGGAAGACGTGTTAAAAAAATATCCCAATGCAGGAATATGGTATTTTAAAAAACCATTCCGATCTGAAATAGTAATGATTGAAACTGAAAATTATAATAACAGCACAAACCTACGTTTCACAACACAAATTGATGTTAATGGCACAGAAAGTAAAAAAGATTTTGTTAAAAGATACTATCAAAACCATTTTAACGGATTACCTATTACTGATTGGGCAGAAGAGTTTCTTTTTAGGAATTTTGTTATAGGGTCTTTAAAATGCCAAAAAGAAGACAAAGAAGAGATTTTGTGGAATACTGCCCTAGATTTGACTGAAAATGGAACGACATTAATAAATCTCGTAGCTCAAATAATTTATGCTGAATATGACTCAGAATACGAGAGACTGATTGAAAAAAGAGAGTTTAATACTATAAGATTGTAACTCAATTATAAGCTGATAAAATGATAAAAACTAGGTTGCGTTACAGTGTCCGAGGGGAGTTAGGTATGTATATAATTTACCTTCTCTGGATGGATCTCTGTAACTCATTTTTGCAGCCAAATCCACGGCGTTCATATTGATGTCTCCTGGTAAACTTTCTGTCCATTTAATATCAACATTTTCCAATGATGAATGAAATCTTACTAATTTTTGACCTAATTATTTCACAGGAACCTATGGCATGTTACTCAATACACCCCTCATGACTCCCTTAATAATATATTAATATGGGATTTTTATCGAGCCAATATAATCATATGAAAATGAAAATGAAAATAATAAATGTGAAAATAAAAATGGTTTTATTTTCCTAAATGCTTTTTAACCAGGGATATACCCCACTCCGCCATTTTAGTGGCATCATCCACATTTTCTGCCTCTGCAAAACAGCGGAATATGGGTTCTGTTCCGGAAGGCCGGATGATGAGCCATCCTTCTTCTCGGAATATTTTAACCCCATCTGTGGTGTCAACCTTATATTCCTGGGTGTCTGTGGCTATTTTATCCATGATCTCCTGTTTCCGGTCATCAGGACATTCCACTTTCATCTTCACCGATTGATAGGCTGGGAGTTCTGCCACCAGCTGAGAGAGAGGTTTGGACGTGAGAGCCATTATTTCCACAATTTTGGCTGTGGACAGGGCAGCATCCCTACCATAAACGAAATCTGGGAAAATTAAACCCCCATTCTCTTCTCCACCAAATAAACCATCACTATTTTTCAGTTCTCTGGCTACCAGGAGGTCTCCTACACGGGTTGCTGTTACTTCACCCCCATATTCTTCAGCAATGTCATAGATTGCAGAGGATGTGGCTACCGTGGTTACGATGAGTCCTCCCTGGTTTTCCTGGAGTAACTGTTTTTCTACCAGGGCAAAGGTTTTATCTCCCATTACAAAGTTTCCCTTCTCATCGATACAGATGGTCCGGTCTGCATCCCCATCATGAGCTATGCCCAGATCAGCTCCAGAGGCTTTAACCGTTTTTATAAGTTCTTGCAGGTTGTCTTCAGTGGGTTCTGGATTTCTTCCTGGGAAGAAACCATCTGGCTGGCAGTTTAAGGTGGTGACCTCACATCCCAGTTTGCGCAGGATGTAGGGTGTGGTGAAACAGGCCGCTCCACTACCACAATCCACTATAACCTTCAATTTAGCCTTGGCTATGGCATCTTGATCCACACGTTGTATCACTTCATCAATGTATTCATCAACCAGACCATCATTGCCGGTAACTTCTCCTATTTCATCATAAGCCACTCTGTCCGGGTTTTCATTGAAGAACATGTCCTCAATTTTCAATTCCATGTCTTCAGCTATACCAATCCCATCTTCATCCACAAATTTGATTCCATTGTACTGGGGAGGGTTATGTGAGGCAGTGATGATCACCCCACCATTATAATAGTTCCTTACCGCATATTGCACTGCTGGTGTGGGAAGTATTCCCAGATCAACCACTTTACATCCTGAAGAAAGCAGGCCTGCTATTACAGCATGTTTGATTAGAGGTGTGGATGTTCTTGGGTCGCCTCCCACTGCCACCCATCCCTTAACCAGGGTTCCATATGCTGCAGCCAGTTTTGATGCAAATTCTGGTGTTAATACTTGATTAGCAATTCTTCTAACTCCAAATGTTCCGAATAGTTTTTTCATTAAGAGCACTTCCTTTAGTTAACGGGTTCATATATTTCTAGTAATTCCTAATTAGTTCCGGTAGAACATCAACTTCAATTTTATAAAGTTAAACTTACAAGTTAAACCTCTAATTAAATATACTACTCATCAAACTTTATAATCTTTGTTTTCATAAAACGGGAAAAACAGCTCTGATAGATTATCAAAGGTATTTCCGCAAAGTATTAAATATAAATCTGATAAAATTTTCTTTAAATTTTTTACTGAAATGTGTAAAACATGGTTTCATTCTGTTGAATATAGGTTCCAATTCAATACTTATCTTCCTTCTGAGTAATTTTCAGTTGAAATTTATTAAGACATAATACACAAATCAAACCCTTTTTTAGGTTACTATTCCAGATATCCTTTTAAATCTATTATAACAAATGATAAATATATTATTAATTGTTAATTTCAATTAAGGATTACAGGAATTTAAATGAGAATCATAACTATCATACCTGCTTATAATGAAGAAGATGCCATAGGCAATGTGGTTAATGGTGTTAATAAGTACTCCGATATACTGGTAGTGGATGATGGATCTACCGATGAAACTTCATTTTTAGCTGTAAATGCAGGGGCCAGGATTGTAAAACATGCCAAAAATATGGGTAAAGGTGCTGCAATAAAAACTGGACTTGAATATGCCTTAGATAATGATTATGATCTCATGATTCTATTGGATGGTGATGGTCAACATAACCCTCAGTGTATTCCTAGATTGCTGGATGGGATGAATGGTGTTGATGTGTTAATAGGTTCCCGTTTCCTGGATACTACTTCTCTAAACATGCTTCTGCATCGCCGGCTTTCCAATATAATCACCACTCAGCTGATAAGATTTGTGACTGGTTATAATTTAACTGATAGTCAGTGCGGTTTTCGGGTGATTTCTAAAAAAGCAGCATCTCTTTTCATTAATATACCCTACAATGACTATGTTTATGAGTCAGAAGTCCTCTGTAAAGCATCTGAAAATAATTTAGTAGTGGTTGAGGTGCCTATTGAGTGCATATACGGTGATGAGAAATCTTATGTGCGATTTAGGCATGTTATTCATTACATGATGTTCACTCTGCGTCTTTTGGTGCTTAAGTTATTCAGGAGGATCTGATCTTGAAACGATACTGCGTCTTTTTGGTGAGTATCCTACTCCTGATGCTTCTGGTAATCTGGATAGGTCCCCAAAAAATGTGGGATGTGATAAAAACTGCCAATCCCTGGTTAATACTCCTAGCAGTTTTCATACACCTGTTTGTGGTGTGGATACGCTCTTTGCGTTGGGGTTATATCATTAATCAGCCCTGGGAATTTAAGAAGAATTTCATTGTCAAAACCATCGGACTTTTTGCAGGTAACGTCAGCCCCATGCGCAGTGCAGGAGAGGTTCTAAATGCAGTTGCCGGTAAAAAAATCAACAAAATAACACTTTCAGAAGGTTTATCTGCAGGTTTAACTGAAAGATTCTTCGACGGACTTATAGGTGCAATTTTATTAATAATATGTGCTTTTATACTTCCTAAAGTACAAGTAATAGCCATGTTAGGAGGTTTAATATCTATTGGATTGTTAATCCTGATTTATCTAATTAATTGGAGGGAAGATACAAGTTTATGGATTTACAATCGAATTCATTACCTTTTCCGCATTTTACCCATCTCTGAAGAGTTGGTGGAAAATTTTTACCATAAATTCACTGAAGGGCTGCGTAGCATGATTGAATATACGAAAACATTCAGCAGCTTCCAAAATCTCATTATTGTATTTTTACTAACTCTTACCTCGTGGCTTCTGGAATGTATACGGTTATATGTTGTTTTTGTTGCATTCGATGTTCAGATTAATTTTGCTGCAATAATAATCATTTTCCTTCTGGCCAATATTATTGGTGTGGTCTCTGCCCTACCCGGAGGTATTGGTTCCATAGAATTATCTTTAACCGGTCTTTTTCTGCTTTTCGGAGTTTCGGGTGCAGTGGGTGGAAGTATTGCCATGGTAGACCGTTTAGCATCTTTTTGGGTGGTAACCGCCCTGGGAATAGTGTTTTCTTCCTATTATGCACATGATATCCTGGATGAAATCAAAGGTTATACCTTGGGACTTAGAACTTCCCAGAAATAAGAACATATTATTATTTTTAAACTAATTTGACTGAAAACTCTCGGAACTTTAAATTTCAATGAAATTTTTCATAACCTTCCGAAAAAAATAATATTTAATGTCCTATGTTGTTATTATGTCCTACTTTGTTACATCACTATATTTAGAGAAGTGTAATTGTTAACAATACCTAAAAATGATATTGAAAATAAAATAAAAGCATTTGATGAAATTGTGGGGAATAACTATTTTTTGTAAAGGTTTGTAAAGAGTCCACCTTTGGCACAATGGGCCAAATAGTAAAATAACGACAATAATGATCAAAAACTCTTTTTTTAGCAATTGTATCCTCTGAAATGTAAAAATAACTATCAAGTAACTTAAATCAGGATCATTATAAACATTATCAACACAATCTGTTATTAATATATAATAATAGTTCTACGTAATCAAATAATTAATTTAACTATTATAAATTGCTTTTTAAGAGCAATAATTTGTTTTATATTGAATTATAGCGTGAATTTGACTTGAATTATCATTTTATCAATTAAATTATTTATTTTTCTATTTAAAACTCAAATGATCAATTTTTTATAGTAATGAAATCATATTATTGTGTATTATAAAACAAATAATGATGGTTTTGATGTGAGTTTGTTGTTTTATTAGTACTAACATTAATTAATTCGCGTATTAAGCTCCTAAAAATTAGGTAATAACAAAATGAGGTGAAAAGATGGGAGAATACAGTTTTTGGGTAAGTGGATTAAATGTAGTAGACCAAGCAAACATATCAAGACTTTCCCGTTTTGGGTGGGGTACTGAGGCTACATCAAAATTTTCACGTGATATTGGTGGATGGTTTCATTTAGCTATACCTACCCCAACACAAATAGACAATGATGATCGTGTAGAATTACGATATGCTTTTATTTATGTAAAGGGAGAAGGTGGATACGGAAGTGAAGGAAAAGCAAGGATTTCGCAAGTTGATCTTTGGGATGGTCCCCTTTTTTTGGATTCATACAAAGAAGGACAATTAAAAAGGTCCTACGATAAACAGGGAAAAGAGTGGATTGAGATTAAACTTTCAGAAAAAGAAATTAACTTTGGATTGGTAATCTCTATGCTTACACATTTTCCAATGGCATTAGGTGTTAAAATGACATTTTATGGTGCTGGCGTAAGACTTGACGAATGAAAAACCTCCATATTCCCTGATTTCGTGAGATGGCACTTTAGTCGCATATTTCTTAAGATCCTATCCACGCCCTAATTATAAAACCCTTCTGGAAAAGAATATCTTATAAACTCCTCATGCCCCATCCCCACTTTATACCATTTCTAGAGAACTCGCATCTTTAAGTACTAACTCTAGACTACCATGATATTCAGTCACACTTCCCACAACTTTTATACGCTGTTTATTAAAGTTTAGGATGTTTATACCAGTTTTTTGGATTTCAAATGCTGTGTTTTCAAATATAACCACTTTGATCTTTCCGGTGCCATCCATTAACTCCAGAAAGTAGGTTTCTCCATTCTGGGATTGGTCAACACTCGTCACCAAGCCCTCGACTGTAACTTCATTATCCAGCATTCCTCGGTTAATATCCTTAATCTGAACATTTTGTGGGGTTACGTAATTTGCAGAGAACACCATACCCACTAATCCTAAAATAGCTGTGAATAAAGCCAGTTTAAATATCTTTTTATCTTCCAATATAACCACCAGTATTACTATAATTTTTAATATTATTAATAATGGTGGTGTTATGAACTAGCACAGGAACGACTTTAAAAATGGAAATACCTTAAAAATGGTCTAAATAAAAAAAACATGAAAAATAAAAAAAAAGATAACTTA
>Ga0334900_1001349_pt1 | contig 27171 bp, 23 predicted proteins | sample GraSluR3_MG_2_FD_207231 | JGI IMG/M metagenome (GOLD analysis project Ga0334900, IMG submission 207231) | Sludge microbial communities from methane-producing bioreactor in Wageningen University, Netherlands - Granular Sludge_31_08-R3 | ecosystem: Engineered > Bioreactor > Anaerobic >...
GTATGATCTAGCTATCCGGCTCTGTACGTTCACTTGGGGCTGTGGTATGGATTCGTTTCCACCACAGCCTTTTTCGTTGTAGACAGGATTTTTTCCATCCTTTACAGTGGTTCTACACTCAATCTCTGGAGGGCGCCCATGGAAAGAGAAGAGTTGAAGGAACTGATTCGAGGAAATCCAAGACTACTGAAATTCGAGGCAAGGACGCTGCATCCTGCGACCATAGCAGAAATTCTCAGCGAGTTGCCAGTGAACGAGATTTTGAAGATCCTCAGCACCTTGCCCACTCTGGTGATGACGGATGTATTCAGTCATTTCGAACTCTCGTTACAGGTGGAGCTCGTTGAGCAGATGAGCAACAAGAAACGTGCCGAGCTCGTTACCAATATGTACCATGATGATCGGGTGGATCTGATAAAGCGACTACCTCGTGAGCTCTCCCGGAATCTACTTGCCGTTCTCTCTGAGAAGGTAAGAAAGGATATCCAGGAGCTCTCATCCTACAAGGAGAAGACTGCAGGTTCTCTCATGACCAGTGAATACCTGTATGTCCCGGAAACGCTTACCGCTGGCGAGACGATCGAGTATGTGAGGAAGGTTGCCACGGAAGTCGAGACTCCATACGACATCTATGTGATCGATCTACAGCACAAGTTGATTGGTTCGATCACATTGAAGGATCTGATCATCGCTGCTCCCGGTACTCAAGTGAAGAGGTTCATGGTTGCAGATCCAATTTCTGCGAAGACCTCTGATTCTCGTGAGTCTGCAGCTCGGAAAATTTCGAAGTATGATATCGTTTCACTGCCGGTCGTGGACGACATTGGGGTTCTGGTCGGAATTATCACATACGACGATGCCATTGATGCGATCGAATCCGAGCACACTGAGGATATGGAAAAATTTATGGCCATATCTGGTCGACACGACAACGAAAAGTATCTGTCGACTCCTGTAGTTCGACATTTTTCCAACAGGATCATCTGGGTGGTGATTCTTGCATTTGTGGGTCTTATATCGGGTTTTGTTCTTCACAGGTTTGAAGATACCCTTGCCTCCCTGGTATTGCTCGCTCTGTATATGCCTATGCTCATGGATACTGGAGGAAATACTGGCAGCCAGGCAGCCACTATCGTTATTCGATCGCTGGCTATTGGAGACATCAAAGGGAAGGACCTCGTTCAGGTTCTATGGAAAGAGTTGCGTGTCAGTCTCATGATCTCTATGGTCATCGGGGTTTTGGCTTTTGCCCGTGTACTCTTTCTCTCTCGGAATGCGGTGATTCCAGCTGGTTTCACACTCTTCAACATTGCCGGAGCCATTGCTGTCGCACTTTCGCTTCAGGTCATTTCCGCAACTTTGATCGGTGCTGCGCTTCCGCTGATCGTCACGAAAGCAAAGATGGACCCTGCCGTTGTTGCCAGTCCGGCCATTACCACCGTGGTTGATATCACGGGTTTGATCATCTACTTCACCACTGCCAGCCTCATGCTGGGTTTGTGATTTAGACTCCTGTAAAAGAGGTGAAGCACTACCCACGTCCCCATCCACTTCATCAGAGGAAATACTATGTGACACCGTCAGACTACTAAGATTTTAGCTCATACTAAAGTATGATTTTGTCATATTAGATGACTTTTAGGAAAAAATAAACTTGTGAATTGGGTTTTTAGCATGTACGATCCACTGTGAAGATTGGTCGAATCTAGGAGATCAACATGCGAATAGTATGCTTCATCATATACCTTTTCATGAGTATGCCGACAATATCCAACTGCACTCATCCTTCTGTGACCACTTTGCCTGGCGTCATGCATTACTGTCGTCTCACGTAACATGAAGCGGATTCCTTACATTTCTAGGCCTTGAGGCCTGTATAAACAAGGGAGGATTGAGTATGACGAATCGAAACAGCTTAGGAGGCTTTGCCATCCTGCTGGCTATCTTGATGGCAATCGCATTCATCGGATGCGATATGGAGAGTTCCGAGGGGAATACCGGCTCCTTGGAAATCAGGCTTTCGGAAGAGCTCGACACAAGGACATTGAAACCAGCACTCGATATGGATGCAGCGAGATACGTGATCAATGGAACCCGTGCCGGATCTTCCGATATCGTTGGTCCTGTGGATATCACCGGAGCGACACACACGTTCAGCGGCATTCCTGTCGGTGACTGGACAATCACAGTGGAGGCCTACAATGATGAAGATCAAAGAATCGGAGAGGGGTCGACAACCGTGGTACTCACTGGAGGTCCTAAAGCGGTTGCCACTATTGTGGTGGTACCACTGACTGGCACAGGAGACTTCACTTTCGTGATCGATTGGACGGATAATGACCTCGTTTCACCGAGTATCAATGCATCGTTCACACCCGATGGTACGGAAGAAGCATGCCAGATTGCAGATTCTGATATTGTGATCGCCGGTACGTCGGCGACCATCAGTCTCGCGGATTTACCGAGCGGCTACTACGACTTCACTTATACCTTGATGGATGGCGAAGAGCTGTTTGCAGGTAATTTCCATGAAGTGAGGATCCTTGCGGGTCAGAACACTTCAGGTTCCGAGGAGCTCCCGGTATATCCGTTCGAGGTATCTGTGGTGATCAATATGAACAATCCTTTCCCGGTGATCATCTCTTCTGAGGATTTTATCCTGGAGTGTGCAAACACCCAAACTTTTTCGGTTGCCCCTGCTGATGCGGAGTCGTATCAATGGTACCTCGATGGCACAAAAATAGTGGGGGCGAATGAGGCAGTCTGTTGGATCGATGGTGAAGGGATGGCCTTCGGGTGGCATTTCCTTTCGGTGAAGGTGAAGAAGGCGACGGATTGGGTTTCGTCAGGTTCAGTTGCCTTCTATGTTGACGATCTGGTTGGCAGAGGCGGATGGATAGACCTGACCATTACCAACAAGGCGGACCCGACCGACACGTGGGAGCATCTCGTGTTCGCCAATGGTCCCGATGAAGACTCCCTGTTCAATGATCTTGCAACTCTACCAGAGGATGAAATACCCATCCACATCGAGATGATGATTGAACGGGCACATGAAATGGTCCCAGCAAGTCTCATGGTAGCCTCGACCATACCCTTGTCGCTTGATGCGGACTACTCCTTTTTCCCCGCCGATTCGACCTATGATGGGGATTGGATGTATGCTGTCCTGGGGTCATGGGAGAATGGGTGCGAGAGTATTGTGCTCGGTGTCCCCTATGATGAATGTATGTTCATGACCAGAATCTATGGCGCGGATGGAAGTGAGAAGTTCTTCGATTCGCGGGAGAGCTTCCATAACCCGGTGATCGATGAAGCAACTGGAGAACGGCAATGGCCGGAAAATTGGTGGGGTGATGCGACTGAAGGTGTCTCCATCACCTATAGCAGGTATGGGGATTCCATCGGCTCCTACGTGAAGGGAACAGTCAGCGGTACGGTTATCTCTGTGATACCAGGTGAAGGGGATGAGTCGGATTACCTTGCGTACTATACTGTGGAGGGATACTTTGTCACTTCACGAGCAATCGCGAAGGTCACACCTTGATTGCCCAACGAAGCGAGAGCAGCGGAGCCATCCCCATTGGTCCATTGTCGAACGAGTGCCGGCAACGTATGGGGAGATACCCCGCCCCTTGGGGCGGCAGCGGAGGCGAAGCCTCCAGGGTCCGCCTCTTGCCCTGGGGTCACGATTTCCAAACGGAGTGAGAGCAGTGGGACCACGAAGTGGTCACTTTGCCGAACAAGTGCCGGAAACGAAAGCTTGCTTGCATACCATTCATTCAATTCGGAAATATTCCTGCCCATCGTAACCATTCGATGGGCTTGGATTATCTACTGTGATACGGCCATTGAGTAGCGGAGAGAATCGATCTGCGATAGAATATGCATATTTTTAAATTGAACTAGTTAAAGAAGTAATGATATACTCGTAATACATGATGGTCTATGGTATTGTCTCGAGTATTTCGTGTGTGACGTACCTGTATCTCGGCATCTTGATGGCGGTGTTTGGAAAAAACTCTCCCGTTCGGAAGTGGTTTGTAATACTGTGTTCGATGCTCGCACTCTGGTCCTTCGGTAGTTTTGGTCTGCATGTAGTGAAAAATCCCAGTATCGTTCCGGTTTTCGACAGGATCTACTACGCAGGTTCGGAACTGTTCATTCTCGCAGGCATAATTTTCATTGTTCATCTCACTGGGTGTTGGAAATCCCGTATACTCAGATTCTTTTTCGTCCTTATCGCAATCAGAATAAGTATTTACCAGATAGCCAACATTGGATTCAACCTTATCGCAAAGGAGTACCCGGATGGATTCTGGTTCGTCTCACATCAAGTGATATCCGGATTTGAGTCTCTAGCAATACCAGCGCTGGCTTTTCAATGGGCAAGAAACACGAAATTGCATCGAGAGAAAGTACAGGCTCGTATCATTGCCGTCAGTACCATTTTCGGTACTACAATCGGTATTTTGCTGGATTTCATTGTCGGAACTAAAGGCTACCCACCGATTTCTTACACCGTTCCACTGCTCTGGCTGGTAGCAATTGGTTATGCAATCCTTCGCTATGGGCTTATGAGGTTCTCCCCGGCTTCGGTTGACCGTTTTCTTATGACCCATCTAGATCAAGCGGTCTTCGTGGTCGATTGTTCATGGAACGTTACCGATATCAATGACGCGGGAAGGCTCCTCATCGAGAGGGATGAGACGTCTAAGGATGCTTTGGAAATGAAGGATATCTTCATCGATTCTGAGCAGATCAAGCACCGAATCGAAGCAGCTGTCTCCTCGGAAAACACCTCCTACTCCCACACGGAATTCATCCGAACCGCCCGAAATGAGATAGTGCAGGTAATAGCTAACTACTCGGTTGTTAATGACTATTGGGGGGATCGTATCGGAATCCTGATCATCTGTCATCCCGAGACCGATTTACAGGCATTCGTTCAACACTTCAAGTTAAGTGAACGCCAGACGGATATCCTGCGGCACGTGATCAGTGGCCGATCGCAACAACAGACGGCGGAAGCGCTCTTCATCAGCCTTGCTACAGTGAAGAGTCACACAGCTACCCTCTATGCCAAGCTAGGCATATCAAGCCGAAGCGAGCTGTATGCTGTGTTGCGAGATGGACGTATGGAAGATCTCAACAGCTGAGGCTCTTCGGTCATCCGAAGACGTAAGAGGTCATGGAGACACTACCGAGCGTGCATGTTCGATTGAAGACCGCTACTGGTTCCTGCGGGTCCACAGCACCAAGAATATAACAGAGTGGATCGAAGTGATCTCGAGTCGGAATGGCAAGCTGAGCATCGCCATCTGTTGTCGGAAAGGAGAGTACGCGCTCATGATCGCCAGATACGATAGCATCGTGTGCGAGTGCATCGAACGATTCTGCCCACGGGTATCCTCCGCTGAGTTGCATGGAGGCAAGTCGGAGGTTATGTACGATATTCCCCGATCCGACAATGAGCACTCCCTGTTCTCTCAGCGATTTCAACGCTTGCCCGTAGCTGTATTGTGTCTTGGCACTGGCGTTTCGGTCTATGGAGAGTTGTAAAACCGGAATGTTCCGATCTGCTGGATACATATGGAGAAGGACACTCCAAGCCCCATGATCCAAGCCCCACGTGTGGTCCTTCTTGACGGGGGTAGGCATGAGATCGGCGACGGCTTCGGCAATATGTGGTGCTCCCGGTACGGGATAGGTGAGGTTGTACAGAGCTGAGGGAAATCCAAAGAAATCATGGATGGTTCGAGGTTCATTGGTGACCGCCACTCGAGACTCGGGAGTGTACCAGTGAGCCGAGATGCAGAGAATTGCCGTTGGCGTACCACACAGCAGTCCCATGCGTTCCCATGTTTCTGAAAATTGGTTTCCCCCAAGTGCATTCATCGGAGAACCGTGTCCGACAAAGATGACTTTTTCCATGCGTTCTACTCCTGTATCTGCATGATGCAAGCAAGCACGATGAGGTGAAGTACCGTCTGTTCTATCCAAAGGAACCAGTCTGCTCCACTGAATCGTCCGAAATCGATTGTTAGGATATCGAGAATGACGATCATGGCGAGCCAGATGATCCAGATAGCAAGCAGTGCGGCCTTGACGAATTTGGGAGGAATGCCGGATACAAAAAGTTGTGCAACAAGAAACAGTCCACACACTAACTGTACTGCGGAGAGGATGTAGAGTAGCAGTTCACTGTCTCCTCCAAACATTCTTGATAGTTCTCGTGAGAATTGTCCTCCCGTAGATCGATTTGAGGAGAAGCCAATGATTCCCATGGCTATGAACAGCAATGCAACAAGAATCTGTATAACCTTTTTCGAAGCCAGAACCTTGAACGATGATCGAGGATCTTTTGCCATATGCACCTCCTGCTGCCTCTTGGGTAGCTGCTGGTAATTGTATAGCAGTTTTATCTGGAAAGGAAGGTGCCATACGTGTCAGGGTTTTTAGGATGCTCGTTCAAGGAGCTGTGGCTCTCGTAATTACCTACTTGCGTGGCTCTCTTCTCACTTCAGAGTAGATGATGAGGGTATAATCGCAGATGATTATTAAGTGTAAGAGTCTCCTCTCTCAGGGGATTACCACCGCCTTTATGATAGGTAACACTCCAGAGGCTAACTCTTTGAATAGTTCAGGTGCTTCACGGAGCGTAGCTGAGTGAGAAATCAGTCTATCAGCAGGAATGATGTTCCTCTTGATTAAATCTAGCGATGTAGAAAAGTTGAGTGCTGGCTCTCCAAGATATGGTTTCAGAGTAATCTTTCGAAAAATCAGGTCGTCAATATCGATTGTCACCTTTGCCGCTTCCCCAAGATCGATTCCAAAGAACGTAACGATTGAACCATATGCAGCGATCGCAATGGCCTTGGGTAATGTTGTGGGAGGAGAGCTCACGATCACTCTTTCTATGCCTTCGGGAATCATAGACTTCACAGCTTCTACTGGGTTTTCCATATCTGAATCGATGATGATATCAACACCGAGTTGGGCTGCCATCGTAAGCCGTGCTCGACCTCGGTTTGAAGATCCCCTTCCAATCATAACCGTTCGAGCCGCGCCCAAGTGTTTTGCAATGATTGCAGTCATAATACCGAGTGGCCCACAGCCATAGACTGCTACAGTCGAGTTCGGTCTGATCTGTGAGTGTATGACCGAATTCAAGGCAACGGTCACGGGCTCTGTAAGACATGCATGAAGATAGTCCAATCCCGAGTACGGAACCAAGGAACTCTCGGATACTTTCATATACGTAGAAAATCCGGGCTGTCCATCTATCGTGTGCATCGATCGACATAAGTCTGGTCTTCCAGCTTTACACTGGTTACATATTCCGCAGAATGTGCAATCTTCAACGATTACCGAGTCTCCAACATTGAAATGTGAAGTGGAAGAGCCAACCTTGACTATCTCGGCTGATATCTCATGACCGAGCGCTGTAGGATTTTCCATTTTTCCTGCAAGGTGTATATCTGTCCCACAGATGCCGCATGCGTGAACTTTAATGACCACTTCATCGTCTTTTATTTCCGATACGGTATAATCCTTGAATACGAACTGAAAATCCTTCCAACCAAACAGTCCGGTACTTTTCATACTTGATCCTCCTTCTTGAATTCATTTCCACTGCCTGAAAAGTTTTTCTTGACAGGTTTATAGACCCATCATAGTATGTAACTAACAGTAAGTCACGAACAAAATCAAGGAGATTGCTATGAGACCTATTAGTAAAGTGGCTCCTGGGTGGTGGGATTATACAACACTCGATGAGCAGTTGTTAAGAGATGTCGCATTGCTCACAGAGAAAGATCTACTACAGTTATCCAGACCTGGGTTTACGGTGAAGTTCTATGAAACCATTGAATCCTTCTATTTAGCTGAGGCGCTGGATTACATCAATGCCTGGAGAGGCGCGACCGCATCTAATCCAACTGGCATCTGTGGACCGATCGGGCCGACTGAACAGCTACCACTTGTTGCAATGTTGGTCAATGATATGGAACTCAATCTGAAGAATTGCCATTTCTGGGGAATGGATGAGTGGGTTGTAGACGGAAAGGAGGTCTTCTCCGATCATCCATTGAGTTTTGCTCGTGCCGATATGGAACTCTGTTTCAATAAGATTCGTCCTGATTTGAGAATGCCGGATGACCAGATCCACTTCCCAGTGGTCGACTCCATAGCAGAGTTCACTGAATCGTTCAGGCAGGTCTCCTGTAAAGTCATTCAAGGAGGGCAGGGAGAAGTGAAACACTGGGCTTTCAACGATCCTCCTAGAAGAGAGAAGCAATTTACCGATGCTCCACCTTCACCTGAAGAGTACAGAAAGCAGGCAACACGCGTGGTCGAGTTGCATCCAATGACGATAATTCAAAACGCTCGAACGAGTGGAGGTGGAGTTGTCTCAAATGTCCCCACCGAAGCACTGACCGTAGGCCCTGTTGAGACTTGGTTGTCGGAAAGAGTCTCGATTTGGCATGGAGGGGTTCATGACAACCCATTTGGGATGCGGTTGACAGCATTCATGATAAGTAAGGGCCTAGCCGATAGTTCTGTTCCAATGTCACTTCTGGCAGATCATCCAGATGTTACGTTCCATTACTATCGACCTGGAATCGGAAGTTGCAATGCTGAAATGCATTGATATTCAAGGAGAAGGAGGAATGAGCATGAGAAAGGTATTACTGGTTTTGCTCATGGTACTGGTTCTTGCCGGCAATCTATTTGCAGCAGGAGCAAAAGAATCGGATGACACGGTAAAGATAGGTGTTTCATTTGCCGATTTCGCTACAGAGAGATGGCCAAGAGAAGCAGAGATGATGACCGAACTGGCTAAGGAGAGAGGTGCTGAACTGATCTACCAAGTTGCTAACCACGATCCAAAGCTTCAGAATGACCAGATTGAGAATATGATACTTCAGGGCGTGGACGTGATTATCATTATTGCTCAGGACGGTTCTGCTGCGGTAACAGCTGTTGAAGAGGCTGAGAAGTCTGGAGTCAAGACTATTGCGTATGACAGACTCATACCTTCGAACAAATTATCGGCATATCTGACTTTTGACAATGTTGAGATAGGTCGAGCTCAGGCACGAGGAATCCTGAAGGTCAAAGACTCTGGTAATTTCATGCTGCTTGGGGGAAGTCTTGACGACAACTGTGCAGTTCTCGTGAGAGAAGGACAAATGGAAGTACTTCAACCCTATATCGACAAAGGTCAGATCAAGGTTGTTGTGGATCAATGGGTACAGAATTGGGATCCTGCCGAAGCAACGAAAATCATGGAGAACGCACTCACTGCACAGCAAAATAGAATTGATGCGGTAGTTTCTTCCAATGATGGTACTGCGTTGGGAGCACTGCAAGCCTTGGAAGCACAGGGACTAGGTGGCATTGTGCCTCTGTCTGGCCAGGATGCAACGGCAGCCGGTTGTCAGAGCATTGTCGATGGAGGACTCACGATGACAGTCTTCAACGATGTTCGACTCTTGGCCCCTATGGCAGTGGATTTGGCTATCGATCTCGTACAAAATGGAGCCATGGTCAAAGAGCTCAAGGAGTACAGTCTCTATGAGTTGACTGTCGACGAGACATATCGAAACGCTGGTAATGTCGGGTGTTACTTCATTCCAGTTGTTGAGATCGACAAATCAAACGTGTACGAAGAGATTGTTGTATCCGGCTATCAGCCATACGATGAAGTCTATCGGAATGTTCCTGTAGCAGATCGACCCCCTCGACCATAGCTGCAGGTGAACGAATGAACGGCGTGGAGGAGACTCCACGCCATTGTGAAGTGGGAGAGCAACGTGTCTGATTCACTTATCTTGGAAATGGAGCATGTCACCAAGGAGTTTCCGGGTGTGGTAGCTCTAGATGACGTATCACTACAAATACGAAGTGGAGAGATCCATGGTATTTGCGGTGAGAACGGAGCAGGGAAATCAACGCTCATGAAGATTCTCAGCGGTGTGTATCCCTTTGGAGAGTACTCGGGAGAAATTCGGTATAAAGGTGAGGTGCTTAAGTTTGAGCAAGGAGCAATCCAGCATGCGATAGAAAAGGGAATATCTATTGTCTATCAGGAGTTGGCTTTGATTCCAACATTGACAGTAGGTGAGAATATCTATCTAGGTCGAGAGCCGATGAAACGAGGCGTTATCGATTGGGATACGCTCTATTCGAAAACTAAACAGTTGCTAGAGGAGTTCGGGTTGGACATCCCCTATTCTGCACTAGTCGGATCTCTTCCGATGGGGAAGCAGCAATTAGTGGAAATTGCCAAAGCGCTCTCAAACAATGCAAGTGTTCTGATACTCGACGAACCGACCTCCGCACTCTCGGTCCATGAAGTCGAGACGCTCATGGATATTCTTCGGATACTAAGAAAAAAGCATATCACATGCCTCTATATCAGCCATAAACTCGAAGAGATATTTACTATCTGTGATACCGTCACTGTTCTGAGGGACGGGCGAGTGATCGATACACAACCAATCACATCGATGAACAATGATACGTTGATACGCCTGATGGTTGGCAGGGACATGAAAGAACGATTCCCTGAACGACACAGTAAGATAGGTGATTCGATCCTTGAAGTCGAGGAGCTCTGGGTTGACCACCCAGAGATTCAGAACAAGGTGGTAACCAAAGGCGTCTCTTTCAATCTCAAGCAGGGAGAGGTGCTTGGAATAGCAGGGCTCATGGGGTCTGGACGTTCTGAACTTGTCATGTCGATCTTCGGCGAATACGGAAATATCCGCTCAGGATCTATTAAGATTGATTCAAAGGTCGTAACGGTCGGATCATCCAGAGTTGCAATGAAGCATGGTATCAGCTTAGTGCCTGAAGATCGGAAAAAGCAAGGCTTAATACTCGACCAGTCAATACTTGAGAATATCGCACTCCCGAACATGGAGATGTTTTCCTCATTTCTCCGGCTCGACAAGATGAAGGAGCTTCGCCTCTGTAGTGAATATGCGAAGAGTCTAACCGTCAAGACACCGAGTCTTCATGCCAAAGTGAATAGTCTGAGTGGAGGAAATCAACAGAAGGTTGTGATATCGAAATGGCTCATGAAAAAACCTGTCGTACTGATACTCGATGATCCTACGAGAGGAATCGATGTTGGTGCCAAGTTTGAGATATACAAGATCATCAACAATCTATCTGAGCAAGGAGTCGCAATAATTCTGATCTCATCTGAGATGGAAGAAGTCTTGGGCATGAGTGATAGAATTCTTGTGATGTGTGAAGGCAGAAATATGGGAACTGTCTCATCGAAGGATGCAACCCAGGAACTCATCATGAGAATGGCGACTGGAATCACCGATTATACAGAGAAAGAGGAATAGTGATGGAAACTCAACATAGGATTTTACGTAAGATACAAGCCAACATCAGGACATATACCATGATTATCGCGCTCGTTTTGATTTGGATCTTGTTCGGTGCGCTGACAGATGGTATATTCTTCGCCTCGCGAAACATGTCCAACCTGTTCCGTCAAATGTCTATAATCGGATTTCTTGCCTGTGGAATGGTGCTTGTGCTGGTTACTGCAGGCATCGATCTTTCGGTAGGTGCGATAACTGGATTCGTGAGTGTCATCACTGCGTATCTCCAGGCTTATATCCTCGCTGGCCCCATAGCAAATCTGTTTCCCAGCCTTTCGTTGCAAGCGCACGCAGTGATCATTTCAGGAATAGCCGTCGTAGCTGGTCTCATGGTCGGCACAGCTATCGGAATGTGGCATGGTTTTGCCATTGCATACTTGGGGATTCCTGCTTTTATCGTTACATTGGGTGGGCAACTTATATTCAGAGGTGGAATCCTAGGTATCACTCGTGGAAAGACTATTGTACCCATTGTGGAACCGTTCAAGGCGATTGCACAGGGGTATCTTCCCAGAACGCTGAGTTGGGTCATTGCCGTTATCCTGATCGGACTAATTTTTTTCATGACTTACCATGGTAGGTCGAGAAAGAAGCAGTTTGGATTCCCTCTCGACTCCATCTGGAAGGATTATGTTAAAAGTGTGGTGATATCACTACTCGTCATTCTGTATGTATCGGTGATGAACGATTATAGGGGAATTCCGATACCTGTTCTTGTATTGATTGTCACCGCTGCGATAATTCATTATATCTCGAGAAATACGAAATTTGGGCGTTATGTCTATGCATTAGGGGGAAATCGCGAAGCAGCCAAACTCTCTGGAGTCAATATCCTGCGAAATACCTTTAAAGTCTATGCCCTTATGGGTTTTCTAAGTGCCATTTCTGGTATAGTTTTAACAGGATATGTTGCTGCTGGAACCATCGGTGGTGGAACTAACTACGAACTCGATGCTATTGCTTCCTGCGTAATTGGTGGAGTGAGTCTGTCTGGAGGCTCTGGCTCCATAGTGGGTGCCTTGATCGGTGCCACGGTGATGGCTTCGGTAGTGAACGGAATGAGCGTCATGAACATGGATGTTTTCTGGCAGAATATCATCAAGGGTATAATCTTGATTTTGGCTGTCTACATGGACGTTGCTACAAAGAAGCGGAACGGATAGCCGATATTTGAGTATTGAGAATCTAAACAGAATTGGAGCTGGGCATAATGACAGGTTACCATATCATGAGTAAAGCTACTCCGTCGGTGCAAAAGCAGATAAACACGTCTCTCGTGTATCATTATATTTCTGAATATTCACCATGCCACCGAGCTATGATTGCAAAGGACCTGAATCTAAGTGCACCAGCAGTTTCTCGAGCTGTGGACGTCCTGTTGGAGAGAGCCGATATCTATGAGTTGAAAAAGGTTCAGCTTGAGAATGGGAAAAAAGTCGTTCCACTTCAGTTCAATACTTGCAAAGGGTTTGTGATAGGAATCGATCTCTTAAGAAACCCCTGTAGAATGGTGATCGCAGACTTCTCTGGAAAGTTGGTGAAGCAATGGAGCGGGTTCTCGATGGATAGGGAAACCGATATTACCGAAGAGTTGATCGAGACAACGAAAAAGATGGTCAGCGCTTTCATTGAAGAGTTGAAAGCCGATCCCGAAAAGTATCATTGTGTGGAGAGTTCTCGTGATTTGATAAAGGCAATCGGTATTGGTGTTCCTGCCACTGTGGACAAGAATACAGGAGTCGTTCTCGGAACTCAGCGATACGATTATATGCTGGGAAAGAATTATGGCGAACGAATGTCCGAGGCGTTCGGTCTGCCGGCCTTTGTTGACAATATCACGAACATGTCCGCTATTGCAGAGAGAAAATTGGGAGTGAGTAGGAATCTGGATCACTCTGTCTTCTTTGAACTGAGTGCTGGTGTAGGACTTGGTATCTACATACATGGAAGATTGTATCCTGGTTCGTTTGGAGCAGCAGGAGAAATAGGATATACACCGACAAGCATAGAGCACCTGCACGACGAGCGATTCGGTCATCTGGGAGTCCTAGAGCGAATGATCGCCATGGATGGTATCGCTGCTCAAGCGAAAGTGATGAATATCGTAGATGCATCATTGCCGACTATGGAGGCCAATCATCAGCTTTTTGAGTTGGCTTATCAGAACGATGAGAGAGCTTTGACTATTCGGAATGTCATTCTCCAGAACCTAGTAGTCCTCTGTAGCAATATCATACTCATCTTGAATCCTGAGCAGGTGGTTATAGGAGGTACCATGGTCGAGTTACCTCATATGGAAGCCTTGCTGTTAAAACCACTACAAAAAGAGCTGCAGGAGATCATCCCATTCGATATCCCTCCTGTCGTAATCTCTGTCCTTGGTGATAATTCGGGCGTGCATGGAGCTGTCGAAATGACGCTCGAACGATTAAAGTCAGAATGGTATCCATACAGATCGGATACCGATTTTACTCACTCGAACTCCATTGGTACAGTCTGAAGAAAATCTTGTTCTCAATGAAAGCGATCACACAAGAGAACTGCTACACCACATGAAGTTCGATATCCGAGGAACTTCTCAGCGGTGCGATCTCTCGATCGGCAACACCTGAGTCGGTTATGATGATGTCGAAATCACCAATATCTGCGAAATGTCCACTTTTGACTACACCGAATTTTGTCGAATCGGTCACAAGAATACGCGTTCCTGCTGCGAGCAGAGCCGTCTGCTTGGTTGAACGTTCAAAGAAGTTCGAGCAGGTGACACCGAGTGACAGATTCACTCCGCTCGCGGTGATGAATGCCTTATTCGCCCGCTGCTGCTTGAGAAGTGCGAGCCCTTCATCACTTTCCAGTATCATGGAGCTTTCATGAAAGAACCCTCCCGTGACAATGAGGGAGCATTGTGTCTTCTTCGAGATAGCCATAGCGATATTGAGTGCATAACAGATAACCGTGAGCGGCATATCTTCGGGAAGCATAGAGGCTATCAGCTCACCGGTGGAACCGGCATCGATTATGATAACATCATCGGGCTCGAGCAGACTGACAGCCTTTCGGGCAATTCTCCGTTTCTCTTCCAGCATGGTCGTTCGCGCTTGGAGCAATGTATACCGGTCATTGTGCACCGGTAGCTCCTCATCCTGGTATATGACGCCTCCGTGTATGGTTTTCAAGACATCGAACGGGCTGAGTGTCGTAAGGTCTCTTCGAACCGTCATGTGAGAAACTGCAAGTAAGTCGGCAATCTCCTGAATCGTCGCCAGCTTATGCTCTTTAACATATGAACGAATGCGCTCAAGGCGCTGCTCTCTCTGCATGCGATCAGTATAGCAGTAAGATGTTAAAAAATCGATATAATCTTTGATTCCCTCCACTTTCAGGTGTAGTCATCATAAAGAGTGTGGGTGAAGGAACGAATATCTCATTTTATATAAGGAGGATATGAATTCTGTTGACAGGCATTAACGACTGGTATAAAGTTAACATAATAGTTAAAAATTTAACAATAACACTAGAAGGGGTAGAGAGTGAGTAAATTACCAGTCAAGGAATCGTATAGAAAAATGGTGGTAGATGCCGGAAACACCATGGTCTCCATGGGGCTGACTGTCGGCACATGGGGAAATGTGAGTATTCGGGATCCGGAAACAGGTCTCATATACATAAAGCCAAGCGGTATGCCGTACGATGCGATCACCAGTGACGATATCGTGGTTATGAATTCCGACATGGAGATTGTCTGGGGCACGAGAAAACCCTCCATCGAGTTCCGATTCCACATCTCGATCATGAATGCGAGAAGCGATGTGCATACTGTGATCCACACACACCCGATCCATTCGAGCGCATTCGCCGTGACTGGACAGGATATTCCGGGAATAAGCGAAGACTTCGTGCAGATTGTCGGAGACAAGGTCATCAACTGCACCTATGCGTTACCGGGAACACCAGAGCTCGCTCGAAACGTGGTTGAAGGGCTTGGGGATAGAAACGCAGTCATGGTCCCGAATCATGGTACTATCTGTGTAGGGGCCGATGTCCCATCTGCCCTGAAGATCTGCCATGTGGTAGAGAAATCGGCTCAGATCTATCTTCTGGCTCGACTTATCGGAACGCCTCAGGTAATATCAGAAGCAGACATGCGCGCAATGCAAGATTTTGCACGCAATCACTACGGACAAGGCAAGTAGGTGTATGGGAAACGAATTGAACAGATATCTCGGATTTGATTGCGGGAACTCATCGATCAGAACGGTGCTTGGGACGTTCGATGGCTCTCGCATCTCATTGGAGGTGGTGAACAAGATTCCAAACCGGGAGTATCGGGGAATACAGTACCACTATTGGGACATACTGGCGATATTCCATGAAATAGTCTCATCCATGAAACGTTCATGCGATCAGTATCCCGAAATCCGATCATTCGGTATCTCAACATGGGGAATCGATTTCGGTCTGCTCGGAACGTCTGGCGAATTGCTTGGTAATCCGCTGTGCTATCGGAATCCGCTCGGATCGGAGGGAATGAAATCTCTGACTCAGGGCGAACTCGAAAAGCTATTCGCTGCCACGGGAATTCAGAATTTGCCCATGAACAGTATGTACCAACTGCTGGGAATTCGTAAGTCGCTTCCAGAGTACTATGCAGGGGCGAAAACGCTACTTCTCATTCCCGACTTGCTGAACCATATGCTCACCGACGAGTTGAACAGTGAAGTCTCGATTGCAAGCACTACACAGCTGCTGGATATGCGGACTCGAACCTATTCGAATGCCGTTTTTTCTCAGGTAGACCTGAATAGAGAGCTCTTCATGCCAATGGTTCCCCATACAGAGGTGCGAGGGCATATCAGTGAACGGATTGCACAACTGAACCAGATCCCTCGAATTCCTGCCATGAGTGTTCCCGCCCACGATACGGCCGCAGCCGTAGTGAGTGTACCCACTGAAGCAAATCGATTCGCTTTCATCAGTTCGGGAACGTGGTCTCTCATCGGAACAGAAATTCCAGAGCCCATTATCACGAAAGATGTTGAGGATGCCGGCTTTTCCAATGAAGGCGGAGTTTTCGGTACCATTACCCTGCTGAAGAACTCCTGCGGTATGCACATACTCCAGTTGATCAAGAGGGAGTTGGAGTTCACCGAACATCGCGCCTATACGTGGGATGAGATCATAGCACACTCAATTCCCGCTTTGAAGAGAGCCGATCTACCAGAATTCGACGTCAATGCCGAGGAACTCTACCTTCCCGATTCTATGATAGGGGCAATCAGAAAGCTCACCGGGCTCCAGGATACTGGTGCCATCATCGCTTCGGCCTACAAGTCGCTCGCTGCGAGTTACCAAGTAGCACTGGAAGATCTTGAGCGGATCACCGGCGACTCATTCGACACCATACATATCATTGGGGGAGGGGCGAGGAACGACCATCTGAATCAGATGACTGCGGATCGCACGGGTAAGCGCGTTGTAGCTGGACCGGAGGAGGCCACGAGCCTCGGAACCATTGCAGTGCAGATCATGCACGACCACCCTGAACTGAAGCCAGCCGATATCCGCCGCATCATACGCAACTCAATCCAGTGCAAGACGTTCAGCCCTTCGGTGTCAAGGTGAGATAAGGCCGTATCTAACGGTTTCAGTCCCGTATGATACGGCCAGGTATATGCTTGGTCCATTCGGCGGCTATCAGAGACCAATATCCCGACGACAGAATAGATCGGGGCACGACACGCTTTCCACATGAGTGTAGCATCTCCTTTGTGCCTCTTCGATTGTCTCTCCCGAGGCAACGATAAAGGCAACCCGGCCTCCATCGCTCATGAACTCGGCTCCCTCTTTTCTCAGTGCCATGGAGAAACAGGGCACACTTTCAGGTATGTTCACTGCAAGATCTTTCTTATACGATTTCGGATATCCAGTGGCCGCCATACAGACACCAAGCGTAATCCCCTGTTTCCAGCGGAGAGGATAGGGCGTCTTCCCCATGGTTGCTGCAATTACTTCTATGAGATCCGAATCCATCGACTCTAACAACACCTCCGCCTCCGGGTCTCCGAATCGGGTGTTGTATTCGATCACTTCGATCGAATCGGCAGTCTTCATGAGACCGAAGTAGAGGATCCCAGTGAACTCTATGCCCTCTTTTAGAAGACCCTGCACCGTGGGAATCACAATCGTCTGCTCCACGTGCTGTAGGTCTGCATCGGAGATGTATTCAACTGGAGTATAGGCACCCATGCCGCCGGTATTGAGCCCCTTGTCATGATCGTATGCTCGCTTGTAGTCTCGTGCCGGTCTCATGAGATTGTAGTAGTCATGATTCACGAACGCGAGGAGACTGAACTCCCTTCCTTCCAGGAATCGTTCGAATACGACCGTGTCGGTCACCTCGAAACTCTCACGGAGAAATCGCTCTGCCTCCACTCTGTCGTCGGTAACGAGAACGCCCTTTCCCAATGCCAGACAGTTCTGCTTGATCACGAGCGTTCCGGTCAGTGTCTCCATATGGGAGACTGCCTCCTCATAGGTGGTGCACGTGGTGAATGCAGCGGTTGGAATGTCGTGGGCATGCATGAACCGTTTTGCGAAGTCCTTATCATACTCCAGTCTCGCTGCATGCTGCAGAGGACCGAAGACGGTAATCTCGCTATCGACGAAGTAGTCGACGATTCCTGCTGCTAGGTATGCCTCGTTTCCTATGATGACGAGATCGATACCATGGTCTCTCAGATAGCCCTTGAGCGATGCAAAATCACCATTCCACCCAGTCCATAGGGTGACGCCCTTGGTCATGAGCATCCCGGTGTTCCCCGGTATCACATGCACGGCATCTACATGGGGTGATTTCAAGCTCTTCACCGCCAAGGCATGTTCCCTTCCTCCTGTGCCAATGACTGCCACCTTCATGTAAACCTCCTCTGGGAACAGATCTCCCGTATGACCTGTGGGTAGAGCCGGTACTCTGTCTCATGTACCAACTGCTCCAGTTCAGCCAGGTCGGTACCATCGTAGTGAATCCTTGACTGTGCGATGATCTCCCCCTCATCCATCCCCTCGTTCACATAGTGGATACTTACGCCATAGATGTCCTTTCCGTCGGAGTACGCCTGTTCGATGGCATGTTTCCCCTTGTAGTGCGGTAGGAGCGAGGGGTGAATATTGATAATACGCTCGTGATACCGATGCACGAACCAGGGGCTGAGAAGGCGCATGTATCCAGCAAGGACAATGAGTTGGATGCCGCGTTCATCGAGTAGGGCAGCTATGTGTTCCTCCATCGCTCTTCGTGAAAGATAATCTTGACGGATGAAGGATTTCGCTTCGATTCGGTTGCGTGATGCTATCTCCAATGCTCGGCAGATCTGGTCGGTCACAAGGAGTACGATATCAAGATTGGGAATCTCACTGGTGACAAGATTCTCGAAGTTCGTCCCCCTGCCAGATGCGAATACTGCACACTTCACCATCGTATACGTACCCCTTTTTCGCTGGAAACCGTTCCCAGTATGGAGGCCTCTGGATAGAAATCGCGAATGCGATGGACCACCTCTTCACTCGAATCTCGGTCTACAACCACCACAAATCCGATCCCCATGTTGAAAATGCCACTCATTTCATCGATATCCAGGCCACCAGCTTGCATGAGGATTTCGAATATCCGAGGAATCTCTCGGCCTCGCATGTCGAGTTCGATCCCGAGTGATGGATTGGAGATCATCCGAGGAAGATTCTCCGTGAACCCACCACCTGTGATATGTGCCATCGCCTCTATCGTGAAATCGCGTTTCACGGCATCGATGACATCGACATAGATTCTCGTCGGTTCAAGCAGAGCATCGAGCAATGTGCCCTCGTTGAACGTCTGCATCACATCCAGTTTGCTCTCTCTTAGTATCTTTCTCACAAGCGAATATCCATTCGAGTGAATTCCCGATGAGGGGATCCCGATGATCACATCGTCTGCGGAGACCGCCTCACCTGTTATGCAGGCCCGTCGCTCGACAGCTCCTACAGCGAATCCTGCGAGATCGAAGTGTCCGGAAGGATACATTTCCGGCATCTCCGCCGTCTCACCGCCGATAAGAGAGAGTCTTCCCACTCTGCACCCTGCTGCAATGCCCGAAACGATACGCTCGATCTCGGTAGGCGAGTTCTTTCCCACGGCGATATAGTCGAGAAAGAAGAGTGGGTCGGCTCCAGTGGTGATGATATCGTTCACGCACATGGCGACAAGATCTATCCCGATTGTGTCGATCGCATCATACTCGATCGCCAGAAGGAGCTTGGTTCCTACACCATCGGTACCTGAAACCAGAATCGGCTCCTCGTAGCGATACGAGAAAAGATTGAACAGTCCACCAAAGCCGCCGATATCTCCATTGAAACCAAGACTTTTGGTCGAAGCGATGTGCCCTCGTATCCGCTCAATACTCTCGTAGCCTCGTTCGAGGCTCACCCCTGCTTCCGTATAAACTTTCGACATGGTCTCTCAACCCTCCAGTGAGGCGTTTTCCAGGTGGGAGAACGTCTCAGTTATATAGGTGCCAGTGAAGCACCCGGTACATAGGTGTCGGTCAGGAGAGCACGAGCGAAGTGATGGTAGACTCATGAACTCGAGCGACTCGACCCGATAGAAATCTCGCAGGTCATCTTTGGATGTATGCGCCATGACCAGTTCCGCATATTTGGTGATATCGACGCCGTAGAAACAGGGGTGGGTAATCTGTGGCGATGCGATACGGACATGGATCTCTGCAGCTCCAGCCTCTCTGAGCAGGTGTGTGATATGCTTGAGCGTCGTTCCCCGAACAATCGAATCATCTATGAGCACGATCTTTCTGTCTTGCACGACTCTCCGGATAGCAGCAAGTTTCAAGAGCACGGCTCGGTCACGCAGATGTTTCGAAGGTTCGATGAAGGTTCTGCCGATGTACTTGTTCTTGATCAGGCCGACCTCGTAGGGAATTCCCGAAGCTTCTGCATATCCGATTGCCGCACTGATCGAGGAGTCGGGAATACCGATCACGATATCCGCTTGTGCGGGGTGTTCGTCTGCCAACCGTTTCCCGCTTAGCTTTCTGAACTCATGTGCATTGATACCGCTGATATCGCTGTCCGGGCGGGCGAAGTAGATGTACTCCATCGTGCACAATGCCTCGGTGATATCCGTGGTGTAGTATTGGGACTCAAGGCCTCCTGCATGGATCCGTACGATCTCACCAGGGCTGACATCTTGTACGAATGTTGCTCCAACGGCGTCGAGAGCAGAGGTCTCAGATGCAACAACGTACGCATCGCCGAGTTTTCCGATGGAGAGGGGTCTCAGCCCATTCTTGTCGCGAACCGCGTAGAGTTCATCGTTTACCAGTATGATAAAGGCGAAGGCTCCGATCAGTCTTGGTAAAGCCTTCTTCAGCGCTCCGAACGGGCTGTGATACACCTCTCTGTTCATCATGTGTGCAATGAGCTCGGAATCGGAAACAGAGTGGAAGATCGATCCCTTCTCCTCAAGCTCGGCTTTCAGCTCCCTGTAGTTTACTATGTTGCCGTTGTGACAGAGTCCGAAGGTCTTGTTCTGATAGTTGAAGAAGAAGGGCTGAATATTGTGCGAATGCGTTCCGCCGGTAACCGAATACCGGACATGGCCGATCGCTGTCGAGCCCTTCAGTTTCTGGAGAATGTCGTCGGTGAACACCTGGTGGACCAGACCTGATCCCTTGTGAATGTCGTACGAACCCTGTTCGCCTGCCATGATCCCGCAGGCTTCCTGACCACGATGCTGCAATGCGTGGAGTCCGTAGAATGCCATGTTCGCGGCATCTGCATGGTTGCATACCCCGAATACACCGCACTCCTCTCGCATACCTGTCTGCTTCATGTCACATACTCCCTTTCAGCAACTCGTAGAGTGTCGTGTAACTGGCAATCAGATCCCCAGAATCCTCTCTGAAGAGATCTTTGTCGAAACTGGTGAGGTGTGCGTCCCAGAGTCTGCAGTTGTCACCGCTGATCTCGTCTACGAGTAGAATCTGCTTATCATGAGTCCTGCCGAACTCTAGTTTGAAGTCGACGAGCGTAAGACCGATACGGGCGAACCGTTCGATCAGCAGCGAGTTGATACACAGCGCCTCGGAGCGGATATGAGCCAGTTCACTCGTCGATGCTGCATGGAGTGCCTGGATATGATCATCGTTCAAAAGGGGATCTCCCAGTGCATCGTTCTTGTAGCTGAATTCCACGATGGGTGTACTGAATGAGGCTCCTCGTTCGAATCCGAGACGTCGTACGATGGAGCCTGCGGCAACATTTCTCACGATCACCTCTAAGGGGATGACTTGTGTCCGGGTACACCGGCATGTTCTCTCATCCACTTGTTCAATAAGATGGGTACGTACTCCATGACTTGCAAGGTAGTCGAACAGAATCGTTGATATCTGATTGTTCAAGATCCCCTTGCCTGGAAGGGATTCCCGTTTTGCGCCATTGCCAGCGGTGGTATCGTCTTTGTAGTACAGTAGCACCTCCCCAGGGTTCCCCTCATACACTATCTTAGCCTTGCCTTCGTATATCTGTTTCATTCGGTTCGATTCCTCCTCTTCTGAAATACTCGATACCGCTCATGAAGATGTCCTGTCTCCTAGTTCCCGGTACATTGAGAAACAGCTTATCGCTGCTTCGTTCGTTATGAGCCATTTTTCCCAGTATGTTTCCATCTGGAGAGACGATGCCTTCTATCTGGAGAACCGATCCGTTCGGATTGTCCACATAGGTTGTCGCAATCTGATCCTGTGCTATGAGCTGCGCGATGTGGGTCGGGTCGGCAACGAACTTGCCTTCGGAGTGCGATACTGGAAGGGTGTATGTTGTGCTCCTATCGAGCTCCTGAAGCCAGGGAGAACGATTCGAGTGGATGCGAGTCTTCACCAGCTTCGCCACATGCTTCTGTGCATCGTTGAAAAAGAGTGTCACATCACCCTCTTTTCGCTCCTGCACCGTCCCGTAGGGGAGGAGTCCCGATTTCACGAGACCCTGAAATCCGTTGCAGATACCGAGTATGAGCCGATCGTCCTGGAGGAAACGATCGATTGCAGTTCGGACATCGATTCGTTTCAAAAACGTTGCAATGAGCTTGCCGCTACCGTCTGGCTCATCCGAGTAGCTGAAACCACCGGGGATGACCAAGATGTGCGTAGTCTCCAACTCAGCCAGAAAACGTCCGACACTCTCCTCGAATGCTTCATGGGCTGTGTCATTCAGTACGAATACCCGTGTACTTCCCCCCGCTTGACGAAAGTTCATCTCCATATCGAGTTCTGAGTTTGTGCCGCTGAAGGTGAGGATCAGGACCTTCGGTCGATCGACGGTAGTGTGATAGTACCGTTTTGGCCATTGTCTATCGGGCACCGGTGTATCGTGAACGGGGGATTCCACCATGGGATGGATGGCTGAGAGTCCTTGCATATGCCGGTCTCTGAACGAGGGATCGAAGGAGGATATGGTCTTTCCGATCGGTTCAAGGTCTCCCACGATCCGTTTTGTCGTAAATACGAACCCGCCGGGATTTTTCTCATCGTCGATCTTTGAACAGCTGTAGCCGATCTCATTTCCAACGCTCATGCACTCCAGTGTGTGCAAGAGGCCTTGATCCAGTGTGGAGATGGCGGTTATCTCGTTACGATAGCGGTCGATAATCTCACAATTTCGTTTAAACGATTCTATGTCAGGAATTCCTCCATTGATTTTTTGCTTGAGGACAAAGATGTACTCATCGGGCCCCTGGAACGATCGTGGTCTGAGTCTGTCGATATCGACCGGACCGAATGCAAAGCTTATCAGGGTTGGAACGACATCCAACTCTTCGTAGGACCCGGACATAGAATCCTTTCCCCCTATGGGTGCGAGGTTGAGTGCGTCGGATACTGCGAAGGCTCCGAGTAGTGCCTGCCAGACCAACCCCCACCGTTCGGGATCCGTTCCCGGTTTCGGGAAATACTCTTGGAAACTGAGGTGCGTCTCCGCTAATCGCGCTCCGACAGCTCTCTGTTTTGCGACCGAGGAGAGTACCGAACACATGCCCATGCAGTAGGGGGATACTTCGGCAAAGGTGGGGTCGAACCCGAAACTCACCACAGAGGCTTTGTCCGAATCGGAGTGGAATGGAAATCGGTGAACCGAACTCAGCTCTTCAGTCGACTGATATACGCCACCGTAGGGGGAGAATAGTGTGGAGTTGCCGACTGAGGAGTCGAAGATCTCTGCCAACCCTTTCTGTGAGTACTCATTCAACGTGCGATACTGTTCTGTATCGTAGTTAGGGGCACGGTAGTCGGAGATCACGACATCCTGTGTAGGAAGCGGTCCGTTGGTGTTCAAGAAGGCTCGATCGATATCGACAACGATTTTCCCGTGGTGGTGCATGATCAGTCGAGGTTCGTCCAACACCTCGGCGACTCGAGTGGCCTCGACATTCTCCTGTGCTGCGAAGGTCTGCAGAAGCTGAAGATCCTGAGGAGCGATCAGTACAGCCATCCGCTCTTGGCTCTCGGAGATGGCTATCTCCGTAGCGTTCATCTTCTGCACTTTGAGCGGGATGGCGGAGAGGTCGATGGCGATACCCTCGGCCAGTTCTCCAATCGCCACACTCACACCACCTGCACCGAAATCGTTAGCCCGTTTGATCACCCGTTTGACTTCAGGTATGCGAAACAGACGCTGCAACCTCCGCTCCTCCAGAGGATTGCCCTTCTGGATCTGCGCATACGAGGTGTCCAATGATTCGCTCGTATGAGAAAGTGATGAGCCACTAGCTCCGCCAATGCCGTCCTTACCGGTTTTCCCTCCGAGCAGTACGACGATGTCCTTCGGAAGAGGGTCCTTTCTCACCACCTCGGCGGTTCTGGTCATGCCTACCACAGCACCCAGTTCCAGGTGCTTGGCTACATAGGAGGGGTGGTAGATTTCCCGTACATAGGTCGTGGCCATACCGATCTGGTTTCCATACGATGAGAATCCACGAGCCGACTCCTGCACAATCGTCGATTGAGATAGCTTGTTTTCCAGCGTGGTCCCGATATCGGTGGTAGGGTCAGCCGCCCCGCTGATCCTCACTCCCTGATAGACAAAGCTTCTTCCGCTCAACGGATCCCGGATTGCACCGCCAAGACAGGTTTGAGCTCCACCGAACGGTTCTATCTCCGTCGGATGGTTGTGCGTCTCATTTTTGAACATGAGTAGATAATCGTCATGGATATCGGAGACATGGATACTGCAGGCATTGATCTCTTTCGACTGCTCCACATGCTTCAACGATCCCTTTGCGCGGAGATAGCGCTGTGAGTGGGTGGCAAGATCCATGAGGGTGACATGTCCCTCTCGACCTAGCTCCTCCCGCTGACTGAGATACCGACGATAGCTAGCTTCCATTGCCTCCCGATGTGCTCCATGAAAGGAGATGCTGCCTAAACGGGTCAGGAATGTCGTATGCCGGCAATGATCTGACCAGTAGGTATCGAATACATACAGTTCAGTCTCGGTCGCACCGGTTCCACGCTCTCGGTAGTACTGCTGGATATACGTTAACGTCTCTATGTCCATGGAGAGTTTCAGCTCGTCGCGAAGTCGGGTCAATTCGTGTCGCTGCATCGTTTCGAACCCACTGAGATGCACCATCTCCCTCTGTACCGGCGTGGGAGGTTCTTCATACCCGATAGAACGTTCTCTGCTCTCTACCCGATTGATGAGAAACGCTCTGACTGCTTGCAGCTGCTCCGGTGCAAGCACCGAATCGAACACTACCACCGTGCTAGATCTCACCGAGAAGTGAGCATCATGGTCGAGTACCAGTGCTCCCGCCTGTTGAGCGTAGTAGGCTCTCTGGTCGAAATGTCCTGCCAGAAGGGTATAGGCAAGCACGGAACGGCCTTCGGTTTCGATTGCATTGGATATCTCATCGGTTACGACATCGCCAAGAATCTCTTGTTGAAAGTAGAAGAGACTGTCGGTATCTAGCCCCTCCACTTCGTACAAAGCATAGACGACACAGCTGGTCTGTATATGGAGTCTCTCTTCGAGTCGTTTTGCAAGTGCGTTGCTCGCTGAATCGAATGCCGCTTTTTTTCTTATGAATACTTGTCTTCCTGTCATGCAATTCTCGCTCTCTTCAGTAGCTCAAGGTCACAGAGCCTTCCATTGATATGTCCCACTTTTCTATTCGACTTGGTGCTCTGTTTCCCATAGTCGTAGAAATGTCCGGGAAGATCTCTATCGCATACCCGCCTGTAGTGCTGACCGAGAACATTGACCATGCACCACGATGTGTCTACTTCCAGCTCGGGGAAGGGCAGTCCCAACAGACCGAAAAGGTGGAGATCGAACTGGCTTGCCTGAACGGCATCGAGGGTGACGTGTCCGGAGTTATGCACACGAGGGGCCACTTCGTTCACATACAGTCTATCGTTGCTGAAGAAGAACTCGACGGTGAGGACTCCACAGTAGCCTAGCGCTTCTGCAATGGAGATCGCTTTCTTTCGCATGGCATCTTCCCATATTGTATCGATCTGTGCGAATCGAGTCGTATCCAATATCTGGTTGACATGGCTATTTTCGAAGGTGGGGTAGCCTATAATCTCCCCTTGTATGTTTCGAGCAATGATAATCGAATATTCGGTGACATCGCTCAGATACTGTTCTGCCACCATACCTTCCTTGAGATATCTTTCGTCCCTCTCGTCTGCGATCACATGCTGTCCCTTGCCATCGTACCCGAGTGAGATGGGTTTCACGATATATGGGTAGTCGAAGGGGCATTGGTCCTCCACCAAGGTGTAGGGAACACATTGCACTCCCGGCAATGAGTTTATGAACTCCTTCTCTTTCAATCGATTCTGGAGGATCCCGAGTGCGGACGCCCCTTGCGGCACATTGGACATGCGTGTAACGATATCTGGGTCGATGTTTTCGAATTCGTAGGTGACGATATCGTGACCGCTGGCGAATGTGAGCATCGATTGAGCATCGTGAAACGATCCAACAGAGAACGAGTCGCTCTCGGTTCTGGCACATGCGGTCGGAGATGCATCGTAGATTGCAATCTCCACAGGAAATGGGAGCCTCCTTGCCGCCTGTGCAATCATCTTGCCTAGCTGGCCCCCTCCGAGAATCCCGATCTTCATAGTGCTACTCACCGAGACCTTCCTCCTGCACCTGAGAAGCCACGGCGATTCTCTGCTCCTCCAGCCGGGTTCTGAGGCTTGCGTCCGAGAGTGAGAGGATACGCAATGCATACAGTGCTGCATTCTTTGCGCCGGCTACACCGATGCTCATAGTCGCAACCGGTACTCCAGCTGGCATCTGTACTATGGAGAGTAGGGAATCGATTCCGTTCAGAACCTTCGACTGGATGGGCACTCCGATGACGGGAATGGTGGTGAGACTTGCTACCATACCGGGCAGATGCGCTGCTCCTCCGGCTCCGGCTATGATGATCGCATAGCCCTCATGCACTGCCTCGGTGGCGAATCGTACCATGTACTGTGGTGTTCTGTGTGCCGAGACCACCTTTACATCGACTTCCACTGCGTAGGCGGTAAGGGTGTCCACTGCTTCTCGCATCTGTGGATAATCGGATTTTGATCCCATGATGACTGCGACTTTCATACAACCTCCTATCAGAATTGTTGTTCCTTGAGAATGACATCGTGAGCTGAGCCCTCTTTGAGACTCATCTCTGATACGACAGTCAGCGTTGCCTCCTGTT
>Ga0334900_1001350_pt1 | contig 27161 bp, 18 predicted proteins | sample GraSluR3_MG_2_FD_207231 | JGI IMG/M metagenome (GOLD analysis project Ga0334900, IMG submission 207231) | Sludge microbial communities from methane-producing bioreactor in Wageningen University, Netherlands - Granular Sludge_31_08-R3 | ecosystem: Engineered > Bioreactor > Anaerobic >...
AAATAAGGCTGTCTTATAAAAATCAGTTTATCGTAGAATATAAAAAGGAGGTCTCCTATGAGAAAACAGAATAAAGGGAAGTTTCATTTTTGGAGTTACATAGGAACTCTTGGCTTTGGACGACAGTAATTTTTAAAATTATTGAATATTCTGCCTTTTATGATTGATTTTTCCTCCTTCCCCTCCTCTAAAACTTCACCCCAACCACGGGAACAAAAACAAACTTCGGGTGGGAAAAATTAAACCTCAGCCCGAGGGATGACATAAAACCGTTTTTACTACATAATCGGGAAAATCTTTGTATCCGGCGGGGCGGTGTTCCGTTGACTTTGGGTTGTAACGGGTAGGGTGATAAGCCGGATTTTAGAAGGATTTGGTTTAGCGAAATAAGCAGTGGAATCAAAAACGGGACTGTCCGTAAAGACAGCCCCGTAAATTTTTGTCGTTTCTTTTAAAACTGCGCGATATAGTTTTTACCGTTGTTGTTGTCCCAGTAGGTTGCGCCGTTGACCTTGTAGTAGATAGCGTATTTAACCGCGGTGCCGGGCTGGATATTGGAGTCCGAGAGAATATCGAACACGTCGATATTGGAATACTGGTTGTGGAAAGTCCAGAACCCGTTGGCATCGGTAAAGGATGACCAGTTGTTTTTGGTGTAACGGATACCGACAACCTTGTTGTAAGCGATATTGTTTACGCCGGCGCGCACCAAAAGCTGCCCGCTTACATAGACTGTTCCGCCCGACCTGTAATACCTGCGCAATTCCTGTTCAAAGCGCCATACGTTTTTAGTGTAGTTCCATTTGGGGGTAATAGCCGTGTTGCCCTCAGGCATTACCTCAAAGACGGTTTTTTCCGATGTGATTACTAAGTCCCCGTCATTGTAAACCACAACCTCATTCGCCGAAAAGCCTGTTTCCATATCGGCAACCGAACATCCCGCAACCCCGAGGATTGCAATCAAACCTAAAACCATCAAACTCATTTTTTTCATCATAACCTCCGATTTATAATGGTTTCGCAATGTATTTTTATTTTACGAAACCCGTATTATTTTCAAGGGGTATGCACAATAAAAGTTTATTATGCACCCGATTTATGCAAAATGCATTTTTATAGGGCATTAGTCTATCAGATTTCGCTCCCTCTGTCAACAAATTTATCAATTTATTTTTCATAAAAATTTTCACCGTCAAACATCCGTTTTGCCCGTCAATATGACCCCGTTTTTCCTTGATTTTTAACCGATTTGATATTACATTATTAGTGTAAAATTTCAGGGGAGCTAATCTCTTGCAGGAGTCAATATGAAAAGTCTAATTAGAGCTATCTTTTTAACGGCGATTTTGGTTTTATCGGTCTCTCCCCTTGCTTTTGCAAAACCCGCAGCATGGGAACATATCACAGAGGGGGATTTTATACTATATTTTCCCTCCTTCAGAGAATTAACATCCACCGCTCAATCCCTGATGAGGCGGTTTTACGGACGAAATTACCTTCAAATGCTGGAGGAAATGAAGCTCCAGTCCCAAAGCCTCTACGGAGTGGATATTTTCAGCGAACAAAGTCTTCGCGATATCGGCGTTAATATCTCAGGCTCTGTCGCCTATGTTAATATTTCAAACGATGTGGGCTACCTGCTAATCCCCATAGAATCGCAGTCTAAATTCAGGAACTATGTCAGGACAAAGCTCGGCGATACTTTACCGTATTATTTCGCGGGAAATTTCGCTATACTTTCGGCAAGCGAAACCGCCGTCAAAAATATTTCTAAAAAGGCTGTCGATAATGAATCTTTTGCTATAGCTATGTCGAGATTAAATTATCAATGGGGCAAGCCTGTAATATGGATAAAAAGCTCTTATTTCAGCCGTGTCGCCGGAGGCTCCTCCGTATCTTCACAGATGAATCTGCCGCAGGGATTTACCGCTGCGGTAATTGACTTCAAGGAAAATGAAATCGGCTTGGATACCTATTCCGGTGTAGTTTCAGACCGTCAAAAACAATTTGTCCGCACTATGAGGCAGGTTTCGGGGCAGGGGCGGTTTGATATGCTTGACTATATATGGGGCAATCCTTCCGCTATGGGCAATATTTATCTTAATTTTGCCCGCGTATATGACTATTACCGTCAAATAGACCGTATGAATATACTGGGAATACAAAGCGTGATTTCCGATATGAGGAGGCGCTATCAGGTTAATATTGAACGCGACCTTATTAACAACTGCGACGGGCGTTTCAAATTTGTAGTTCAGGAGTTCAATCAGGAAACCCATAGTTACGACATTTTCGGCTCTATCGGGGTTAGAAACCGCGACGTTGCCCGCACCCTTATGGAATCTCTCAAGGCGGCTACCCTTAAAAGCGGTAGTCAATTGTTCACATTTGAGATTTTTACCAATCCGTTTTATCATTACAAAACCACCAACTATTCGGTGTTTTTCGGGCTTGTCGAAGAGGATTTTATCTTTGCTACCGATAAGGATACTCTCACTCAATTGGTGAAAAATATTTATGAAAATCAAAACGGATTTCTTGCCCAAACCCCCGGCTTCTTTAAAAACGCATCGACTAACCGTGATATCGGATATTATTTTATAATAGACGTTCAAAGTCTGTTCAGCAACATTAAAACTTCCGGTTTGCAAATCAGCAGCGAGTTCCTTGTTGGGATAAAAGATATTCATATCTACGGGGAACCTGAGGGCGGGACTGATGCTTACGGATGGAAAACATCGGCTAAGATTAATTTCCATAAAAAATAGCAATTTTCAAAAATTTGCCTTATCATATAAAGGTATTTTTCCATAAAATTTATTGGGTATAAATATTTTGGATGGGGACAACCTATGGAAAGGCAGTATGTAAGTTTCTTGGTTTCGGGTTCTAAATATTGTATAGATATTATGCACGTTGATGAAGTGGCACGGGAGGAAAAATTTACCCGTATGCCGGACGTTCCCGAATACGTGCTTGGAATTATGAACCTTCGGGGAATTGTTATACCCATAATTTCCGTGAAAAGAAAACTCGGCATTCAGGAAGAAGCCTTAGACGATGTTATAGCCTCATCCGGGACTAAAACCGAAACAGTCGATACAACCCAATCCGTCAATACGGAGGAAACCCCGCAGAAAGACGAAACGAAAAATCAGAAAGAAAACGGACTTTTAACAAAGCTCAAACGGGACTTGAGCAATAAATCCTCGCAAAAACTTATTATTGCGAAAATCGACAATGTTTTAGTGGGGTTTACCGTCGATGAATTAGACAGGGTTTTTGCAATAGACGATACCGAAATACAATCCGCCGAAGGGGTGGCAAGTTCTATCGACAAGGCAATGATGGAGGGAATGGTAAGAAAGGACGGGGAGGTCTATATCATTCTCAACATAAGAAAGATGCTTGATGTCGATGACCGTAAATTTATAAATAGCGAAATTATCAACTAAAATCATAATAAATAAGGAGGATGGAATATTATGAGGAAATTAGCGCTTTGGATTTCTATTTTGATTTTGGGCGTTTCCGTTGCGGTATTCGCCCAGGTAACCGATGCTCCCGATGAAGTTGAAGAGTTTGAGGTTGAGGAAGTAACGGCGGAACCCGTAGTTGAAGAACGGGAAATTGCCGCTACCGAGGGTGTTGTGTATAATGACGGCACTATCGACTTCGCTTCCCGTGATGTCAATTTTATCATCAACGCTTCGGATGAAGGCGCAGGGGTTAGGGAAATTTACTACTCTACCGATGGTGCGGAAGAAATGGTTTATGAAAATCCTATCACTTTTGACACCGAGGGCAGGCATAATATCGCTTTCCGTATCGAGGATAATGTCGGGAATGTTTCCCCTGTTAGAGATTACAGCTTTATTATGGATTTAACTGCGCCTGACGCGTTTATCAAAAGCCAGACTAATACGGTAGTAATTGATGATATAACCTATGTTTCGCCGATTAATAATTTCGTATTGTTTGCGCTTGACAATCTTTCCGGTGTTCGCAATATTGAATACGCAGTCGAAGGCAGCGATATGGTTACATACTCCGAGCCTTTTGTTATCAGCGGCGAAACCGGCACCAAAACTATTGCATACCGCGCAACCGATAATGTCGGCAATGTCAGTGAAACTTTGGTTTATGAATTTTTCCTTGATGCCACCGCCCCCACAGTTTCTATTTCCACCGAACCCGAGGCTTTTGTTCGTAATGATATTAGCTTTATCTCGGACAGATATTTTATTAATATCTCTGCCGAAGATGAGGAAAGCGGCGTTGAAAAAATCCTTTATGCAATCGACGACGGCGAGTTTGAAGAATATACCCTGCCTTTCAAACTTTCGGAAGGCTCGTATGTTATCAAAGCTATGGCTGTTGATGCTGTCGGTAATATCAGCGAGGAATTTACCTACTCGGTTGAGGTTGACGCTACCAAGCCTGAAGGTGATGTTGTCCCCGTTAGATAATTTGCATAAAGCGTAAAACCGCGATTATTTCGCGCTTAACGGTTATATGCAAAAATTTTGCATTCAATAAAACAATACGGCTATCTCAAAAGCTAATTAATTCTGCTTTTGAGATAGCCTTTTTTATATATTTTACTTGACTCCCCGTTCTTTTGGTGGTATCCTTTATATTGGTCGGTCGGTTGACCAATTTTTCCGTAAAAACATTCGCGGGGTAATATATGCCGAAAGCAGTCCGTCACAAACCCGATACAAAGGCTAAAATCATTGAAGCTGCCAAGTCTCTTTTTGCCGAGAAAGGCTTTGATGCGGCAAGTATCAGGGATATTGCATTGCGCGCGGGGGTAAACAAGTCTTTGGTTCACTATTATTTTATCAGCAAGCTTGATATTCTAAATCAGGTGGCGAAAGCCTATATGAAAAGGGTGCTTGATGTGCAGGACGATTTTATCAGGAATATCGGCGAGGGTGATTTAAGTCCCGACACCCTTAAAATGCATCTTACCAATACTATACGGCTTCTTTTTGAAGAAAAAGACTTTCTTAATATCGTAGTGCTTGAGGGACTTAAATCCAACACTGAGCGTTATTTTATTTTTGAGCTAATTGATATACTTATGGACACCATTACCCAAAGCATCAACGGCAAGGTTTCCGATAATGCGGATTTCACCGCCTTTTTTCTTGACCACTTCTTTTTTACTATTACCCCTTTGATTATTTATATCGTGCTTGGTGAAAAACTTGCCGAACACAAAGGATTAGCTCTCAACGATATGACCTCTAAATTCGTTGATATTATTACCCAAAAGGTTATAGGTGTTGCGGATATTTATAAAAACCATCATTAAAACGGGGCTTTAGACCTATGAAAAACCTGATTGCCTTTTTCAGCAAAAAACCATTGCTTGTAAACCTTCTTATGATTTTCGTAATATTCTACGGGTTTATCAGCCTTTCTAAAACAAACAAGGAGGGGTACCCGCAGGTTGACCGTAAGCAGATGTATGTTTCGACAATATACCCGGGCGCCTCGGTTCACGAGGTTGAGCTTAACGTTACTATTCCGCTTGAGGAAGCTATAAGCGGTGTCGAGGGTATCGACTATTACACATCCGTTTCAAGGGAAAATTTCTCATATATACGAATATACCTTGACCAGGATGTCCCCGATGCGGAGAAGGTAAAAACCGATATCCGTCGCGCTATGGACAACGTCATTCTTCCATCGGAGGTTTCGGGCAGACCCGAAATTTGGGAATGGAAAGTCGCTTCCGTTCCGATTATCGAAATCGGGCTTTTCTCCGAAACTCTTTCATATACCCAGCTTCGCACCCGCGCACGCGACCTCCGTCGCGAAATTCAGCAACTTCCCGATGTCGCGCAGGTTCAGGAGCGCAATATTCTTGACCGCGAGGTTAAAGTCAAGGTCAATCTCGACAAGCTCAATCAAAACTATATCTCCATTCAGGAAATTATCCACGCCCTTCAGGTTAATAATTTCCAGATGACAAGCGGAGTTTTTCAGGACAATAGCCGCGATAAAACAATCACCGTTTATTCCAAGCTCCAAACCGCCGGGGATGTAAAAAATATCATTCTTCGCTCCACCTTTGAGGGCAAACAAATCTATATCAAAGACGTTGCGCGGGTTTATGATGATTACGAGGAGCAATATACCCGTATCCGTCTCAACGGAGAAGACGGCGTTTCGCTTCTTGTTGTAAAAAAAGAAGCATCCGATATTATTAAGTCTGTCGATGCTATAAAAGAAAAAGTGGATAGTTACCGTCAATCTCTTGAAAACGAGGACTTGGATATAACCTACCTATGGGATATGTCGGCACAAACACGTATGAGATTGGATATTGTGCAAAACAACGCCCTGATGGGTCTCGGTCTTGTAGTCATTATCCTGTTTTTATTTATGAATTTTAAAAACGCATTTTGGACTGCGCTCGGAATCCCATTTTCGGTTGCTTTCGCTATGATTTTCTTCCGCCAATTCGGCATTACTATAAACAGCGTTTCGCTTCTCGGCGTAATTGTCGTTTTGGGTATGGTCGTTGATGATGCCATAGTGATTTCCGAAAACATTTACCGCCATCGCATACAGGGAAAAAGTTGGCAGGAATCCGCCGTTATCGGCACAAGCGAGGTTGCCTACCCCGTTATCACAACTATTGTTACTACTATCGTATCTTTCTTGGCTTTATACAATCTTAAAGGCATAATCGGAGAGTTCTCCCGTGAAATCCCTCTTGTCGTTATCTTTGTTCTTGCGGGAAGTTTGGTTGAGTCTTTACTGGTTTTACCAAATCACATATCCCATCAATGGCGCAAGCGTAAAGAGCCGGTAAAGATACGGGAACGCCGGTTTGTAATTTATCTTCGCGAAAAATATATTAAGGCTTTGCGATGGGTGCTTAATCGGCGTTACCTTGTTCTGGTGATTTTCGCTATCCTGTTTGCTGCTTCTTATTACGTTTTGTTTTCGGGAAAAGTTCTGCGTTTTATTGCGTTTCCCACCGATGAAACTACTGCCATATATCTGAATGCCGAAACGGCGTATGGTCAAAACATTGATTACACCTCGCAAAAGGTTCGTATTATTGAAAACGCCCTTCTGGAATATCCCGATGACGTTGTCGAATCCTTTAGCGTGCGTATCGGGGATATAGGTTATCCTGAAAAATTTAATTTTAAAATCGACATTACACCTTCGGGCAAAAGGAAAATCCGCGGCGATGATATTGTTACCAATTTGCGGCAGGTGATGGATAATCACGGCTATTTTACCAATATCTTTTTTACACAGGAGTCGGGAGGTCCTCCTCTCGGGCGCGCTATAACTATACAGGTTGTCGGCAATGATGATATTAAACGTCGCAAAATTGCCGATGAGTTCCATAATTACCTTAAAAACATTAACGGCACAAGGGATGTTACCCGCAGCGATGAGGAGGATAAACGCGAGTTGCGTCTTGTAGTAAACTATGAGAAAGCCGCCCGTCTCGGCGTATCGCCTCTCGTTATCGGGCAAACTATGAGAGCATCCTACCACGGCGTTATAGCCACTAAGGTTCAAACCCCCGATGAGCAAATCGAATACAGGGTAATGCTTCAGGATAAATATAGAAACGACCTTCGCACAATAAAAAATCTATACGTCCCCAATAATCAAAACCGTCTCGTGAAACTTGAGTCTCTTGTCTCGGCAATGGAAATGCCGATGGTCAGCAAAATCGACCATTACAACGGCGACAGAAATACAATAATAGAGGCGGACGTTGACGAGGATAAAATCACGCCGAAGGAGATTCTCGATATGATAAATCGCGACTTTAAGGACTTTGAACTGAAAAATCCCGGCTTCCGCTTGTTTATCGGCGGTGAGGCGCAGGCGACACAGGAAACCATTGACGAAATGATTTTTGCGTTTTTTGTCGCGCTTGTCGCCATTTTCTTTATATTGATACTTCTATTTCGCTCCGCAGGGCAGGCAATAATGGTTATCTTTGCCATACCGTTCAGCTTTATCGGCGTAGCAATAGCGCTTCTTACTCATAATATGCCTCTCTCGGCAATGGCGCTTTTCGGTGGAGTTGGACTTGTCGGCGTTGTGGTAAACGATTCCCTTGTGATGGTGGATTATATCAATTCGCAACGTCGCCTGATAACCAAAGCCAACGTAATAGACGTTATTATAGAGGGCGCGGCAACCCGAATGCGCCCCGTTATCCTTACCACGCTAACCACCGTAGCGGGGCTTTTACCCACCGCTTATGGTTTCGGGGGCAGGGATTTTATGATTATACCCTGCACTATTTCTATGTCGTGGGGACTTATTTTCGCCACTTTCCTTACCCTGTTTTTAATCCCGACCCTTTACCTCACGCAATATAAACTGAAACAAAGGTTTCGCCGTATATTTAAGTTAATCCGTCTCGCGGGAAAGAAAACAAATCTCAAACGTATCCTTCATAAAACAAAGGTTTTGCCGTTTATAATAGCGCTCGGACTTACGGCAATTACCGGCACGGCGTTTTCCGATACGGTTAAAACCGAAAAGGTAATACTTCTAAGCGATTTTATAGAGGAGGCATCGGATAACAGCCCCGAAATTCTCGGCGAGTTGATAAAACTTCGGAGCGCCGAATCGCTTGAGATACAAGCCCGCGCGATATATAACGCAGTCTTAGATTTTAACTATTACAATTTTTATCAGAACCCGCAAGACCCGAATCAATCCAACGTGGGAATAACCGAGCAATGGGGCGACAATTTTTATCTCGGCATAGGGAGGGTTTTCCCCCGTCTCGGAACGCGGGCGCGCGCAGGCATTGAATATACCCAGACCGATACTCATATATACTACCCCGACCTTTCCACAATACGTTTGGAGGGTTATACCAATATCAGTATTGCCGATATGCAGAACTATCTTACCAACGTTAAAAATTTTTCGCCTAAGTTTGTGTTTGAACTCAAGCAACCCATGCTTAAAAACTGGTTCGGTATAATCGACACATTTCCTATCAAGCAGGCTCAACTTAACCGAATGATTACCGAAAAGGCGGTTGACGACGGTATTGAGGCGGTCATTATCAGGCTTTACGATATGTATTTTGAATGGTTTGAGGCGTATAATCAATTACGGATTTTTGAGGAAAATATCCGTAACGGCGATATTTTGCTTAAACAGGTTAAAGAAAAAGCGGAATTCGGGCTTGTTGAACAGTCCGATGTCCATCAGGTATATATGATGAATCTTGAATATAAAAAGGCGCGTGATTTAATACAGGTCAATATTAAACGTCTGACACGGCAGATTTACCACTGGATGAAAGGCTCTCTTGATATGCCGCAGGATTTCGTGTTTATCCCTCAAAGCCGGATTTCACTGCCCGATATTCCCCATTCCCCGTATTCCGTTACAAACAGCAGAACTATGCAAATCCTTGAGCTTTCCCGACAGATTCTTGATTATCAGCTTGAAAAGGAATTAAACGAAAGACTGCCCGAACTCAACGTAGTCTTTAAATATGAGTTTGCCAACCCAACTACCGACCCGTCCCGCGCGTTCATAATCACAAATTTTAATCATAATTTCTATGCCGGTATTGAGTTTGCATTTCCTATCGGGGAAAATATGAGCAGGGGGAAAATCAAGGAAACCAAATCGCGGATACGAAAATGGGTGCAGGATACGGAAAATTTCCGGCGCAATTATATGCAGGGTATAGAGGATTTAAACGATATGCTCAGGGTTTACGAGACTATACTTGAATATGACGCCGAGTTAATCCGTCACGCCGAAAGAAGAGTTGCGGAAGAAGAACGAAAATACGAGCAGGGACGAAGCGACCTTTTCTATATTATACAGAATAAACATACTCTTGTGGATTACCGCTTAAAGCATCTCGAAAACTATGTGAAATATCATAAGATAAAACTCGAACTGCTCGGCGTTTTGGACAGTATTGAACTTCCCGAAAGGAGGTTCAGATGAGACCCAAATTGATTCTATTATTCGCCGTATTATTTATACCATCCTGCAACCTTTTTTATCCCGAGTTTTTTACCGAAACGGTCATAGAACGCCGGGGGAATACCGAGGTCAGAGACCGTTATGCGGGATGGGAATTTGTGCCCGACCGATGGATAACCGAGGGCGCTGTAAACTATGTCAAAATATTTATAGATAAATCAAGCGGCACCCCATATATAGCATACCGCGATGATACCAACAATTTCAGGCTTGCGGTGATGCGGTATAACGGCGAGGAGTGGAAATATGTCAAACGTCGCTCCGTTACCGAAAGCCGTGTCGGCGAATTAAACCTCTTTGTCGAAAACGGGGTTGTCTATGTGGCATTTCAGGATGCTTTCAACGACAACAGGGCGAAAGTCATTAAATACTCCGGCGGAGAATGGACGACAATCGGGGACAGCCACATATCGGAGCGCGAGGCGAGAAGCATATCGCTTTTTGTCCATAACGAGAAGCCGTATATAGCCTATGCCGACCGCGACAAACTTCGCGACCTTACCGTTAAAGTCTTTGATGCGGGAAACTGGCAGGATATAAGCCCGCCTTCCGTGTCGCCAATCGGAGGGGTGGCATCGGTTTCTCTCTACGTGGACAACTCCGTTCCATACATCGGGCTTCAGGATATATACAACTTAGGCGCGGCCTCCGTTTTAAAACACGCGGGGGGTAACGACTGGGATTTCCTTCAGGAACAGGGTTTCACGCAAGGCACCGCCCTGTCAACCCGTCTGATAGTCTATAAAGGCACTCCGTATTTGGCATTCAGCGACGGAGCTAACACATCGCGCCTGACCGTAATGAAGTTTGACGGCACTTTCTGGCGGTATGTCGGAAACGCCGGGTTCTCAAAGGATACGGTTACGGAAATAAACCTCGCGGCGGAGAACGATAAACTCTATGTTGCGTTTCAGGACAGCGCAAATTTCGCGCGGGCTTCGGTTATGCAATATCAGGAGAACGAGGGATGGAAATATGTCGGCGGCGAGGGTTTTACCGCGGGAAGTGTTGTCTCGCTTTCGTTTTCAATCCACAGCGGAGTGCCGTATATCGCTTTCCGCGACAACTCCAAAGACGGAAAAAACCGTCTTACCGTAATGAGGAAACCTAAATGAAAACAATAACGCGTATCATAATAACTCTATTCGCTTTGCTTGCGTTTGTCAATACGGCAACCGCCTCTCAAAACGAGGGCAAACTCAAGGTCAACAAAGTCCGTTACGCATACCGTTACCTTGAATATGATGCATTTCTGAACGGGATAGAGTTTCCTATCGGCACCGTTATAGAAAATCTCTCCACAACAAAAACGCATCACCTCGAAATAAAAAACGAGTTCGGCGAAATTCTCTTATCAACGAATCTTAACCTTCGCCCGAATGAACTTGTTGAAATCACTCCCGAAGAGGAGTGGAATATCCGATGGATACCGAAAGCCTACATAATGGGGGGAAGCTGGTTCGGCGGAGGGGTTGACTTTATGCTTAACCGGTATATCCGTCTTGAAGCCGGCTTGGGAATCTCATACTGGAACGACCTTAAAATCGAAACGGCGTTTTTTATATTACGCCCGTATATAGGCGCGGGATACTACTTTATCGGAGACCCATCGCAGGACTATCGTTTCGGACTCGGTGGAGCTATCGGACTGTCGATTGTTCTTCCCCGCGAGGGATGGGAAACGGTGGTTTACTCGTTCTATGAGATGCGCGAACAAGCCCCCTCAACGGAACTCAACAACGCCCCGTTGGACGTGGAGATTTTCGCGATTATGGAATGGAAACGGTTTTATGTGAACCTCGGGCTGAGGTTTAATTTTTCGCACCCGAAGTTTGCTTTTGTCCCTGCAATTGGGATGAAGTTTTAGGGGGGGATACAGGTGATTATATAGATACCGCAACAAACGTCTATAATAGGCTGTCTTTACAGGCAGCCCCGTTTTTTTATTATCGTGAAAGATTAGTCTAAAACAGTTCTATCTCACCCTCGGCGATAATTTTTTCCTCAATCCCGCTTAAGTCGATTATCTTTTTATTCTTGAATATATCGCTTTTTTTGAATTTTTTGATATGCCCGAATTTTTTTACTATTGAGGAAAGTTCATCCGACCCCTCGATAATAATATCAATCAGCCCCGACAATTCGGTTTCGTCATAGCTTTCCCCGCTATCGTGCATAAGTTTAAGCATCTTTGTCGCGCCCAGAATTGCGGTCAACGGCTGTTCGATATAATGCTCCACCGAAAATCCCACGTATTCCGCCGCCCTATCCATTACAAGGGTATGGTATTCCTTCAACGATATAACCTGCTCAACTTTTTGTTTTAAAGCATCCCCGATAAACGGTGTCCTGATAAAATTAACCGCTCCCTTTTCGCGCATCGTTTCATAAACTATACGGGGTATTCGCGATGCCATTACTACTATGGTATAATATCCGGCTATATCAGATAATTCGCTAATCAAGTCTAATAAAGAATCCGGATTTTTAAATTCGGGAAAATCAAAGTCGATAAACACCGCATCGGTTGCAAACTCTTTGGTTGTTTCGGCAAGGCTTTTCCCGTTTTCGATAAACGCCGTGTTGAATTGAGGGGGGATAAGAGTGTCGTTGAACACCTCTTTAATTTTTTCGTTGTCGGTCAGAATAAATATGTTTCGGGTTTCCATTGTTAATATTACTCCCGTCGTTTGGATTTAACCCATTTTCCCCATAGATAATTTAATTTTAAACTCGATAAATTGCAAGAAACCCCGCAGTTTTATCGTTAAAATATTAGATTCTTTCATAACCGTGAAAGCGGAATAATCAGAATGACGTTTTAGGGGTTGCGGTTACGGCTGATGGTCATTTCGGCTACGCATAATCACCGGATGCTTGGCGAAGTCGAAAATGCAAGCGCCCCGCCGTGTCATTCCGATTAAGCTACTTCAGTTCTTCTAATGAAGAATCTCATTTACGGCAGGATGGATAGATTCCTCACGGGTTAGACTAAAGCGGAATAATCAGAATGACGTTTTATGGGGGTGTGGTTACGGGTGATGGTCATTTCGGCTACGCATAATCACCGGATGCTTGGCGAAGTCGAAAATGCAAGCGCCCCGCCGTGTCATTCCGATTAAGCTACTTCAGTTCTTCTAATGAAGAATCTCATTTGCGGCAGGATGGGTAGATTCCTCACGGGTTAGACTAAAGCGGAATAATCAGAATGACGTTTTATGGGGTTGCGGTTACGGCGCTTTCCTGATTATCACCCGATAACCCTCATTATAAACAGCGTAATATCATCGCTTTGTTCTGCTCCCGATGTAAATTTTTTCAGGTCTTTGATTAAATTATTCCGCATAGCGTCTATATCTTCGTTTGCGTATTTTTGTATGGCTTCATAAAATCTTGTTTCCCCGTATTCCTCATCGTCCTTTGATTTAGCCTCGGTTATACCGTCCGAATACTGGATAAAAATATCGCCTTTTTTAAGCGCTACTTTGTATTGCTTAACCAATGGGTCGAAAATTATATCGTCCATAATGCCGACCGGCATTCCGCCTTTTTGGAGAAGCCTTAACTTTTCATCATCGGGATTGTAGATAATACCCGGTTCATGTCCCGCGATAGAATACATCAGCTCCCTGGTTTTATGATTCATAAGCCCGTAGAAAACCGTAGCAAACATATTTTCAGGTGCGTCGCGTTTTAGAATCGGGTTAATCCATTTAATAACGTTAGCCGGTTGCGCGCCTTTTTCGGCGGCGGTGCGCACGGCGGAACGTAAAACCGCCATCACCATCGCAGCGCCGACCCCGTGATTGGTTACATCGGCGACTATAAACCCGAAACTCTCCTCGTCTATATTTTCTACAAAATCGTAGTAGTCCCCGCCGGATTCGCTTTCAGGCTCATAATAAACCGAAAACTTGAAACCCGGTATTTCGGGAAGGGTATCAGGTGAGGGCATAAGGGCTTTCTGGATTTCTTCCGCCATATTGAGTTCGGTCTGCATCCTTGCCTTTTCCACCATCTCGCCGAATGAATGCTTGATACGCTGTGCCATTATATTGAAACGGTCGGCAAGTTGTCCGATTTCATCGCTTGACTTGATTTTTATACTGCTGTCCATTGCCCCCGATGCGAGCAGGTCTTTTGCCTTGCGAGGGTCTTTGTTTAGCTGATGTCCTATAACTTCTACGGCGTTACCTATTTCGTTTGTTCCAACCCCAAGTTTCGATAGGGGAGCAATCAACAGCGTTACCGCTATAAACGATAGTACCAATATCCTTAATATTACCATTACCGCTATGTCGATTGTGTTTTTTACAATCCGGTCTTGGCTTTGCATAATTTCATTGTTATCCAATATAAATCTTACCGTGCCGAAACGGTAAAACCCGTAAAGATTGTTGAAAACTTTTTGAATTTCCCCGTGTTCTATTCTTCCCTCGCTATAAAGGTATTCGGATATTTTTTTGTTATATGCCGTTAGAAGGCTTAGAAGAATTTCGCGGTAATGGTCTCTAAACTCTGCGGTATATTGACGGGAAAATTGCGCGGCGGTTTGGTTATGGATATTCCTGTCGTGAAGGAATCCCGCTATTCTCAGCGCGCGATGCTCCTCTAAGGTGGATATAAAATTATCGAATACCGGGGTTGTTACACGATTCGGTGATATGTATGTATATATAAAACGTTCAAGGAAAAATGAGAAACGCAAATTGTTTTTAGTTTCTTCGGTTAGGATACTTTTGTCGGTAAATAAAGGACTTGTGCGTAAAAGCCCCGCCCATTCTTCAGGGTCTTTTCCCGTGTATTCTAATTCGCGAAGGATACTGAGAAACCTGTCGAGATTGCGGGCTATATAAATCTCATCATCTATAACGTAAATGCCCGTGCGCTGAGAATGTATTACCGCGCTCTCAAAACCCACGAAATATTTTCGCATATCGGCAAGGAGTTGTATTTTAGATGACGGGTCAACGGTAAATTTATTTACCCACTCATTGCGGATTGTGTGCCTGCTTGTATATAGATTGTCGAGTTGCCCAATGAAATCGAGATTGTTTTTTATTTCCGCGCGGAACGCCTCGCCGTCGCGGTCATACGCGGTTTCCCCATTGAAAATCACGCCCTCTTTAACGAGAGTTATATACTCGTTAGCCTTGATAAGCGAAAGCCCCATCTTTGTAAGGGTATCCATAAGCTCCGCAATATCGGATTCGGTTAGTTTGAGTTTTTCTCCGCGACGATAATTTTGGAATTTTGAACGGTATTTCCGCAAAACGGCGAGATTAGCGGGTAACAGTTCACGGGATTTTATTACCCGTTCTGCGGTATTTCTGAGATTGCCGTTTTCATAGATTGTATTATAAAATCCGTTAAACTCCTCCATAAGACGGATATTATAATCGCGATTTGTTAAAAGGGGTTCTCCCTTATCGACGGCAAACATACGCGAGAAAAGATTACCGCGTTCAAGCAAAACCTCAAATTTGGTAAGCCAGTTTGCATCCTGTATATCATTAATTACGCGCATAAGACGTCTAAACGAGCGCCGATTTAAAGCAATACGGTTTAAAAATGCCTCTCCTTCGTTATAGCGCTTAAACCTGCGGTTAAACCGGCTGATTATATTAAGGAATCGCGGCGGGATTTCATTGTTTCCCAAAAGTTCTTTTGCGTAATGGGATAACTCGCCGTCGTTATCGAAATACCGTCTGTAAACGTCCCTTTGAAAATAATTTATAAACTCACGATTATTGCGCGCCTCTTCCGCAAGCGAATACTCGCCGGCGTCAAAATACAGGACTCCCGAAAAGAGATTCCCGTCCGCTTTCATACGCAAAAATCGCGATGCCGTATCGGCGAAAATTCCGTCAAGTCTCGACATAGCCGCGATAAGCTCCTCAAACTGGTAACGGAAAATAATGATTTCGCGCCCGGTTTTGTATTGGTCGAAATACGGCTTGAAAAGCGAAATAACCGCCAAATCCGACTGCTCTATGCGACGGTTTTGAAGCCTGTTTCTTGCATAGTCGGTTAAATTGCCGTTGTTGTAAAATTTGCTATATACGGTTTGAAATTCGCGAACAAACAGGTTGTTGTTTCGGGTTTGCTCATCTATAAAACCGGTTGTGAAAAGCAGATGGTTATTATAAAGCTCTTTATAGTTTTTTATTGTATTGAAATTTTGTCCGTCTTTAAAAAGCAAATCATATATCGGATAAACTCCGTTTATATCGTTAATTTCCTCGTCATCCGAGACTATATTTGTAATATGGGTTTTTTCCTCAAAACTTGTCCATAGACGGTTTCTGCCGATACGGCTAATTCTTCTGCGATGGTAATAGTTATAGGGGTTACCCGTGTATTTGGTGGCGGCTACGTGCGCTACCGAGTATCCGAGATTATCGACAAACATAGCCATACGGAAATTTGATATATTGGTATAGGCAAAAATAAATTCCTGAACGTCTGCAAGTTTTTCCCCGATATTTCCGATAAAAATCGGTTCAACGCTTTGCTTAAAAGTATTAAGATAAACCCCCGTTGTCTCTTTAATCTGGGATTCCAACAGGCGCTTTTGTTTATCTATAATAAATTGAGAGATTAAGGCGACCGTTCCTATAAGGACTAATGTCGATATAAGTGTAATCTTAATTCTAAGGCTGAACTTAATATTTCTGACAGGGGATTTTGTCTTTTTGGTTTTTCTTTTCGGCATAAGAAACTCCCTATTATTTGTTGTTTGATTTTTCCGCCATCACTTTATCGATTATCTTTGTAAATCGCGACATGGTGAACGGTTTATCGATAAAGGCTTTGACACACGAAAACTTTTTTACTTCATCTATGTTGGTTTTTTCAAAATATCCCGTGATAACTATTACCGGTATTTCCGGATTGTTTTCCCGTATAAAGTTTATAGTGAGATAACCGTCATAGACAGGCATAATGAGGTCAAGTATTACGAGGTCGATTTTTTCATTAGCAATGATTTCCACTGCCTCCTTGCCGTTGGTAGCGGTAAATGCGGTATAGCCCATCAGGCTGAGGAAATTTTTGCCGAGTTTGCATACCCCGGGGTCATCATCGGCAATAAGCACGGAGAGGTTTTGCTTAGGGCGTTCGGGTAGCATCATATCCTGAAGCGAGCGGGGTCTTTCCCGTGTTTCAATAGGAAGATACAGGTAGAATGTCGAGCCTTTGTCCTTTTCGCTTTCAAAAGCAATAGCCCCACCCATCTTTTTTGCCTCGCTGTATGCAATAGCAAGTCCGAGTCCGACACCTTTTTGTGTGCCTTTTGGCTTTGTCGTGAAAAACGGGTCGAATATTTTATCGCGTATTTCTTCGTCTATACCTTCGCCGTTGTCGGCTATGGAAAGACGGGCGTATTTTCCCCCGTAACTCAAACCGTTTTGATATGCTTCGGTGTTATCTATTTCTATAACGGACGTGTCGATTTGTATTATGCCGACTTCCTTGTGTTCAAGCGCTTCTATGGCGTTTACCAATAGATTCAGGCTTATCTGCCTGAGATATTTTTCATTAGCGGTAGTTATTGTTTCCGTTTCATTGAAAAGAAGGTCTATTCGTATTTTATTGGGAATTACCCCGCGATTTTTTTCTATCATTGATTTTATGACATTTTCGAGCGTAACTGACTCAAGAGATACAACATCCTGTTTGGAGAAAATTTGTATTTGTTTTACAAGGTCGGCGGCTTTCACTGAAGCGTCTTTGACCGTGTCGATTAGTTCAAGTTTCTTTTCTTCGTTTTGCGCGTAACGGTAAAAATCAAGGCTTCCCATAATTGTAGTTAAAATATTATTAAAGTCATGGGCGAATCCGCCGGCAAGTATCCCTACGCTTTCCATTTTTTGTGTTTGGACAAGTTGCTCTTCTATCAGTTTTCGTTCTCCTATATCTATCAGGATATAAACAATCGACCTTACCGTAGCATTATCCGAAATATTGTAGATTATTATATCGAAAACCCTTTCGGTATTATTGACAAGGATTTTCTTTTCGATAAATTTATCATAGCCCGAATCGGCTTTTTTTATGTTCTTTATTATCTTTAATTCATCGGAATCAAAATACAGGATACGGAATATCTTTGTTCCTTTTTTGACTTCGCCGAAATATTTTTTTCCTTGTTTATTGATTGCGGAAATTTTATCGTTAAGGTCGGTTGTGATAATTATATTAGGCGAGCTGTCTATTATCTTTTCGTAGAAAGTTTTAATTCTTTTTTCCTCAGTTACCTCGGCTCTTATTTTTTCGCTTAATTCAAGGAACAACGTTTTAAGCAGGTCCACCTCGTAAAAATACATCCTCGGAAGATATAACGGGTTTTCAATTTTCCACTCCGTGATTGTTTCTATTGTTTCTTTTAGCGGTATAAGCAGGAGTTTGTAAAAACCTATTGTTTTTATAATCCAGATTAGAAATAGTAAAACCAGCAAAATTTTTGTCAATATTCCGATTTGTTCTATAAAAATCATCTGTTCTTTTATTGATGATAAAAGATGGAGATAAACGTTTAAATCGGGGTTATATGCTATTGAATGGAAGTAGGGTTTTTCTTTTATTAATATATTCCCCGGATTCATATCAATATTCGCCAAGCCGAATTTATCATTGAGGCTTAGAAGGACTATTCCGTCTCTATCGGTAAAAAAAACAGTGTCATCAAATGATTGACGTATTTGATGGATAAACTCGGCTATCCTTTGCATATTCAGGTTTGCAACATAGATATAATTCCTTTGCTTCATTGCAAGACTTATGGTTCTTTTCCCGATTATGCTTGAAAAATAAGGACCGTATATATAAACCGTATTGTTCATAAAATTGCGCGAGCCGATAAACAGTTCATTATCGCGGAAATCGTATTGTTCAAAGAAAAGCGTTGCGGATTCCTTTTTCTTTATTTTTTCTATATAGCCTTTCTGCGATACGATAAAAAAATCATCAATGATAGATAGACGGTCAAAGTCAACTTCATCTATGTTTTGAACGACTAAGGCAAATTTTTCCTTTTCAGTCTCCATAGCATAAGAGAGAATCGCCGAAATATGATTAATTGTGTGGCGTTTGGTTTGTTCGGCATTTTGATATATACTTTTTTTTATAATCCCGTATCCCGTTAAAATAAGTAAACCTAATATAACGGCGATAAGAGTTTCGACGGTTAATGATATTACCGAGAGTTTTCTATTCGTCATATATGAATTTACCCTCCGAATATTTATAAAACTTAAATTCCCGTGATGCGTTTCCGTATTTATCAAAATTAATTGTGCCGATTACCGTTTCAAAATTATCTTTGCCGGTTATATAATCATAGATTTTTTTCGGCGAATAATTGCGCTTCTCAAAAGCGCTGATTAGGATTTCGATTGCCTCATAGCCGAGATACGAATGAATGGTGCCCGGCACGGTTTCAAACGTATTCTTGAAACTCTCATCGAATTTACGGATTTTCGGATTGCTTTGGTCAAAGACAAAAAGAGCCGGCACTATAAGTTCTTTGACCGATACTCCTATAATTTTGAAGAACGCATGATTGTTCAGCCACGGCGAGATAATTATTTTAGCATCGGGGTTTATTATATGTATCAGCCTTACAATATCCCCGGATTCTAAAGTTCCCCCTGCGTTTATATAAACAACATCAAAAGCCTTGCTTTTTATTTTCTTTTCCAAATCGCCGACATTATTTTTTATAAAATCCGTCTTTATTACCGAATAATCTAATTTTACCTCGTTTGTAAACGTGTCGGCAAAAGATTTCGTATAAATGTAATTGTTGCTGTCCTGCATAATCAACAGCTTTTTTTGCGGGAATTTTTTGTTTACATATCCGGCAATAGCTTTTGCCTCGCTTTTCGCGTCTGAAATATTGCGTATGAAATACCCATCCTCAGATAAAAGCTCATCGGCATTGGCGAAAATATTAAAAACAAAGACCTTATCCTCTTCGACAAATTCCTTAATATCCATCAGTATAGTGGAGTTTCCCCCTATAATAAATATCTTAACCCCCTCGTCCCTTAGGTTGAAGTAAGCTTCCCTAAACTCTGCGACATTTGCGGCGTGTGCCGCTTCCAACCGTATATAATCGGCGTTGTAATCTTTTACTCCGAGCATTATAGCCCTGAAAGTTTCAAGCCCCACCGCCGAGGCTCTTTTCTGTAAATCGGATATATATCCCACCCTAATACCTTTTTGCGGTTTGGGACGTAACATCATAGGAAAATCGAAAATTGCTATTATCACCATAACCAAAAATAATACAGCTCCGCAGATTAGAATTATCAGCGATATTTTCTTGTCTTTTGGGGTGAAAATCCCGTCTTTCATAGCGCAATCCTCATTTTATTTCATACTAAATATTAATGTATTATTTTATTTTGTCAATCAAAATAAAGTTTGTCCCTCAATAATTAAATTGGCTAATTCTTTGCGAATACAGGATATTTAGGCTAAAATTATAAACGAAATTTAACGGAGACCGCTATGCAAAAGAAAAAGATTTTCCTTGCGATGATAGAGGCGGGAGGCGGGCACAAAAGTCCCGCTCAAGCCACAGAGGAAGCATTCAACGAATTGTTTCCCAGAAAATTCGACGTGATAGTTCCCGATTTTACCAAGTATGTCGGGGCTATCGAATTGGATAAAACCCACAAAAAAAGTTGGCAATTCCTGCTTTCAAAGCCGTTGCTTTCTATGTCGGCTTATTATTTTCAGGATATTTTTGAGGATGTCAGCAAGGCTTACGTCAAGCAATGGATGAAGGAATTTGTCGAAAAAGGATGCGAGTGGTTTAAGGATAATTATCTTGATGTTTTTGTGAGTTACCATTTCCTCAATACTATGGTTGCTGTAGAGGCGAAAAAGCGGTTTAACCTGCTTTTTCCTGTGGTTTCTTACCTTACCGAGCCGATGGATGCGCACGGGATGTGGGTTTTACCCGATACCGATTACAAAGTCGTCTCATCGCAGATTGCCAAGATGGATTTAATCGCGAGAGGATTTCCTATCGAGAAAATTGTCGTGATACCATACCTTGTCAAACCGAGTTTTTTAAAAATTTCCGCTAAGCGCGAGGATATAATCGAGGATTTGGGGCTTGATACTAACAAGAAGACCGTCATTATAAGCTCCGGCGCGGAGGGGCTCGGCAAGGTTGAGTCTTTTTCGATGGAGATTATTAAGAAAAACTTGCCCGTCAACCTTATTGTCGTTTGCGCTAAAAACAAGGAACTCAAGGAAAAGCTTGATAAGTTTAAGGAAAGCTATCACGGCGACACCAATATTATCGTGAAGGGTTACGTTACCAATATGAACGAACTTATAAGCGTGTCGGATATTTGCGCGGTTAAGGCAAGTCCGGGAAGCACGTTTGAAGCCCTTTTCCTTAATAAAATCGTTATACATACCCAGTATGTAACCCCCTCCGAAAAAGCCAATACCGATTATATCCTCAGGGAGCAGATTGGGTTTTATACGCCGACTAAGATGGGATTTATTAATACGGTTAAATCCCTTGTTGAAAACCAAGTCCTGTATGATGAATATAGAGAGAGAATCAAGGCGCAGGGCTTTAAAACCGGAGCTTACGATATGGCAAAGTTTATCGCAAATTTGGCGGTAGGCAGAACTTTATAGATTTAAGGAGGATTTTTATGCGCTTGGTTGATTTTCAAAAAAGGGTTTCTAAAAGTTTATTGATTTTGGTTTTTTCGTCTGTGGCGGTATTATCTTTACATAGCCGTGCTTTTTCACGGGATGCCGTCGTTATTCTCACCAATGAGGATGCGTTGAGCGGGGATATTGTCCGGCAGGAGCAGGACGGCGTTTTGCTTTATCACAGCACCTTAGGCGAGATTTTCATATCAAACGTTACCATACTTGAGGTTTTATTTCCCGAAACCGATACCGAAACCGACGGTAAAATCCAACGTCTCAGCTATCAGGACAGGATAGACAGGGCGCTTAAAGAGGATACCCGCGAACGGGGTAGTGTGGCTTGGGAACGAAGCCTTAACGCGGGGATGGGGCTTACTATGGGGAACACCGAACTCTTTAACGCCATAGCCGGCATTAATATTAACCGAAACCGTCTATGGATAGACGAGTGGAACTTAAAAGCGCGAGGCGAATACCGCAGCGACAAGGGCGAAAAGGTATTCCAGCGTATTGAGGGTTCTTTGCGTTACGGGTATTCTTTTACCAAAAAGTTTTACGGATTTTTATCCGTTTCCGCGTTGAATGACTACTCAACCCTTCTCGATATAAGTCTTACTCCCAATGCCGGTGTAGGTTATTGGGTTGTCGATATTAAAGACTTTATCGGGCTGATGGGCGAAGTAAGCGGGGGTTATAATCTTTCCTATTACGAATCGGGGGAGGAAACCCAAACCCCGATAATGGTCGCCCGTTTGTATTACATGTGGGTGATATTTCCGGGCTTTGTGTTCAAAGAGGATTTCCGCTATACGCCTTCCATACCCGACTTTTCCGATTTCAGGATACGAAACAGAGCATCGCTTGTATCCGGGATTACGGAAAAATTAGGGCTTGTTCTATCCTATGACCTGAGTTACCATTCCAAGCCTCTTGAGGGGGTGGAAAATCTCGACCATTCGTTTAATGTTTCATTAAAGTGGGATTTTTAGAAAGAGATAGTTGCGCGGGTATAAATCAGGATGATGCTAAAACGCTTTTTTGTGTCCGCGTCATTCTGATTTTCCCACCAACGAAAATCTCCACCTAAATTTTTTCCTCCTCGCTGAGGATTAACACGGTCTTTAAAAACTCCCGCCTGCAATCCTCAACCGCGAAATTATCAATCCCGCGGATACGAAGTTTTCCCGAAAGCACGTCCTCATAGATATTGCGGAACGTCGATTTGAGTATCCGCGACGTCCAGTCTTTCGGCATAGTTTTTAACGCATATACCGCCGATGCAAAACCCAGCTCATCGACAATAATATCTATTCCGAACCCGTCTTTTACCTTTTCCATAACGGTTTCTTCAAACGGGAACTCCTTTAAGCGGGGGGTATGGATAATATCGTTACAGGCGCGAAGGAATTTTACAAGCGAGGAGAATCTTTCTGCGGTATTGAGGGTGAGCGCAAAATCTCTGTCCTCTTTAAGCATAGAAATTCCCCCCGATGAGACAAACCCGCCGAATACGGTTTCGATAATGCTTTCCTCCGCAAAACTGAGAGCGTTGACCATATCTTTTCTGCGAAGCGTATTAAAGAGCGCGTTAATTCCTTCGCTTTGCGACAAATCGGACAGTCGTTTTTCTACGGGGTAGGTAATGATACGGTTTTCGGCGATAAAAAACTCATAGCCCTGTTTCAAATCGCGTAAAACCTCAAGCCCCTTGATATTGACTCCGAGTTGCTCGGCGCAAATCATAATGTTGCGGTTGATAATATAGTAAACCTCATCGACAAAACGGTAGGTAACGCTTAGTTTCTGTGAGCGCATTTTTTCTTTTATTTCGCGACGGATATTTGCGGACAGGTTTTCCAAAAAACGTTCGCTTCCTTTATCAAGCGAATAGATATAGGCGCTGAGCATATCGGTAGTGGCGATATTCTTATGAAGCATAGCGTTAAGCAAAAGCTGAAGTTCGTTATCGGGGAGACTTAAAAAGAGCGAAACGAAATTTTTCGGCGGGGTTGATACCCTGTGAAAGATAACCTTTCTTAAAAATTCGACCTTTTCCCGTAAGTCCGAACCATGATTGTCAAACCCGAAAAGCGATAATAAGTTGTCGATATTCTTTTCATTCAAGACCATCTTTGCGGTTTGATTATCGCCGAGATTTATAACCAGAACGCGGGCGTTTATAGTTCTGCCGGCGGGGGGATGCTCTATCTCGAAAAATTTTCGCACCCTGACAAAGACCTTTTTTCCCGAAAGAAAGGACAGGATACGATAAGTCTCAACGGCGTCTTTTAAAACTTGCTTTTGCGTATCGGGAATAGGCGAATTAAAAAACAGTATGAAGTTATCGTCCATACCCAATTCCTTGCAGAAAATACGGATAATAACGCCTTGGGATAATTTTTCAAGAGAATCGACAATTTCCGAGCCGCCGGGTTTTAATCCGATTTCTTCCGCGCGATTGATAAAAAGGCTTGCGATAATATCCATCGTTTTCCCGCCTTCTAATCTAAATATTTATCTATAAATTGACATAAGCGCTAAGTTTATATATAATAATGCTCCTATGGGGATGTCGCCAAGTGGCAAGGCCGGGGCCTGCAAAGCCCCTATCGTCGGTTCGATTCCGACCATCCCCTATTTTTTTTTATGCCGGGATGATGGAATCGGTAGACATAAGGGACTTAAAATCCCTTGGGCAAATTTGCCCGTGCGGGTTCGATTCCCGCTCCCGGCAATTTTCTTTTCATTCCCTAAAGGATATTACTTCGCCCCTTACTATTTGTTCCTGTGTCGTTCTGATTACGCTGCTTTAGCTTTTTCCCTGAAGAATCAGCTTTGGTTTGCCGGATTTTTCAGGGGTTTGCTCCCAAACCGTTGTAAAATGTCATACTGCTTATACCCGCGTCAGTCTTACCCCTGAAGTATCTCAACTTAGCAAAGAAGATTCTTCACAGGTATAGCCCCCCACCAATTTGTATGCACATACGAATTAGCCCGCAAATTGGTGGGGGGGCATAATCAGAATGACATTTTGCGGGGAAGCGGTCATTGAGAGCATCCGAAATGACCGCATTTTGTTTCCTCTTATCCACGGGACGGAAGCCTGTGATGCCAAAATAAGTTCACCATCTATCAATAAAAAAAGTCGCTTTTTTGCCTGCGTAGGTATCGGCGAGTTCCGCGTTTTCCACAATCTTTGATAACATTATTCTTGCTTCGCTTTTGTTTTTCCGCTTGTAAAGTATTTCGGCGTAGTCAAACATCACCCCGGCTTTCCTGCGGACAACTATATCGCGCAGACTTCTATCGGGGAAGAAAGAACCGCCGAGCGCAATATCCAACGCCTCTATTGCCGATAGATAATCGCCTGTTCTGACCTTTAAATCGGAGTAATCATAATAAACCCACGGATTATCGGAGCGGGACATTGCTATCCGAAAATATTTTTCACTTTGGGTATAATCGCCGATTTCCAAGTTCGACTTGGCGATACCATGATATACCGCGACAGCCGGCTGGCGGGGTTTGGATAACTCAATCGCTTCATAATAGAGTTTTAGCGCCGAATGGTATTTTCCCTGCCTGAATAACGTATCGGCGAGAGTTCGCGTAATCATCAGGAGACTTTGCGCGTTGATAACGCCTTGCCATAAAACCGTCTCTGCTTCCCCCGGCATATCAATAGCGTTGTAGAGGTTGGCGAGACGGACATAATAGGAAGCGTTTGACGGGGCAAGTTCTATACATCGACGGTAAAGCCTGATAGCGTTGGCGTGATGACCTTTTTCGCGCGAGGCGGATGCGAGACTTGCCAATGCCCTGTGGTCATTGGGGTTGTTTTTAGCCTCGACATAAAGCTCGTAGAAACTGCGGGAGAAACCCGGTTTAACCGTGAAAACAAGCAGGCAAATAAGAATAAACTTTCTTATCGGACAAATCCTTCATTTACTTTGACATAGGATAGAAAGCGGACGCGGTCTTGTCAAGAAAAATGACATCGATTTTAAAAAGACTTTGCGCTTAATTTCTTACCGAGAAATTTGTTTAACTCATCGTGATTTCCCGTAACGCAAAGGGTGTTTGCATAATCTCCTGCGATAATGTTCAGATTTTCCACAACTTCGCCTATGGAATGCCCGCAGTTTGCAATATTAAAGCGAAAACTGCCGTTATCCATTAGGCTTCCGTTTAAAAACTCCTTGACATAATAGTCAAGCATAATGTTGGACTGTCTGTCGTGGAGAAAAGAGCGTATTTCTATCTCCCCTTCTTTTAGATAAGAAAAGTCCTGTTTACAACAATCGCTTTTACAAAACACTCCGTCCGGCGTTGTTTTAGCGTCACATTTTCGATTTTCGGCAACCATCGAATCCTCCGTATGTTATATATCCCCAATACCGCAGAAAACAAGCCTTCATATATATATTACAATAGTTTATATTTATGTCAATACTACTTTTGGCGGTATTTTTTAGTGAAAAACCAATTGTTTTTATACCAAATGATTGGAATGGATTTTGTTAGATTAGGTGGTTTGTGCAGTCAGTCAACCGTTTAGTATGGAAAATTAGGGAGTGTTTTTGCCGCATCGATATAAAGGCACGTGATAGAATTTCCTATGAGGCGATATTTTCGCGGTCGCTTAATATCCAGAATAAGATAAGAAGTCCCGCCATTAGTATCAGGATAATTAGATTGTTGCGCGTATCTATTGTAAACCTTTGCTTTACCTCGATTTTTTGTTCTCCGGTTATCTTATCTATAAAACGTGACGGGTTATTCAATTCGGCAAGTCTTGTGATATTTGTATTATAAACCATAGCGGTTTTAATATCCGGGAATAGGACAGCCGTTTCGGCGGGGTTTTCGCTTACCATAAACCTCATTTCCTCATTGTTTGTAACAAAAGTGTAAAGTCCCGTATCCTTATGCGGGGCGGGGGTTCGCTCTCCCGTTATGTAATTAAGACGGGAAACTACGGGCGATACCATATCGGCGCTTATTATAAAATTAACCTGATTTTTCCAGAACGCATCATAATTGTTCTGCGCAATACCCACAGGCAATTGCATAAAATCCCATCGCCAGCTTTCCCATCCGAAAAATATCCGTCTCTCAGGCGATATTTCCAAAAGCGGGGCTTCTATATTAAACGCGGTTTTTATTACGAGTTCGGTATTGTTAAAGATAAATCTTTGCTGTGATGGGTTATCGCGAAGGTCTATATTTGTGAAATGCGACATAATCCTTAGTATGGAAAGGCTGTCGTTTAATCCGGGCTGATAAAAAACGGGTTTGTCGTATTGCGAAAGTGCTTCCAAGTTTTCAATACGGTTGTCGGTAATATCCATCAGTATTATGCCCGAATAGCGGTTTAAGTTTTGGAGACGCGCTTTGTCGTTTGGACCGGTAAGCACGATAAAATCCGACCGTATCCATTTGAGACGTTCAAG